>Ga0302325_10005294_pt1 | contig 29390 bp, 35 predicted proteins | sample Palsa_T0_2_FD_201948 | JGI IMG/M metagenome (GOLD analysis project Ga0302325, IMG submission 201948) | Peat permafrost microbial communities from Stordalen Mire near Abisko, Sweden - Palsa_T0_2 | ecosystem: Environmental > Terrestrial > Soil > Palsa > Peat permafrost | place: Sweden: Abisko...
TCGACCTTGTCGAAGGACCTCCGGGCGCAACTGGCGCAGCACTTCACCCTGGCGCGGCCGGAAATCGCCGCTGAGCAAATTTCCGTCGACGGCACCCGCAAGTGGCTGTTGCGGCTTCCGGGCGAGTTTGAAGGCCGCCCCCACGACGTCGAATGCGTCTACATTCCGGAACCCGATCGCGGCACGCTGTGCATATCGAGCCAGGTCGGCTGCACGCTCAATTGCTCGTTTTGCCACACCGGCACGCAGCGCCTCGTGCGCAATCTCACGCCGGGTGAGATCGTCGGCCAGGTCGTCCTCGCGCGCGACCGGCTCGGAGATTGGCAGCGTCCGGCACCCGCGGGCTCCGAACCCGGGAAGCGCCTGGTCTCAAACGTCGTCATGATGGGAATGGGCGAGCCGCTCTACAATTTCGAAGCCGTGCGCGACGGCCTCAATGTTGTGGCCGACGGCGACGGTTTGAGCATTTCCAAACGGCGGATCACGCTGTCGACTTCGGGCGTTGTGCCAAACATCGCGCGCGCCGGTTCGGAGCTTGGCGTCATGCTCGCCATTTCGTTGCACGCCGTTACCGACGCGTTGCGCAATGAGCTCGTGCCGCTCAACCGCAAATATCCGCTGCGGGAATTGCTCGATGCCTGCCGCAACTATCCCGGCGTTTCCAACGCGCGGCGTATCACCTTCGAATATGTCATGCTCAAGGGCATCAACGACTCGCTCGCCGATGCGCGGGCGCTGGTTCGTCTCGTCAAAGGAATTCCGGCGAAGATCAATCTCATCCCGTTCAATCCCTGGCCGGGGAGTAACTACGAATGCTCGGACTGGGATCAGATCGAAAAATTCTCCGAAATCGTCTTCGATGCCGGCTATGCCTCGCCGGTGCGGACGCCGCGCGGGCGCGACATTCTCGCCGCTTGCGGTCAGCTCAAGAGCGCGACCGAACAGCTCTCCGCCCGCGAACGGCTGGCGCTGCGGGCGATGGCGATGACGGACTGACGCTGTTCCATGGCCGTCATTGTCCGTATCGTGGTTATGTTTGTCGCCTACGCGCTGGCGTGCGTCGCCGCGTCCCTGGTGTTTACGATTGGCACACTCACGCCGCATTGGGATGATGTCGCGTCGTCCGGCCTTCCGCCGGCGGCGGTTGGGGCGATCGTCGCGGTTGGCGCTCCGATCATCGGAGTTGTCGCTTTTCTGCCGGCGATGCTGATCGTCGCGCTGGCCGAAGGATTCGCCTGGCGTTCGGTCGTGGTCTACGCGGCGCTCGGCGGCGTGCTGGCGCTGGCCTTGTCATGCGGTATTGATTTGTCAGGCGACATCGGCGAGCCCGAGACCTATTTCGCGCGCGAGCGCGAGGTGCTCGCTGCATCGGGCATCGCCGGCGGTCTGGTCTATTGGCTGTTTGCCGGGCGCAAGGCGGGCGCGTGGAAGTGACGCTATGAACCGCACCGGGCTTGTGGTCGCGCTGGCGGTCGCCGCATTGATCGGCGGCATTTTCGCCGTGTATCCGCAGCTCGATGTGCAGTTTGCAGCTTTGTTCTACGACCCGGCGACGCACATGTTCCTGACCTGGAATTCGAACTGGGTCGAGCATGCGCGCGATGCGGCGACCCTGTTGATCACGCTGCTGGTTGCGCCGGCATTCCTGGCCGTCCTCGGCAAACTCATCATGCCGCGCCGGCATATGCTCATCAGCGGCCGCGCCGCATTGTTCCTGATCGCCACGCTGGCGCTCGGACCCGGCGTCCTCGCCAACGGCCTGTTGAAGGAGCATTCCGGGCGAATGCGTCCTGAGGACGTTCGTCAGCTCGGCGGCACCGACCGCTTCACGCCGTGGTGGGACCCGCGCGGGCCGTGCCCGGAAAATTGTTCATTCATCGCCGGCGAGCCGTCCGGTGCGGTCTGGACGCTGGCGCCCGCCGCGCTGGCACCGCCGCAATGGCGGCCGCTCGCCTACGCGGCCGCGCTCGCGTTCGGGGTCGCCATGGGCGTGCTGCGCATGGCCGGCGGCGCGCATTTCTTAACCGACGTTGTGTTTGCCGGTGTGCTCATGTTCCTGGTGGTGTGGACGGCGCACGGCCTGATCTATCGCTGGCGGCCGACGCGGATGACCGACGAGGCCATCGAGCGGCGTCTCGAACGGGCGGGCAAGGCTGTCCGCGACACGCTCGCTGCGTTGGCCCGGCGGCTCAGCGGGGGCAAAAGCCAGCGCTCGTGATGGCCCGGACGATGCCGGGCCCGCGCGGCGTCTACGGCTTGCGTCGCCCCCACGCCCGCCTATAGTCCGCGCGGATTTCGGGCGACCTTGTCGCCGCGCGCAGGGTTTCTCCAAATGGCCAAGGATGATTCGAACAGGCGTGACGTAAAGAAAGTCGTGCTGGCCTATTCCGGCGGCCTCGACACGTCGATCATCCTCAAGTGGCTGCAGACCACTTATGGCTGCGAAGTCGTCACCTTCACGGCCGATCTCGGCCAGGGCGAGGAGCTTGAGCCGGCGCGGCAGAAGGCGCTTTTGCTCGGCATCAAGCCGCAAAACGTCTTCATCGAGGATTTGCGCGAAGAGTTCGTGCGCGACTACGTGTTTCCGATGTTCCGCGCCAACGCGCTCTACGAGGGCCAATATCTGCTCGGCACTTCGATCGCCCGGCCGCTCATCGCCAAGAAGCAGATCGAGATCGCGGAGAAAGTCGGCGCCGATGCCGTCGCTCACGGCGCGACCGGCAAGGGCAACGACCAGGTACGGTTCGAGCTGGCCTATTATGCGCTGAAACCCGACGTGAAGGTCGTCGCGCCCTGGCGCGAATGGGGTTTTCGCTCGCGCGAAGCGCTGCTTGCGTTCGCCGAACAAAACCAGATTCCGATTGCCAAGGACAAACGAGGCGAAGCGCCGTTCTCGACCGACGCCAACCTCGTGCACACGTCATCCGAAGGCAAGGTGCTGGAAAATCCGGGCGACGAAGTGCCGGGCTATGTCTATTCGCGCACCGTCGATCCCGAACACGCGCCGGACGAGCCGGCCTATGTCACGATCGATTTCGACAAGGGCGATCCGGTCGCCATCGACGAGAAGAAAATGTCGCCGGCGGGATTGCTCACGCACCTCAACGCGCTCGGCCGCCAGCACGGCATCGGCCGGCTCGATCTGGTGGAAAACCGCTTCGTCGGCATGAAGTCGCGCGGCTTGTATGAGACGCCGGGCGGCACCATCCTGCTTGCCGCTCATCGCGGCATCGAATCGATCACGCTCGACCGCGGCGCCGCTCATCTCAAAGACGAGCTGATGCCGAAATACGCCGAGCTGATTTATTACGGCTTCTGGTTTTCGCCCGAGCGCGAGATGCTGCAGGCCGCCATCGACCGCAGCCAGGAATTCGTCAGCGGCCGCGTGCGGCTCAAGCTCTACAAGGGCAATGTCGGCGTGGTCGGGCGCGAGAGCAAATATTCGCTCTACGACCAGGACCTGGTGACGTTCGAGGAAGGTGCGGTTGCTTACGACCAGCGCGACGCGGCCGGCTTCATCCGGCTCAACGCACTGCGGTTGCGCACGCTTGGCCAGCGCAGGAGGAAGCTGAAACTGTAGCCGCGACGTGCGCGTTCAGGCCGTCAAATGACAGGCCGTCTCGACGTGCATGGCCATCGGGATCGAGTACGAGGGCGCATAACAATTCGGACGACAGTGCGGGTCCGAGCTTAAGCCGATCGTCGCATGACCGACGCGCGCTATGCCGCTTGCCGGTCGAGAGTTTGCAAAAGCTTGCGCAACGCTTCTTTGACATCGTCATCCAGACGGTCAACCCAATCAGGCGCGGGGTCGCGGCGATGCCCGGCCAGCCGGGGCATCGCGCGCTCGCGCGTCACGACGATCCGTCGCGGAAATAGCACTGTCACGATCCAGCGCACGAATATTCCAGCAATCATCAACGCGATGGCCAACGCTAAAAGTATGCCGCCCGGTATCTCGGTGTCGGAAACTGCCGTGCCGGCTGGTTCGCTGACCTGCCTGTCTTCTGCGGCGTCATTTCCTTTCACGTTGCCGGAATTTTCGGCCGTGCCGGGCAATTCTTGCTTCGGGTTCGCACGTTCCGCGGCAATCTCCGGCGCCGCGCCGGCGGCTCGAACGGAAGGGCCGGGCCACGCCACGTCGCCGGTCGCCGCTGGAGATTGAGGGTTGGGCCACGCCATGTTGCCGGTTCCGGCTGGAGGTTGAGGGCTGGGCCATGGCGCCGGGCGGTCTTGGGCGCTCCTTTGCGTCGGGCTCCTGGCCAACGACGTCCGCGCTGCCTCGACCGGTCGAACTTGCGGGGCTTCTGCGCCTGCCGTTTTTGGCTTCGCCACTGGAGGTAACTTCGCAGTGACGCCGGTTTCGGCCTTGTCCTGTGCGGCCGGTCCTTGAACCGCTTCGCCTTCTGCCCGCAAATACCAGCACTTGCTCTGTTTCACCGGGTCCGTGCGATAGTGCCAATGACCGCCCTGCAGGGGCCGTCCGTCAGGCGCGGCAAGGCAATCCGTTTCCGCGCGGGCGGAAACGACGCTCAAACTCCCGATCGCGAGAGTCATGAGCCATAAGGCGACTGGAATCGATCCGGTTTTTACCAATTCCCCCTCGTCTCCGCAGACAATCGCGGACTCCCCACGGCACAAACGCGCGGGCTCGCTTGTGGTTCCGGAGAGTTTCGGAAAAATGTTGCAGCTAAGTGCCGTTCTGGCGTCTCGCCGCTGCGCCGCGCCCCGGAATGACGCGATCAAACCTGCCGCTCGACCAGCATGTGCTTGATCTCGGCGATGGCCTTCGCCGGGTTGAGGTGCTTCGGGCAGGCCTTGGCGCAGTTCATGATGGTGTGGCAGCGGTAGAGCCGGAACGGGTCTTCCAGATCGTCGAGCCGTTCGCCGGTTGCCTCGTCGCGTGAATCCGAGATCCAGCGGTTGGCTTGCAGCAGCGCCGCAGGCCCGAGAAAGCGGTCCGAGTTCCACCAATAGCTCGGACAGGCGGTCGAGCAGCAGGCGCAAAGAATGCATTCATAGAGCCCGTCGAGTTTCTGCCGGTCGTCGTGGCTCTGCTTCCATTCCTTCTGCGGCGTCGGCGAAACGGTTTGCAGCCACGGCTTGATCGAGGCGTGCTGGGCATAGAAGTTGGTGAGGTCGGGAACGAGGTCCTTCACCACCGGCATGTGCGGCAGCGGATAGATGCGCACTGTGCCGCTCATGTCGCTCATCGCCTTGGTGCAGGCGAGCGTATTGGTGCCGTCGATGTTCATCGAGCAGGAGCCGCAAATGCCTTCGCGGCAGGAACGGCGGAAGGTCAGCGTCGGGTCGATGTTGGTCTTGATCCAGATCAGCGCGTCGAGAACCATCGGTCCGCAATCGGCGGTGTCGACGTAATAGGTGTCGATGCGCGGATTTTGGCCGTCGTCGGGGCTCCAGCGATAGACGTGGTATTCGCGCTCCGACTTAGCCTTTGCCGGATGCGGCCAGGTCTTGCCTTCGCCGATTTTGGAATTCTTGGGCAGCGTGAACTGGACCATGTAATCCTCAATACACCCGCTTCTTGGGCTCGATATAGGACACGTCGTTGGTGAGCGTGTAGGTGTGCACCGGCCGATAGTCGATTGTGACCTTGCCGCTGGTGGTGTCGAGCCACGACAGCGTGTGCTTCATCCATTCCTTGTCGTCGCGCTCGGGATAGTCCTCGCGCGCGTGGGCGCCGCGGCTTTCGGTGCGGTTGACGGCGGAATCCACCGTCACCACGGCCTGCTCGATCAGATTGATGAATTCGAACGTCTCGATCAGGTCCGAGTTCCAGATCAGCGAGCGGTCGCTGACGCCGATATCGGCGACGCCATCGAATACTTCATGGATCAGCTTGGAGCCTTCCTCCAGCACTTCGCTGGTGCGGAACACGGCGCAGTTGGTCTGCATCACGTGCTGCATCCTGGCGCGAAGCTGCGCGGTCGGCGTGCCGCCCGAGGCATTGCGGAATTTGTCGAGCCGCGACAGCGCGCGCTCGGCGGCATCTTTCGGCAGTTCGGCGTGCTTGTCGTTGGGCGTCAGGATTTCGGCGCAGCGTAAAGCCGCGGCGCGGCCGAACACGACGAGATCGATCAGCGAATTCGAGCCGAGCCGGTTGGCGCCGTGGACGGAAACGCAGGCCGCTTCGCCCAACGCCATCATGCCGGGTACGATGTGGTCGGGATTGCCGTCTTTCTTGATCAGCGCCTCGCCGTGATAGTTCGTGGCGATGCCGCCCATGTTGTAGTGGACGGTCGGCACGATCGGCACCGGCTCGTGCGTGAGGTCGACGCCGGCGAAAATGCGCGCCGACTCGGTGATGCCCGGCAGACGTTCTGCCAAGATTTTAGGGTCCAAATGATCGAGGTGGAGGAAGATGTGGTCCTTCTTCGGCCCGACGCCGCGCCCTTCGCGGATTTCGATCGTCATGGCGCGGGACACCACGTCGCGCGAGGCAAGGTCCTTGGTGGACGGCGCGTAGCGCTCCATGAAGCGCTCGCCTTCCGAATTGACCAGATAGGCGCCCTCGCCGCGCGCGCCCTCGGTGATGAGCACGCCGGCGCCGTAAACGCCGGTCGGATGGAACTGCACGAATTCCATGTCCTGAAGCGGCAGCCCGGCGCGCAACACCATGGCGTTGCCGTCGCCGGTTTGCGTGTGCGCGCCGGTGCATGAGGCGTAAGCGCGGCCATAGCCGCCGGTCGCGATGACGGTCATTTGCGCGCTGAAGCGATGGATCGAGCCGTCGTCGAGGTTGAGCGCGACGACGCCGCGGCAGCGGCCGTCATCGTCCATCATCAGGTCGATGGCGAAGTATTCGATGAAAAATTCAGCCGAATGGCGCAGCGCCTGCCCGTACATCGTGTGCAGCATGGCGTGGCCGGTGCGGTCGGCGGCGGCGCAGGTGCGCTGTGCGGTGCCCTTGCCGTAATGCGTGGTCATGCCGCCGAACGGGCGCTGATAGATCTTGCCGTCTTCGCGGCGCGAAAACGGCAGGCCCCAATGTTCGAGCTCGTAAACGGCTTCCGGTGCGTTGCGGCAGAGATATTCGATCGCGTCCTGGTCGCCGAGCCAGTCGGAGCCCTTGACGGTGTCGTACATGTGCCAGCGCCAGTCGTCTTCACCCATATTGCCGAGCGCAGCCGCAATGCCGCCTTGCGCCGCGACCGTATGCGAGCGCGTCGGAAAGACCTTGGTGATGCAGGCGGTCCGCAATCCCGCTTCGCTGCAGCCGACAACGGCGCGCAAGCCCGCGCCACCGGCGCCGATGATGACGACATCGTAGGCGTGATCTTCGATCGGATAGGCGCGGCCGTTGACGCCCGGAGCCGCGCTCCCTCCGTTTGTTCCAGTCGTTGCCATGCTCACAATCCGAACGAAAGCTTGAGGATGCCATAGGCCGAGGCCAGCCCCACTGCGATGGTGAAGAACGCATTGGCCATGATCAAAATGAGCTTAATGGTCTCATCGTGCACGTAATCCTCGATGATGACCTGCATGCCGATTTTCATATGCGTGGTGATCGAGGCGATGAACAAGAGCATGATGATGGCGACAAGCGGCGAGCCGAGAATCTGCGCCGCGGCGGCCTGGTTGCGGCCGAGCAGCATGATGATGATGATGACCACCGCGATGGACAGCGGAATATTGGCGACGGCCGTCAGGCGCTGGCGCCAGAAGTGACCGGTGCCGGATCGCGCGGCGCCAAGCCCGCGCACACGCGCCAGCGGCGTCCGGATATGCTTGGCGGGGGTCTCGCTCACCGCGGCCCTCCCATCGCCAGCAGGCCGAAAATCCATAACAGCACGGTGATCGCGATCGAGCCGATCAGATTGGCGGCGGCGAACCGTTCGCGCTCGACCGGCCCGAAGCCGTGGCCGGTATCCCAGATCAGGTGGCGGATGCCGCCGAGCATGTGATGGATGAGCGCCCACGTGTAACCGAACAAGATCAGACGGCCGATGATGGAGCCGGCGAACCATTCGAATTTCGCGTAGGCGGCGGGCCCGGAGCCGGCCGCGAGGAACCACCAGGCCAGCAGCAGCGTGCCGAAATAGAGACCGAAGCCGGTGATGCGATGGATGATCGACATCATCATCGTCAGCATCGGCCGGTAGATTTGCAGGTGCGGCGACAGCGGCCGTGCGACGGGGGCCTTGATTTCGGCCATTGTGTTCATCCGAATTCGCTCGACGGGCGCCAAGCTAAGCCCACGTTCCTATCCAATCCGGTTGCCTGCCGCAATCCAGGCAAATGACAGCGCTTGGCAACCGCGTGGGCATAACTTCGCGAATCGCGAAAGATTAGCATTGAAACATAACGTCACAATTGGCATTATTCAAAGCCTGATTTCGTATATTACGAAGGCTGGCTCTTTTCGTGAGATTCGACCTCGCCGATCTCAGTTTGTTTCGCCATGTAGCCGAAGCGGGCAGCATTACGCATGGCGCCCAGCGCGCGAACCTTGCGCTCGCAGCCGCCTCGACGCGCATCCGCAACATGGAAGAAACACTTGGCGTCGCGCTGCTCACCCGCGGGCGCCAGGGCGCAACCCCGACACAGGCGGGCCGCACCTTGCTGCAACACGCACGCGCCATTCTGCGCCAGGCCGAGCGCTTGCACGAGGACCTTGGCGCTTACGGCGGCGGCCTCGCCGGCCAGATCCGTGTGCTGTCGAACACCAACGCGCTGACCGAGTTTCTCCCCGAAGCGCTCAGTTCATTTCTTGCCGCGCATCCGAATGTCAGTGTCGATCTGGAAGAGCGCTTGAGCGACGAGATCGTCGGCCTGATCGCTGAGGGCGTCGCCGACCTTGGCATCGTTGCCGGCACCGTCGATGCGCGTACGCTCGAGACCTATCCGTTTCGCCGCGACCGCTTCGTGCTGGTGGTCGGGCACGAGCATCCGCTCGCCGCGCGGTCGCAGATCGGCTTTGAAGAAGTGCTCGAGCACGACTTCGTCGGCCTCGATCGTGCCAGCGCCTTGCAGCGCTTCCTCGCCACCAAGGCGGTGCGCATCGGCCGGCCGCTGCGGCTGCGCGTTCAGCTACGCAGCTTCGACGCCGTCTGCCGGCTCGTCGAATGCAACGTCGGCATCGGCATCGTGCCGGAGACGACCGCGCACCGCGTCGCCAAGACCATGGCGATCGCGGTCGTGCCGCTCACGGATTCCTGGGCGGAGCGCGAGTTGACGATCTGCATCCGCAATATGGACGACCTACCGCTCTATGCGCGACAGCTTGTCGAGCATTTGCGGGCGCGGGGTTAGGTACGGCCTTACTCATAAACGCGTCAGCAATGTCCTTTTCGGAGGGATTAGCGGGCATCACAGCCAGGCAAGCCTGGCGACCAAGTGACAACCTTCGAAAGTGCGTCATCCGCGATTCTGCCAAGGACGGATAGCATCGCGCTGTGCCTCGCCTCATCCCGTTCGAGGGCCGGAATACGCGCCCGGACGCCCTCACCGCGGCATCAGCACCCAGTAATCGAGATCGAGCAGCACTGCCGGATCGTAGTCATCGCCTGTCTTCAGCGGAAAATCGGTGCACGGCCGGTCGGCGGTCGCGACGGTTCGTAGCCGCAGCGCGCCGACATCCTGCCGGCCCGGCAGCTCGGATTTTGCCAGCACTTCCGACCACGCGAACACGGTGCCGCCGGCGAATAACGGCGCGACGTGGCGTCCTCCGTTGATGGCGGCGATGTGAAACGCGTTGGCGAGTCCGTTGAAGGAAAGCGCACGCGCGATCGAGATAACGTGACCGCCGTAGATCAGGCGCCGCCCAAATCGGCCTTGCTCGGCACTAAACAGGTCGAAATGAATGCGCGCCGTGTTTTGGTAGAGCCGGGTCGCGGTCATGTGCTCCGCTTCCTCGACGGTGATGCCGTCCACATGATCGATGCGCTCGCCGATTTCGTAGTCGCCGAACCGATAGGCGCTGCCGGCAAGGGTGAAATCATAGGCCGGCAGGTCGATCGGCGGGCAGGCCTCGCTCAATACTTTGGGATCGAGCACCGTCGGCAAACGTGGGACGTGATCGCCCGGCGCGGGCGCGGCCTCGTCGCGTTTGCGCACCATCACCCAGCGGACATATTCGAGCGTCGCCGTGCCGTCCTGTTTGTACCCCGTCGTGCGCACATAGACGATGCCGGTTTTGCGGCTCGAATTTTCCTTCAGCCCGATGACTTCGGAGAGCGCGCTGAGCGTATCGCCGGGGAAAACCGGACTGCGGAAATAGCAACCGGCATATCCGAGATTGGCGACGGCGTTGAGCGAGACGTCGGGAACGGTCTTGCCGAAGATGATATGGAAGACAAGAAAGTCGTCGACGGGCGCGCGCGGATAGCCAATAGCCTTGGCAAATTCATCCGACGATTGCACCGCGAACCGCGCCCCGAACAGGCCATTATAGAGCGCGACGTCGCCGGTCGTCACCGTGCGCGGCGTGGCGTGACGCATCACCTGGCCGACGCGGAAATCCTCAAAACAATTGCCGGGACTGGTCTTCGACATTGGCAAGTCCTTTGGTCGACAAGTTCTTTGATCAACCCGGCATTCGATGGGCGCTTCATACCTGAAGGCAGGTCGCGGGCAAAGCGGCGGACTTCCTTCGCCGTGCGGCATCCTTTCCGAAGTCCGGCGCGCCAAAGGACGTAGTTTTCCGAATCATCCGCTTGTTCACGCAGCCGTGACAGGGTGGATGAAACTGCGGCCGCGGAGCCTCCGTATCTCGATGCAGTGGCGCGGCCCCTCCGCGTCTCGCCGGCGGTTCGCCGGCAATCTCGATGGCAACTTCTGCCGCAAATATACGGAGTTCCCCATGTCGAAACGTCTCAGTCTTATTGCCGCTGCGGCGGTGCTCGCGTTGACTGCCGGCACAGCGGTCACCTATTCCGCAGCGATGGCGGAAAATACAGTCTCTGTCGGCGGCGCACCGATGTATCCGTCGAAGAACATCATCCAGAATGCGGTGAATTCGAAGGATCACACGACGCTGGTTGCGGCCGTGAAGGCCGCGGGCCTCGTCGATACCCTCCAGGGTGCGGGGCCTTTCACCGTGTTCGCGCCGACCAACGAAGCCTTCGCCAAACTGCCGGCGGGCACGGTCGACACCCTGCTCAAGCCTGAAAACAAGGCCACGTTGACGAAGGTGCTGACCTATCATGTCGTTCCCGGCCGCATGACCGCTGGCAATTTGATGAAAGCGGTTAAGGATGGCGAGGGCGAAGCCAAGCTCAAGACCGTCTCAGGCGACTGGCTGATCGTCAAACAGGCAGGCCCCGGCAAGCTCACCGTCACCGATGCCAAGGGCGACGTTGCCATGGTCACGATCGCCGACGTTCTGCAGTCGAACGGCGTGATCCACGTCGTCGACACCGTGCTGCTGCCGTAAAAGGAGGCGCTCCTGCGCCGGCAACTGCACGGTTCGCCGTTACCCTCTCCCCGCTCGCGGGGAGAGGGTTCGCTGACACGAATGTGACGCGCGCGTGCTCGACGATTTTGCTAGAGGGTCGGCGCGTTCGGATGGAAACCATGACGATCCAAGCGACAACCGGTCCATCGATGACTGCGACCGCAACCAAGCCGGTCATTCACCCGCGATGGGTGCGTGTGACCCATTGGATCAACGCGCTGGCGACGCTTTTGATGATTGGTTCGGGCTGGCAGATCTACGACGCGGCGCCGCTGTTCGGGTTCACGTTTCCCACCAAGATCGCCCTCGGCAATTGGCTCGCTGGCGCGTTGCTGTGGCACTTCGCGGCCATGTGGCTCCTGGTGATCAACGGCCTGGTCTATTTCATGCTCGGCTTTTTGTCAGGCCGCTTCCGCCGCAAGCTCTTCCCGATTAGTCCGGCCGAAGTCCTTCACGATCTCCTTGCCGCATTGCGCGGCAAACTTTCTCATGATGACCTCTCGATGTACAATGCCGTGCAGAAGCTGCTCTACCTCGGCATCCTGCTTACCGGGGTCGTCATCGTGCTTTCGGGCCTGTCGATCTGGAAGCCGGTGCAGTTTCAGGTATTGACGAGTTTCTTCGGCGGCTACAACACGGCGCGTTACGTGCATTTCGCCGCCATGACCGCGATCGTGACGTTTCTGGTCGTGCATGTGACGCTTGCCGTCCTGGTGCCGAAGAGCCTCCGCGCAATGATCGTCGGCCGGTGAGAGTCGAGGAGTAATCCGTGCCCCGTCAGCGCAAACCGGTTCCCGGCGTCGATCCGAAACTCCTGATCAAGGACGCGGCCAGGCTTTTGCCGGAGCCGTCGCGGCGGTTGTTCCTGCGCGGGGCGGCGAGCCTCGGCGCGCTCGCCGTGCTCAGCGGTTGCGACATCATCGACGGCGACACCTCGGAGAATGCGCTGCGCGTCATCTCGACTTTCAACGATCGCGTCCAGGCGTTCCTCTTCAATCCGAATACGCTGGCACCGGAATATCCGGAGAGCATGATCACGCGGCCGTTCCCGTTCAACGCCTATTACAGCGAGGACGAAGCGCCGGACGTTGACGCGGACAAATACCAGCTCGAAATCGGCGGTTTGGTCGAGAACAAGAAACCGTGGCTGCTTCCCGAGCTCTACAAGCTGCCGGAAGTCTCGCAGATCACGCGCCATGTCTGCGTCGAGGGCTGGAGCGCGATCGGTTCATGGCAAGGCGTGAAGTTGTCCGATTTCCTCAAGCTGATCGGCGCCGACACCAGCGCCAAATATGTTTGGTTTCAGTGCGCCGAAGGCTACTCGAACACGGTCGACATGCCGACCGCGCTGCATCCGCAGACGCAACTGACGCTTAAATTCGATCACCAGATCCTGCCGCGGGCTTACGGTTTTCCGATCAAGATTCGAATTCCGACCAAGCTCGGCTTCAAAAACCCGAAATATGTGACTGCGATGTGGGTGCAAAACAACGATGCCGGCGGCTATTGGGAGAACCAGGGCTACAACTGGTTCAGCGGCCTTTGAGCGGCTTTCCGCGCATCATTTCCCGTATCCATGTTCGTGCAGGATTTTGGTGAAGCTTTCGGCCGTCTGGCGCTGCAAGTCCTGCAGGCGCGGCACGAGACGGGTGGTCAGGTCCCCCATGACGTGAGGCATTTCGCTGAGCGCCTTGGCGCCGGCTGGCGTGCGGTAGAATGCCGACAATTCGTGAAGCTCGGCGACGGTAAAATGCTCCGCGTAAATCTGGGGCGCCTCTTTCATGGCATCGGCCAGGAAGGCGACCTGACTGCGTTCAAACTCCTTGCGCAATTCTCCTATCGTCGCGTCGTCGATGTTGTTCGCACGCGCCTGATGTTCAACTGCGGGCCAGAATGCAGTGGTGATTTGGCCCGTCAGCTGCTTCATCATATCGGGCGACAGGATTGCGAGGAGTTCATTGGCGGCCTGTAAGGCCTCCGGCGACGGAGCATCGTCGGCGCGCGCGTATCCGGCGCCGGCAACGAGCATGAGGACGAGGAGGATGCGCAGGCTTCGCATGGCTTGGGCCCTTCTTGCGTCCAGGTTATTCTAGCACTTTGCCGGTCGGATGGGTGCGGCTTGCCAAGCCGCGCGCCGCGCTTTAGCAATCCTCGCCCTGTTGGCCTTCGAGGCGCCATTCATGCCTACTCACAAGCTCCTTCTTCTTGCCGGCGACGGCATCGGCCCGGAAGTCATGGCCGAGGTGAAGCGGCTCCTTACCTTCTACGCTAAGGCAGGTATCGCCACTTTCGCAACCGAGGAGGTGCTCGTCGGCGGGGGCTGCTATGATGCCCATAAGGTCAGCATTACTGAAGAAACGATGGCGAAAGCCCATGCGGCCGATGCCGTCATCTTCGGCGCCGTGGGCGGCCCGAAGTGGGACAATGTCGGCTACGACGTGCGGCCCGAGGCGGGGCTTTTGCGGTTGCGCAAGGAACTCAATCTATTCGCCAATATCCGGCCGGCGATCTGCTATCCGGCACTCGCGGAATCCTCCAGCCTCAAGCGCGATGTGGTGGAGGGGCTCGACATCATCATCCTGCGCGAGCTGACCGGCGGTGTCTATTTCGGCGAGCCCAAGACCATCACCGATCTCGGCAACGGCCAGAAGCGCGCCATCGACACTCAGGTTTACGACACCTACGAAATCGAGCGCATCGCGCGCGTCGGCTTCGAGCTTGCCCGCAAGCGGCGCAACAAAGTCACCTCGATGGAGAAGCGCAACGTCATGAAGACGGGCGTGCTCTGGCGCGAGGTGGTCGGCGACCTGCATGCGCGCGAGTACAAGGATGTCGAGCTCGAGCACATGCTGGCGGACGCCGGCGGGATGCAGATCGTGCGCTGGCCAAAACAGTTCGACGTCATCGTCACCGACAATCTGTTTGGCGATATGCTGTCCGATATCGCGGCGATGCTGACCGGCTCGCTCGGCATGCTGCCTTCGGCCTCGCTGGGCGAGGTCGATGCCAAGACCAGGCGGCGCAAGGCGCTGTATGAGCCGGTGCACGGCTCGGCGCCCGATATTGCCGGCAAAGGCATTGCCAATCCGATCGCCATGCTCGCGTCGTTCGGCATGGCGCTGCGTTATTCGTTCAATATGGGGAAAGAGGCCGACCTGCTGGACGAGGCGATCGCCGCTGCGCTGGCCAAGGGCCTGCGCACGGCCGATATCAAATCGGACGGCGCGAAGCTCGTCAGCACCTCGGAAATGGGCGAAGCGATTGTTGAGGAGCTTGAACGGCTAAGCGCGTGATCGGCCGTCCGGCGGCTTTTGGTCGAGACACCGTCGGGATCGAGCCTGCCTCAGAACGGATTGTGCGGATTATATCCCGGGATCAAATAGGGCTGCGCCAACGGGGTGCCACCGATGCCGCCGAGGTCAGGTCCGAAATACCAATAGGGGCGGCCGGGATCGCCATTCGGCGGGAACGCATAATCCATGTGGCTGCCGTAACCTACCGGCACTTCCGTTCCAGGATCGAGATAGGAGCGCCGCGGGACAGTGATGACCGTGGTCGAGCCGTCCTGGTTATGGATGATCGTTCGGGTCGGCTGGATCACCGTGCCGCTCGCGGAGCGAACCACCACGTTCTGATTTTGATTTTTCTTCGTTGCCGCATGGGCGGAGCCGACCGCGGCTGCAACAAGGGCAATGGCCGCGAAAAACAAACTTGCACGCATGGCTCCTCGCTTTCACGTCCCGCAGTGTAACCCGCCCGCGCCGGGCGTAACAGACTTTTGGCAATCGAAAAGGACGGTCTTCCGTTCCGGCCTGCGTCCCGGCGATTTTCGCGCAAGGATACCGGTCAAAATCGAACCCCAGGTTACCGCGGTGATATTACTCTACAAATCGGTGTATCGGGTGTGACCGTCAGGCCGATAATTCTAGGAATCGTTCGGCAAAGCCCCTCCACACTTCGCGTCAGGAATTGCCGGACCTTCCGGTGGGTGCGGGACCGGTTGATCGGCGTTGTATTTGCGGCGCTTCTCGCATAGATCAGGGCCGGAAAAGTACGCCGGTCCGGCGAAAAGATCGTGGGCCGCCAATAAGCTAGAAGCCCCGGCAGTTGCGGGTCCGCCGCGCCGGGGCCGGATTTCGATGGAGACTTGACGATGGGTTACAACGTCGCCGTGGTCGGCGCGACCGGCAATGTGGGCCGCGAGATGCTCAACATTCTCGCCGAGCGGGAGTTTCCCGCCGACGAGGTGGTTGCGCTCGCCTCGCGCCGAAGCATGGGCGTTGAAATCTCGTTTGGCGAACGGACGCTGAAGGTCAAAGCGCTCGAGCATTTCGACTTCTCGACCATCGATATCTGCCTGATGTCGGCGGGTTCCGCCGTCGCCAAAGAATGGGCGCCGAAGATCGCCGCCGCCGGCGCGGCGGTAATCGATAACTCCTCGTGCTGGCGCTACGATTCCGACGTCCCGCTGATCGTGCCTGAGGTCAATGCCGATGCGGTCGCCGGCTTCCGCAAGCGCGGCATCATTGCCAATCCCAACTGCTCGACGGCACAGCTTGTCGTTGCGCTCAAGCCGCTGCACGACCGGGCCAGGATCAAGCGCGTCGTCGTCGCCACCTATCAGTCGGTTTCGGGCGCCGGCAAGGATGCGATGGACGAACTTTTCTCGCAAACCAAGTCGGTCTTTCAGCTCAATGAAGTCGAAGCAACAAAGTTTCCGAAGCGCATCGCCTTCAACATCATTCCGCAGATCGACACCTTCATGGAGGACGGCTACACGCGGGAGGAGTGGAAGATGGTGGTCGAGACCAAGAAAATCCTCGACCTCAAGATCAAGCTCGTCGCCACCTGCGTGCGGGTGCCGGTCTTTGTTGGCCACTCGGAAGCGGTCAACGTCGAGTTCGAAAACCCGATCACGGCGGATGAGGCGCGCGACATCCTGCGCAACGCGCCGGGCTGCATCGTCATCGACAAGCACGAGCCGGGCGGTTACGTGACGCCCTACGAGGCGGCTGGCGAGGATGCGACCTATATCAGCCGCATCCGCGAAGACGCGACGGTCGAGAACGGTCTGGCGATGTGGATCGTCTCCGACAACCTGCGCAAGGGCGCGGCGCTCAACACCATTCAGATCGCCGAATGCCTAATCAACCGCAAATTGATCACCGCCAAGCGCAAGGCGGCGTGACGCCAGGCGATCAAAGGCGCGGCGCGAATAGCTGAGCAGAATCGCTTGCGGTGACTTGAACGAAATCGCCGGTGGCCTCGTCTCGCACCGAGAGCTGCCCGGTGGCGACGCCGAAATAGGCGCCGTGAAGCGCGATCTGGCCCTGCTCAACCTGTTTCCGCAGGCGTGGAAATGTCAGCAGGTTGTCGAGGCTGTTGGCGACATTTGCCTGTTCGAGCCGCGTCAGATAGTCCGGCCAGGAAAGTTCGCGTTGTGGACCGGCCTTGTCCGCGGCCGGAGCCATCAGGCGCATCCAGTTGCCGATGAAATCGCCGGGCGACAACGGCGCGGCCTTTTCCGCAAACGCCTTCACGCCGCCGCAGCGGGCATGGCCGAGCACAACGATGTGTTTCACGTTGAGCGCGGCGACGCCGAATTCGAGCGCGGCCGAAACGCCGTGCGCGTGACCGTCGGGCGCGTAGGGCGGCACGATATTCGCAACGTTGCGGACCACGAACAGCTCTCCGGGCCGCGCGTCAAAAATGACCTCCGGCGAGACCCGTGAATCGGAGCATCCGATCACCATCACTTCCGGCGACTGCCCGGTCTCCCCGAGCTCGCGATAGCGGTCCTGCTCGCGGCGCAATTGGCCGTCGCGAAAAGCGCGATATCCTTCGAGAAGACGATACGGAAACGGCATGCGATGGAAACATTGAACCTTTCGATGCCCGGCACGCGCACTCAATCATGCTGCGCTGGGGCTTGGCAATCGGGGACATGAATCGCCGTTGGCGCGTTGCGTGCAAGACAGCTAGTTTGCCGGCATGAGACAGGGGAGCACGTGATGACTATCCGCCCGCGGCGCAGCGTCCTTTACATGCCCGGATCGAACGCGCGCGCGATGGAAAAAGCGCGCGAACTGCCGGCCGATGCCGTCATCTTCGATCTCGAAGACGCGGTCGCGCCCGATGCCAAGGCGAACGCGCGCGAACTGATCGTCCAGGCGCTGAAAAAGGGCGGCTTCGGCAACCGTGAGGTGCTGGTGCGGATCAACGGTCTCGATACCGCCTGGTGGCTCGACGATCTCAAGATCGCGGCCGCGGGACCGCATGCGATGCTGGTGCCGAAGGTGTCGACGCCCGACCAGCTACAGGAGGTCGGAAGGCATCTCGTCGGCGTGCGCGCCGACGCGAGCGTTCGCATCTGGGCGATGATGGAAACGCCGCTCGCCATGCTCAATGCGCGCGAGATCGCGGCGGCCTCGCGCAATCCGCAGACGCGGCTTGCCGGCTTTGTCATGGGGACCAACGATCTCGCCAAGGATACGCGCGCACGCTTGGTGCCGGGGCGTGCGCCGATGCTGCCGTGGTTGATGACCTGTGTCGCGGCCGCGCGCGCCTACGGCCTCGATATTCTCGACGGCGTCTACAACGAACTCGGCAATGCGGAGGGCTTTGGCGCGGAGTGCCGGCAGGCCCACGAGCTCGGCTTCGACGGCAAGACATTGATCCACCCGCAGCAGATCGCGCCGTGCAACGACGCGTTTTCCCCGGCGGCGGAAGAGGTGGCGTGGGCGCGGAAAATCATCGCCGCTTTCGACCTGCCGGAGAACAAGAACAAAGGCGTCATTCAGATCGACGGCCGCATGGTGGAGATTCTTCACGCCGATATGGCCCGGCGGACGGTAGCGATCGCCGACGCCATCGCGCAGGCGGCTTGAAGGGCAAACGATCTTCGGGATCGTGCTTTAGGTTTTCAACCGATATCCGGTTCTAAAGATCCACCAAACAATGGCAAGACAGACCACGAGAAAAACAGCGATCACGCCAATGCTGATCTCGACGTTGACGTCGGCGAGCCCGAAGAAGCTCCAGCGGAAGGCGCTGATCAAATAGAGGATTGGGTTGAACAGCGTAACCGTCCGCCAGAACGGCGGCAGCACGCTCGTCGAATAAAACGTGCCGCCGAGAAACGTCAATGGCGTGATGATCAGCAACGGCGCGACTTGCAGCTTGTCGAAGCCGTCGGCCCAGATGCCGAGAATAAAGCCGAGCAGGCTGAAGCTCACCGCGGTCAGCACCAGGAAGGCCAGCATCCAAACCGGATGTACAATGTGCATCGGCACGAACAGGGCCGATGTGGCCAGGATGATCAACCCGAGAACGATCGACTTGGTCGCCGCCGCGCCGACATAGCCGACAACGATTTCGAGAGCGGAAGCCGGGGCCGAAAGGATTTCATAGATGGTGCCGGAAAACCGCGGGAAGTAGATGCCGATCGCTGCGTTGGAGACGCTTTGGGTCAGCAGCATCAGCATCATCAGCCCGGGCACGATGAACGCACCGTAGCTCACGCCATCGATGGTGCTGATGCGCGAGCCGATCGCGGCGCCGAAAACGACAAAATAGAGTGAGGTCGAGATGACCGGCGAGACGATGCTTTGCAGCCAGGTGCGCCGGGTACGCGCCATCTCGAACCTGTAAATGGCGCCGACGGCGTGAAGGTTCATTGTCGCCCTCTTACCAGGCCGACAAAAATGTCCTCCAGCGAGCGTTCGCTCGTGGAAAGGTCTTTGAACCGCAACCCCGCGATACGGATATCCTCGAGCAGGTCGGTGATGCCGGTGCGTTCGCCCTGGGTATCGTAGGTGTAGACCAGCTTGCGGCCGTCGGCGGCGAGAGCGAGGCGGTGGTTGGCGAGTTCGGGCGGCAACGCGGCGATCGGCTCGCGAAGCTCGAGCGTCAATTGCTTTTGGCCGAGCTTGCGCATCAGTTCGGCCTTATTCTCCACCAAAATGAGTTCACCCTTGTTGATCACGCCGATGCGGTCAGCCATCTGCTCGGCTTCTTCGATGTAATGCGTGGTCAGGATGATGGTCACGCCGGACGCGCGCAGCGCCCGCACCATCTGCCACATGTCCTTGCGCAATTCGACATCGACGCCGGCGGTCGGCTCGTCGAGGAAAAGAATCCGCGGCTCGTGCGACAGCGCCTTGGCGATCATCACGCGGCGCTTCATGCCGCCGGAGAGCGTTGCGATTTTGCTGTTCTTCCTGTCCCAGAGCGACAGGTCTTTCAGGACCTTCTGGATATAGGCGGGATAGGCGGCCTTGCCGAACAGACCGCGGCTGAAGGACACCGTGGTCCACACCGAGGAAAACATGTCGTTCGCCAGCTCCTGCGGCACGAGGCCGATGAGCGAGCGGGTGGTGCGGTATTCCGCGATAATGTCGTGACCGTCCACCATCACGCTGCCGCCGGACGCATTCACGATGCCGCAAATGACGCTGATCAGCGTCGTCTTGCCGGCGCCGTTTGGGCCGAGCAGCGCGAAAATCTCGCCTTGGCGGATCTCAAGGTTGATGTCCTTGAGCGCCTGGAAGCCGGAGGCATAGGTTTTGTCGAGATGCGAGACCGAAATCGCGGGGGTCATGACGGCTTCCGGTTGACGGACGGAAACCGCCTTATACCCAAGGCCGCGCCGCCCTGGCCTTCTCCTCGAAGCTGCCAATCTTGTCGCTTTTGACCATGGTCAGGCCGATGTCGTCGAGGCCGTTGAGCAGGCAGTCTTTCCGGTGCGCGTCGATTTCGAACTTCACCACACCGCCATCGGGGCCGCGGATTTCCTGCTTCGCCAGATCGACCGTCAATGTTGCGTTGGCGCCGCGCTCGGCGTCGTCGAACAGCTTCTCCAGGTTTTCCGGCGAAACCTGCACCGGCAGGATGCCGTTCTTGAAACAGTTGTTGTAAAAAATATCGCCGAACGAGGTCGAGATCACGCAGGTGATGCCGAAATCCTTGAGCGCCCAGGGCGCGTGCTCACGCGACGAGCCGCAGCCGAAATTGTCGCCGGCGACCAGGATTTTCGCCTTGCGGTAAGCAGGCTTGTTGAGCACAAAATCGGGATTCTCGCTGCCGTCGTCGCGATAGCGCTTTTCCGAGAACAGGCCCTTGCCGAGCCCGGTGCGCTTGATGGTTTTCAAAAATTGCTTGGGGATGATCATGTCGGTGTCGACATTGATCATCTTCAACGGCGCGGCGACGCCTTCGAGCACGGTGAATTTTTCCATGTTCCATCCCGCGAGGAGCGGATGCGCTGCATCCGTTATGGCTAAATGGCGCGTCGAACGCCGTGGGTCAACCCTGTGCCACCGCCGCGACCGACGTCGTTTCTTCGGCAGCTTCCCGGGCCTTGAACTTCGACTCGCGGTCGAGCGTGCAAACCTGGACGTGGTACTCGGTGTAGTACTTCTTCCGCGCCAGCTTTTGCGCCGCAACATGCTCGGGATTGGTCCGCCAGGCCCGCAATCCGTCTTCGTGCTCGAATTCGACGATGGTGACCCGCTCGCCGTCGTCGGCGAAAAACCCTTTATGCGAGATATAACCCGGCATGGTTTGGGCGATCTCCGTCATGCGATCGACCAGGGCAACGTACTCATCCCTGACTCCCGGCCTCAAGCGGGTGCGAAACACCGTCACGATCATGGCAGCAGCTCCTCGTTCCAGAGCAAATCGTCTGCAATCAATTTAGCACGATCCGCGCAGTCTTCGTCAGCGCAGATGCGACGTGCCGGTTTGTTTCTCGTCCTTGGGAACGCCGCCAAGCTCGTTGATCCATGATTGCGCCGAGCGAAACCAAATCTGCCGCCGCGGCTTGAGCTGATCGCGCTGGCGTAAGATTCCCACCCGCACCATGTACGAATCCTTCGGCCCGTCGCCGGGTGTCGTCGAAAAGATCGGCGACCCGCACTTTGGGCAGAAGCCCTGGGCGCGCGGATTGCCGCTTTCCGCCGTCGTCTTCAGAAAGATCGTCGGTTGTCCGCTCATTTTGAAGGTATCGCCGGGCACGGGGATCGAAACCCGAAACGCCGAGCCCGAGCTGGTCTGGCAATCGGTGCAATGACAAACGGTGACCTTCTCGGGGTCGACCTCGCCTTCGATCGCGATGCAGCCACAGAGGCAGGCGCCCTCGACCTTCATGGTATTGCTCCTTTCACAGCACGCTATTCCGCCGCGTTTTCGATGGCGGCCATGTCGCCGTCGGACAGACCGAAATGATGGCCGATCTCGTGCACGAGCACGTGCTTGACGACGGCGCCGAGCGTTTCGTCGTGCTCGGCCCAATAATCGACGATCGGGCGGCGGTAGAGCCAGATCATGTTGGGCATCTGCACCGGCGCGCTTTCGGCCCGGAACGGCAGGCCGACGCCCTGGAACAAGCCGAGCAGATCGAATTCGCTTTCTGCGCCCATCTCATTGAGGACTTCTTCGCTCGGGAAATCGTCGACCTGGATGACGACATCGGCGCACAAATCGCGAAACTTGCCCGGCAAACGCCGGAACACTTCGGCGGCGAGAATTTCGAACTCGGCGAGCGAGGGTGCTTTTATCGTCCGCCACGCGAGCGGATCAGATGTCGGTTCGTCCATGAAGCGTGTTGTAGTGCGTTTGGCGCGGGCTGGAAACGCGCATGGTGATTGACCGGCGTGTCGGGATGCGGGAGTTTCGGCGTGGCCGGTGACGGGGCACGGAGTTCGACACGATCATGTCCGCAAGACCCATTGGCGCGATCGCCATCCTCGCTGTGCTGTCCGTCGTTGCCACGGCGCTGCCGGCTGGGGCGCAACGCCCGATGCCGCGCGGGCATCCCCGTATCGAGGTTAATCCGCGCCCGCTGGTCCACCGGCGCTGCACCAGCTGGTATGTCGTGCAACACCGGCCGAGCGGAACGGTGCTGTTTCCGGAGCAACACTGTTGGTGGGAGCGCGGGTAAGCGCCACCGCCCGGCTATCGCCCGGGGCCAGTACCGCCGCACCGACCGCTCACGGTGGTCCTGTGATCTGTTCCGCCGAGACAGCGGAAAAAGATCGGGGATAGCCGTTTGGCTGACTTCGCCCGGAGGTGAACCTTCCGGGTAAAGCCAGCGACCAATAGCGTGACGTACCGGCGCGCGCGGAGAGCGCCGCGTGAGAGGAGCGCTGCCATGGGCGCGGGGTTTGTATTCAAGGATGTGTCGTTCAGCCGCCTCCCGGAAGGCTGGATTTTCACTGTTCGCGGCGGACCGGACTTCCTGGTGCACCGATCCTACCTGGTGAACAGGTCCTACCTGGTCGACGACGCGCAGAAAGCCGAGCTGCTCGCGCGCATCAATCGCTGGCGTGTCGTTTGGTACATTCTGGTGGCGTCGATCGTTGCGGCGCTCGTGGCCGGAGCCGCGAACTTATCGCACTCCGGATTTTCTCACTGGATCGTTCCGGCCGTCGTCGCCTCGATTTTCCTCCAGCTTGCCATGGTCCTTTACGGGGCCGCGATACCGTACATCCAATGGTTCCTGCTCCGTCCCATTCTCGCCGGGGCGCCTCCCCCAACCGGTTTTTGGAGCAGCCTTTTGCTGTGCTTTGGATTTTGGGAGGCGCGGACTTCTACGCGCTGGCTGGTGTTAAGTTGCGTGTCCTTTGGCGCGCTCAGCGTGGATAGCGCGCTCACGGCAAACGGCGACTATGCGCTGCCCATTCTCTGGATCTATGTTACCGCGCAGTCCGGCGCGGGACTGTTCCTGAAGCTCAGGGCCAAGCGATTTCAGGAGCAACCCGCGGCCACCTTGGCCGGCGAGCACGACACGCAACGCGACAAACCGTGACCGAAGTCTGACCACGGCCTGCTGCTCGGGTAGCTGTTGACCGCCTGCAGGTGAATCTTCTCGGCAGAGGCCGCGACAACGCAGCAGGGCGCGGAAAGCGCTGCATAAGAGGACCGTTGCCATGACCACCATGACGACTGCAGCGCCCTCGAAGCTTCCGTTGTTTCGCACCGTCGGACAAGCTTACGCGCTGTGGACGCGGAATTTTTCCGATCTGGTCCGCATCTGTTGGTTTTGGATGTTGCTGATGGTGCCGGTTCTTGCAATTTGGGATTGGTGGCAAACCGCGCGCTTCGCGGAGATCGTACGGGCGGTCGACGCCGGCCAACGGTTTGTCGACCCCAACCCCGTGCTCACCTGGGCGACCGTCTTTGTCAGTAAGGCGATCATGCTGCCGGCCCTCGCCTCGGCCGCGGTGGCGTGGCACCGCCTGCTACTCAGGCAAGAACATCCTGGCCCCGGCGTTTATCTGCGACTCGACAGAACCGTTGCCGGCTATGCGATCCTGTCGTTCTTGATCGGGCTGATCATAACGGTGCCAAGCACTGTCAGCATCGCGGTCCCCAGCGGCGTGACCACAGTGGGGTCGTGCAATCTCTCGCCGGTGTGGCAACGATCGTCGGTTTTTTTATTGTGCCGAGGTTATCGCTTGTGTTGCCGGGAATAGCGTTGGGGCGCGATGACGCAACGCTCGCGACCGCCTGGCGGGTCAGCAAACGCAATACCTGGCGGATGATTTGGGCCTATTTTTTCTGCATCTTGCCGTGGATCGCGATCAGCGCAGGAATGTCGTATTGGCTGTTCCTGCATGGCCACAATCGAGTCGTCTTAACGCTGGTTTCGATCGTGAGGGGCCTGCTCTGGATTCCCGGCGGCATCCTTTAGCTTGCCTACCGGCATTTTTTCGAGCAGCGCGCGTAAGCTGGATACCCGCCTATTGTCGCGGGGTCAGCTCCACTCGCGCACGTCGACGAAATGTCCCGCGATCGCGGCGGCGGCCGCCATGGCCGGCGACACCAGATGCGTGCGGCCCTTGTAGCCCTGCCGCCCCTCGAAATTGCGGTTCGAGGTCGAGGCGCAACGCTCGCCCGGCGCCAACTTGTCCGGATTCATCGCCAGACACATCGAGCAGCCCGGCTCGCGCCATTCGAAGCCGGCTTTCAGAAAGACCTTGTCCAGTCCTTCGGACTCGGCCTGCTCTTTCACCAGGCCGGAGCCGGGCACGATCATGGCGTTGACGTTGGCGTGGACTTTCTTGCCGTCGACGACGCGTGCGGCGGCGCGCAAATCCTCGATCCGGCCGTTGGTGCAGGAGCCGATGAAGACCCGGTCGAGCGCGATGTCGGCGATCTTCTCGCCGCCCTTCAATCCCATATAGGCGAGCGAGCGTTCGGCGGCCTCGCGCTTGCGCGCGTCGGCGATGTCCTCAAGACGCGGAACCTGCCCGGTCACCGACACGACCTGCTCGGGGCTCGTGCCCCATGTCACCAGCGGCGGCAGTTTGGCGGCGTCGAGCCTGATTTCGCGATCGAAATGCGCGCCATCTTCGGAATAGAGCGTTTCCCAGTAGCGCCTGGCCTCGTCCCAGCCTTTGCCCTTGGGCGATTTGGGACGATCTTTCAGATACGCATACGCTTTCTCGTCCGGCGCGATAAATCCGGCCTTGGCGCCGGCCTCCACCGACATGTTGCACACTGTCATGCGGCCTTCCATCGACAGCGAGCGGATGGCTTCGCCGGTATATTCGAGCGCGTAGCCGGTGCCGCCGGCGGTGCCGATCTCGCCGATGATGGCGAGGATGATGTCCTTGGCGGTTACGCCTTGCGGCAGCTTGCCGTCGACGACCGCGCGCATGTTCTTCGACTTGTTCTGGATCAGCGTCTGCGTCGCCAGCACGTGCTCGACCTCGGAGGTGCCGATGCCGTAGGCGAGCGCGCCGAACGCGCCGTGCGTGCCGGTATGGCTGTCGCCGCAAACCAGCGTCACGCCGGGGAGCGTGAAGCCCTGCTCCGGCCCGATGATGTGGACGATGCCCTGCCGCTTGTCGAATTCGTCGAAATATTCGAGGCCGAAATACTTGGCGTTCTCTGCCAGATAGGCGATCTGCGCCTCGCTCTCGGGGTCGGGGTTCTTCTGCCGCCGATCGGTCGTCGGCACGTTGTGATCGACGACGAGCAGCGTCTTGTCCGGCGCGCGCACTTTGCGGCCGGACAGCCGCAGTCCCTCGAAAGCCTGCGGGCTCGTCACCTCATGAACAAGATGCCGGTCGATGTAGATAAGGGCGGTGCCGTCAGGATCTTCGTGGACGAGGTGGTCGTCCCAGATCTTGTCGTAGAGGGTGCGGGGTCTGGCCATTGTCACGAAACTCCACCAACATCGCGGAGTATATAATCACGATGCGGCGGTACGGAATTACTCGGCCGCTTTTGCCTCGGCCTTGCCGGGCTGTGCGGTGTGGTCCTGGCGCTCGACGATGCGCGCCGACTTGCCGCGGCGGCCGCGCAGGTAATAGAGCTTGGCGCGTCGCACCTGGCCGCGCCGCACCACCTTGATCGAGTCGATCATCGGCGAATAAAGCGGAAACACCCGCTCGACGCCCTCGCCGTAGGAAATCTTGCGCACGGTGAAATTCTCGTTCAGTCCCGCGCCGGCGCGGCCGATGCATACGCCCTCGTACGCCTGAACGCGGCTGCGCTCGCCCTCGACGATCTTGACGTTGACGATGACCGTATCGCCCGGCTGGAAGTCGGGGATTTCCTTGCCGGCGGTGAGCTTGGCCACCTGTTCGTTTTCGATTTCCTTGAGCAGGTTCATGGCGAAGTTCTCCAACGGCTGCGCGCCGGGCGCGCACTTTTGACCAGGGTCTAAACGGGTTGGCGCAGCTTCTACGCCACCGCGCCGGATTTGTCACCTTCTTGTCACCCGGCTCGCGAGCCGCTCCGGAAGCGGCTTAAAAAGGCCGCCCAGAGGTCCGGACGGCGTTCCCGGGTCAGCCGTTCGGCTTCGGCGCGCCGCCAGGCGGCAATCTTGGCGTGGTCGCCGGACAAGAGCACCTCCGGGATGGACTGACCTTCCCAGGTCTGCGGCCGGGTGTATTGGGGGTATTCCAGCAAGCTTTCGGTAAAACTTTCCTCGGCACACGAGGCGGGGGCGCCCATCACCCCCGGCAAAAGCCGCACGCAGGCGTCGATCAACACCATGGCCGCGATCTCGCCGCCGGAAAGGACATAGTCGCCGACGGAAACTTCTTCCAGGGAGCGCCCGACGATGACGCGCTCGTCGATCCCCTCGAAGCGGCCGCAGATCAGGACGACGCCCGGCCCGCCGGCCAGCGCTTCCACCCGCATTTGGGTTAATGGCGCACCTCGCGGCGACAGCAGCAGCCGGGGCCGTTGATCGGTTGCAGTCGCGTCGATGGCGCGGCCGAGCACGTCGGCCTTCATCACCATGCCCGGACCGCCGCCAGCGGGGGTGTCGTCGACGCTGCGATGCTTGTCGCTGGCGAAGGCGCGAATATCGGCGACGTCAAGCGCCCACGCGCCCGCGGTCATTGCCCTGCCGGCAAGGCTTGCGCCCAAAGGCCCCGGAAAGACATCAGGGAAGATGGTGAGGACGCTCGCCCGCCACATGGTCAGCTTCCCCCCGTCCGCAGCTCCTGGCGGATGCGGGCGATGATCTTGCCGAGCTTGTTGAGGCCGGTCCCATCCCGGCCGATGCCCCAATAGGTGTCGGTCGGCGCGGATTCGACGATCTCCTCATCGCCGGTCGCGAGCAGCATGGCCTTGAGCTCGGGATGTTGTTCGAATTTGCGGCGCACGGCGCGGTACATCACCTCGTCCTTCACCGCGTCCCAGTCCGGACGGATGGCGGCTTTGTTCTTGTCCGCGAGACTTTTGGCGATCGGCGGTTTCTCGGCTTTGCGGATCCCATTGCGCAATGCGGGGTCGGCGAATTTTTGCGCCTGATAGTAATTCTCGACGGTCGGCCACCAGGCATCGTCGAGCGCGATGCCGAAAGGCGCGAAGTTGGAGAACGCGCGGTGCGTGTCGGATTTGGAATGAAAATGAATGGCCATGACACCGGCAGCCGTTGCGGCTTCAATTGGTTTTGAACAGTCCTTGTGGCAGATCGACGACAATCTTGCCCGACGCGACGTCGACCGCCGGAACGTTGGCCGAGTCGAACGGCACCAGCTCGGTGTTGCCGCCGGTATCCGGCCGCACTTCGATCAGGTCGCCGGCGCCGAAATTGTGGATCGCGACCACGGTGCCGAGAGTCTTGCCGGCGGGGTCGACGACCGCAAGACCGACGAGATCGGCGTGATAGAACTCGTCGGGCTCTTCGGTTTGCGGCAATCGCTCGCGCGGCACGTAGAGCTTGGCGTTGACGAGCGCGCCCGCGGCATCGCGGTCGCGAACGCCCGAAAGCCGCGCGACGAAATGATCCTTCGCCGGACGCAGCGCCACGATCTCAACGACCCGCCCATCCTCGGTTTCGAGCGGGCCGTAGCCGGCGATCGCGCCCGGATCGGACGTGAACGAGTGCAATCGCACTTCCCCACGCAGACCCTGCGCGGCGCCGATTTGCCCAAGACAGACCCGGGCACCGCCGATGCGCGCGCCGCCGGTCATCGTCCGCGCCGTTTATGCGGCCGGAGGCGCCGCGGCTGCGGCGGGTGCGGCACTCGCCGCGGCTTTGGCGGCTTCAGCCTGCGCCTTGCGCTCTTTGCGCGGGATCGCCTTCTCCGGATTGTTGCGCTTCTCCCGCTTCGCTACGCCGGCGGCGTCGAGAAAGCGCATCACCCGATCCGAAGGCTGCGCGCCCTTGGCCATCCAGGCTTTGACCTTTTCCAGATCAAGTTTCAGGCGATCGGTCCTGTCCTTCGGTAGCAGCGGATTGAAATAGCCGAGGCGCTCGATGAAGCGCCCGTCGCGCGGCGCGCGGCTATCGGCGACGACGATGTGATACACCGGCCGCTTCTTGGTGCCGGCGCGTGCCATGCGGATAACAACGGACATTCTGGTATTCCTTTCTTGAACGGTTCAAAGATTTTCAGTGAGTTGCGTCTGGATCATTTCTTCTTTCCAAGGCCGGGAAATCCGGGCGGAAGCCCGCCGAGGCGCGGCAACGCGCCAGGGAATTTCGCCGGCAGTCCCGGCATCGTCGGCGGCAAGGCGCTCGTGCCGGGCATTCCGGGCGGCAGGCCGCCCGGCATTTTCTCGGCGAGCTTGGCCATCTGTTCGGGGCTCCGCATGCCGCCGCCCATGCCGAGCATATTGGCGAGGCCGGCCATCGGCCCGCGCTTGGCGCCGCCCATCGCCTTCATCACATCCGCTATGGTCCGGTGCATTTTGAGGAGCCGGTTGATCTCTTCAGGCTTGGTGCCGGAGCCGGCGGCAATGCGCCGTTTGCGGCTCGCCTTGAGCAGGTCGGGATTGCGCCGCTCCCGTGGAGTCATCGAATCGATGATCGCCATCTGACGCATGAGCACTTTCTCATCGAGATTGCGCTCGGCAAGCTGGTTCTTGATCTTCGCCATCCCGGGCAGCATCGTCATCAGCCCGCTCATGCCGCCCAAATTCTGCATCTGCGTGAGCTGCTCGCGCAGATCGGCGAGATCGAACGCGCCCCGGCGCATCTTTTCGGCGACGCGGGCCGCCTTCTCGGCGTCGATGGTCGCCGCGGCTTTTTCCACCAGCGCGACAATGTCGCCCATGCCGAGAATGCGGCCGGCGATGCGTGCCGGATCGAAGTCCTCAATGGCGTCGAGTTTTTCTCCGGTGCCGATCAGTTTGATCGGCTTGCCGGTGACGGAGCGCATCGACAGCGCGGCGCCGCCGCGGCCGTCGCCGTCGACGCGGGTCAGCACAATGCCGGTGAGGCCGACACGCTGGTCGAAGCTGCGGGCAAGATTGACTGCGTCCTGGCCAGTCAGCGCGTCGGCGACTAACAGGACTTCGTGCGGTGAAGCGGCGCGGCGCACTTCCGCCGCCTCGTTCATCATCGCTTCGTCGAGCGTGATGCGGCCTGCCGTGTCGAGCATGACGACGTCGTAGCCACCAAGCCGCGCCGCTTGCAGGGCGCGCGTCGCGATCTGCACCGGCGTCTGTCCCGCGACAACCGGCAGGGTGTCGATGCTGACCTGCCGGCCGAGCACGGCAAGTTGTT
>Ga0302325_10005295_pt1 | contig 29386 bp, 27 predicted proteins | sample Palsa_T0_2_FD_201948 | JGI IMG/M metagenome (GOLD analysis project Ga0302325, IMG submission 201948) | Peat permafrost microbial communities from Stordalen Mire near Abisko, Sweden - Palsa_T0_2 | ecosystem: Environmental > Terrestrial > Soil > Palsa > Peat permafrost | place: Sweden: Abisko...
AGATCGCGGCCCACTCGAGCATTGAGTCGTCGAGCGATGGATCCTGGTCGGCGGTCTCCCAGTACAGCATCGTCTCGTACAGCCGTCGTCCCAACAGGTGGACGCCGACCTCTCGTATCTCGTCGGTGACGAAGCGAAAGACCTCCTCGTCGGGCGCCGTCCAGTCGAAGTCGCCGTCCGGCCCGACGATGTAGCCGTCAAGTGAGACGGTCATCGAATAGGTCACGCTGCGCACCAGAAGTCCTCCTCGGGTTATGGGTTCGACAGTACGACCGCCGGACGCCGCAGGACTCATCGCGGCTCGCGGGATCCCCTGGGCTAGCCGCTGCGGCCGAGCATGTAGGTATCAGTTTGAAAGTTGACGTGTTGGACCCAGGTGCACCAACGCCGATCATCCAGGGCCCTGGACCCGGTTGAGCGAGAGCTGGAACGGTCGGCGCTGGCATTCACCTGCCGAACGGTCAGGTGCTGACGTCGACCAGCGCACCGACCGGCGTGTACGGCCAGATCTTGGCGGCGGCCGTCAGCGGCATCTCGACGCACCCGTTGGACTGCGGGAAGCCATAGGAGGCGCGGTCGTAGTAGTGCAGCGCGTCGCCGCCGTTGAAGTAGCTGACCCAGAGGATCCCCGGATCGACGTAAGTGGATCCGTCCGCGTTGGTGCCCGACATGGTCGTCGACTCGAGGTGCTCGAACACCGGATAGGTCCCGAGCGCCGTGGCGGCTCCCGCCACCCCGGTGTTGGCCGGGGTCGTGATGATCGTCTTGCCGTTGTGCCAGAGCGTGGTCGCTTCGCCGGAGTCGGCTTCGTGGACCATCACGAACGAGTACCCGAAGCCGCTCTTCTTGTCCGCGGCGGCGGTGTCGATCAGCGCCTTCCAGACGGCCGGGCTGAGGATCCCGTCGGAGGTCATGCCGTGGTCTGACTCGAACATCATGATCGCGCCCTTGGTGACGACCCCGTCCTCGCCGGGCTGCCACTGTGCCTTGAGCTGATCGGGCGTGTTCGGGTAGCGCCACACGAACTTGCCCGCGGGCGGGTCGACCGCGGCGGACTCCTGTGCGGACGGATTGCGCCCGACGCCCCTGCCCCGGTATCTGAACTTGACCGGCAGATAGCCGAGCAGTGCCAGTAGCTGCTGGGCGCGGATCAGCGATCCGTTCGGGACTGTCCAGCTTCCGGAGCTCGCAGTTCCGGACTGGCCGCCGACGAGGCGCACGCCGCCGGGCAGCACGACCTGGACCCGTGTGTTCAGGCCGTAGCCGTAGCCGGTCGGGGTGAACTCGATCGCGCGATCAGAGACCTGCTTCCAGCTGCCGCTGGTCGCGGGCAAAAGGGTTGGCATGTGCGTGCCCAGCACTTTGGCAACCGGCTTTGAGAAGCTGATCCGGATCGGTGTCGCGGGAGTGATCGGCGTCCCGGACGCCGGTTCCGCGACGGCGCTGGCGGACCCGCCGGCCGGGAAGTAGCTGATCTGCGCAGTCGGGGACTTCTCCCACCGGTGGATCTGTGCGGCCACGTACAACGACCCCGCCGGACCGGACTGCGGCAGGGGCACGCTGCTCGCCGGCGAGCGCAGCACGTGGCGAGTGAGCTTGGCCGGTTCGGTCCCGACTTCGTAGGCCTCGATCGGCGCCTTGAACCGCAGCCGCAACCGGCTGCCCTTGCCGACGGTCAGATAGTGCGTCCTGGCCGACGCCGTTGGCGTCACGTAGGAGAGCGTCAACGTCTGGTGCTTGCCGTCCAACCACGAGATCCACCCCGGCCGGCGGATCACCACCCGAATCCGTAGGTGCTCGTTGGCGGGAACAGGCCGCTTGGCGACGATCAGCGAGCCGTCGGTGACGCGGACCGGTAAGGGCTTTCGTCCGCGTCCGCCGATCACCGACATCGACACGATCCTGCCGCCGCCCAACGGCATCCCGATCCGCGCCAGACCCGCATCATCGCGTCCGATGCTCGCCTTCGCGGAGACGAGCACGATCGCGAACGCGCCCGCGACCGCCGCCAGCACGACCGCTGCGACCACCCGCCAAGCGCGGCCCGGCGAGCGTCGGATCTCGGACGATGGCGGCGTGGGAGGCCGGACCGTCGGCGGTGGGGGCGTCGGCGGCTCCAGAGGAGCTCGCAGCGGAGAGAACGTTGCCATGTCGCTAGCGTTGAGAGTGGTTGTACGGCGCCTTCTTGCAGCTCAATCCGCTCTTCGGCACGGAACGAACCGTCCATCCGACGGGCGATGCGCATGCTTATTCGCCCTGACTGGCCAAGAACCTGTTTCCCCGACGGCCGAAAGCGCCTCCGAGGGACACACTTCCCATGCAGTACCTCAAGATCGACATCGAGTTCGTGCGCGACGTCGCGCGCAGCCAGCGTCCGAGGGCCGCCCAGGCGCCTGGGCCGCCCGCATCGGCAGCGAGGCGTCGGCTTAGGTCGGCTGGAAGAGAGCTCCGTCGACGAGCAGTCGCTCGCCGACCGGTGACGGCAGCCGGACCCGGACGGGGGTCTCGAGCGGTCCCGAGGGCATCTGAACCCCCGGCTTCGGGGTTACGAACATCGCCACCATCAACTCGTCAGGGCCATCGTGGAGATCGGGTGCCAGCAGACGTTTGTGGGCGAACTCCCCTCCCGAGCGGCTCTGTTCGGTCACGAGCATGCGGATGATCGTGTCCTCGGGAGTGAGCTGCTGGGTCGGGTCAAGCTGCCAGCTCGATGCCCGGACACCGTCGCGTGTCCTGCGCAGCGTTTTGAAGCTCGTCACCGCGACCGAGCTCCAGTTGTCGCGGCGGCCTTCGCGGCGCATCGCGACGGTGATCATGTGTGGCGGCAGCCCTCGCCCGAAGAGCACCTCGCTCTCGGCGCGAGCGAGGATGCGCCATTCCTCCAGCCGCGGCAACGATCCATCCGCGGCCGGCTTTTGGCGGCTCAGCTGAGCCGCGAGGGCGCCGACCGGCGGGTCGGCGGGATCCAGCTGTCCTGCCGGCGCGTTGATTGCAGAGGGCGCGAACGGCAGTCCGGCACCGTCGCTGACGAGCTCAGGCCCGTAGGGCACGAGGCGGGGCTCGAGCACGAGCGAGGACTTCCAGTCGCGCTCGGTCGGAGACTGCCTCCACGTACGCAACCGACGGCCGCGCCGCTGAGGACTCTCGGACATGACCGCGACAGTATCGACAAATGGTGAGCGCGTACGGTGTCGTGTTCACCGTCGTGTTGACACCCGGTCGGAAGGATCCGCCGGCGGTCTGGGAACGAACGCCCTACGGCGAGTAAGACCCTTCGGTCACGCCGGCAGGTCGCGGTTCAGATACCACGGCTAGCGAAGCTCCGGGCGGATCAGCCTGCGCGCCCGATCAGACAGCGGGCGGTTAGAGGGTGCCGGTGCAGGTCGCCTGACCGACATGAACGGTGACGGTCTGCCCAGCCGCGCTCTCGGGTGCTTTGAAGTAGATGTCGACGTAGCCGTGTGAGTCGGTGTGGTAGCTGTCGGTCTGCCCGGAGCTGTCGGTCGCGGTCGCGGTCACATCGTCCTGGGTGGAGGTCACGTCCACATCGAAGTCGTGATAGCGGCTGTCATAGGACGCGGTGACCGAGCAGCCCGAACCTCCGCCGCTCGGGCCACTGGGAGATGCGTACGGCGTTGCGTTGGTGTAGTCGCTGGCAAACGTGGCGCCCAGCGAGGCGCGGACGGGCGCGTCGGTGGTGATCAGCCCGAGCTCGCGGTTGTCGTTCAGGGAGGTCTCGGAGAAGTTCTCAGATCCGAGGAACACGCGGTCGGGCGTGAGGATCATCTTTGCGTGGATGTACAGGGAGGCGTCGGCGGCGTATGTGCGGACATGCACGCCCGCGCGCGTCAGCTGCGCAAACGCTGAGTCCCACTCGGAGTTGGCGGTCATGGTGACGCGCACGCTCACGCCGCGGCGTGCGGCGGCGGCGAGGGCTGATTGGATGGCGGGCGCGTCCATCTCCTCGTTGTAGACGTCCACCCATCCGGACGCTGAGTCGATCAGGTTCACCAGCGCGGGCCCGGAGCCCGGGCTCCACACCAGCTGAGCGCCGGCCGGGGGGATGATGCGGTGCCCCGCCCAGTCGGCGTCGAACGCATGCTCGATCGCGGCGTCGTCGGCGGCGTTGGTGTCGACGACCCCGAAGTCGCGGCTGGACGCGTAGTACTCGGGGGTCAGGTTGAACGTCAGGATGTACGCGCGGCCGTCCACAACCAGCGTCTTTTGATGGGTCAGCGCGAAATACGACGGGGTCCAGCGGACCGGCACGCCCTGACCTTTGAGATAGGAGTAGGCGGCCTGGTTCTGGGGAAACCCGTGCCCGTAGTAGCCCCCGTTGAGCAGCACCCGGACACTGACGCCGCGATGCTCAGCGGCAGCCAAGGCGTCGTTCACCTGCGAGTCTGAGTCCTCATACATGACCATGTCGATCTGCCGTCGCGCGCCCGCGATCGCCGACAAGATCGGCGCGACACCGTCGGCCGGCTCGGTGATCAGCGTCAGCTGTCCGGCGGCCCCGGCCGCTCGGCGGCGCGCGAGAACCCGATGGCGCGCGACCGCCCGGCGATGGGCGACCGCCCGGCGATGGGCGACAGCCCGGCGATGCGCGACAGCCCGGCGGTGGGTGTGAGCGGGCGCTGGCGTACTCGTGGACGACGGCGCGGTCGTTTGGGTGGCGGCGCCGGCGCATCCGGTGAGGGCAAGCGCGGCCGCGGTGGCGGCGAGGGACAGACCGATTCGCATGAACCCACAGTAGGGGCGGACACCGGCGCTGCCCTGAACGTTTGGTCAGCGAAGAAGCCGAGTCCGTTGCACCCTCAGATCACGCAACTCTCGACTACGCACTCGGCGTGAGCGGGCCCGCACGACACCCGCGCGCCCTCCCCTCGCTCTTGTTTGTCGCCCGAGCAGCCACGAGGTCGGGGCTTCCGCTCAGTCTTCAGTAGGTCGCCGAGGCAGAGCAGCAGCCGGCCGGCGTGCGGATCCGCCGGCTTGACTATCCGGCTACGAAGACCGGGCGCGGCGGCCGGACATGCGGATCCGCGGCGCAGCGCGTCGCGGTGACGCGCCGCCGGCGCTGGGCGACAGACACGCTGCCGTGAGCAGCAGCGCTCTCGGTCGATGTTTTGCCGACGAACTCAGAACACGGAGTCAACGAGCACGACGAGCCGGCGCCGACAAAGCATCCGACGCCTTGTTGCATGGGCACCATGATGGTTGGGGCGTGCCGATTCTGGATCAGGGATGCTTGGGCTGCAGGGCGAGCTACGGAGTGGGATCCGCGCACGGACACGTCAATGCCGCGGCCGCCGATGATGACCGCGGCCACAGCGACGGCTGTGACCAGACAGACCGCGCCGACGACCAGACGCGCCCGCTGGCGGGTAGGCCAGATCAGGAGCGCTCCGGTGAGCATGTCGCGGATCAGTCGCGTGCGCGAGACCTCACCGCGCGCGCTCAGTTCGTCTTCAAGGGCGAGAAGCTCCTCGCCGTACCGATCCCGGACTCGTCGTGGATACAGCTTGAGCAGCGTGCGCATCAAACGAGAGCTCATGCGGGCTGGATCCCTATCCGTGCAAGACCGACGCGCGTGATCTTCTCGTCGCGTCTGAGCTGATCGGTGAGCGCGGCCGTTCCGGCAGCAGTGATCTGGTAGGGATGACGGCGTTTCTGCGCCGGGAGCGCTGTGACAAAACCAGCATCTTCGAGTCGCGCCAGGGCGCCATACAGGGTGCCCGGACCGAGGGTCACGCCCGCGAACTGCTCGATGTCCTTGATGAGGGCGTAGCCGTGCTTGGGGCCGTCCGCCAGGCTTGTGAGCACCAATACCCAACGTTGCGCGAGGTGGTTCGCCATTACTACGGCCGACGATACATCGTCACCGATAGTAGTCAAGTCATTTGGTGCTTCAGGCCCGGCAGCCATCGTGACCCGTCCTCGTGACTGGAGGATCTCGTGGCGGTGTGTGCCGCTGTCCGTATCCTGTTGGGTGATGTCGATCTCGACTTCCCGTCAGTGCTGGTGGTGGCCGCTCATCGCGCGGTCCCGCTGAGCTTTGTTCCGGGCCGCTCCTGAGCGGTCCGCTGCGAAGCTGACGAGTTGCATGCTCGGGAGGGGCCCCTTGCGAAAGGCCCCACCCAAATGCCCCAGACTCACGTCATTGCTGGCTCGCGCTCTGAGACGTTCGCCGCGCGGGTGCTGACCGGCGATCGCCCCACCGGTCAGCTGCACCTCGGCCATCTGTTCGGCACCCTGCTGAACCGGGTCCGGCTCCAGGAGCAAGGCGTCGAGCTGTTCGTGCTCGTCGCCGACTATCAGACGATCACCGATCGTGACAGCCCCCGCTCGCTGCCCGGCGACGTCGAAGAGCTGGTGGCCGATTACCTGGCGGTCGGGATCGACCCGGCTCGCGCGACGATCTTCGCCCACTCACTCGTTCCAGAGCTCAACCAGTTGGTGCTGCCGTTCCTGAGCCTCGTCACGCTGCAGGAGCTGTTGCGCAACCCGACCGTCAAGGACGAGGCGGCCTCCGCCGGGATGACGGCGTTGAGCGGCCTGATGCTCACCTATCCCGTCCATCAGGCCGCCGACATTCTGTTCTGCAAGGCCACGACCGTTCCCGTCGGCGCCGATCAGCTGCCGCATGTCGAGCAGACCCGCGAGATCGCGCGCCGATTCAACCGCCGCTACGCGCCTGAGCGCCCGGTCTTCCCCGAGCCAGAGGCGCTCCTCAGCGAGGTGCCGGTGCTGCTGGGCACCGACGGGCGCAAGATGAGCAAGAGCCGGCACAACTCGATCGCGCTGGCCGCCAGCCCCGAACAAACCGCACAGCTTCTGCGCGCCGCTAAGACCGACTCAACGCGGTACATCACCTACGAACCACAGCACCGTCCCGAGGTCTCAAACCTCGTCCTGCTGACCGCGCTGTGCGAGAACCTCGACCCCCACACGGTCGCCGAGGAGATCGGCGACCAGGGAGCCGCCGCGCTGAAGCGCCGTGCCATCGACGCCGTCAACGAACGCCTGCGCCCGATCCGCGAACTCCGAGCCGAAGTCGTCCGCGACCGCGCATACCTACGCGCGGTCGTCCGCGACGGCAGCTTGGCGGCCCGCGCCATCGCACAACGCACCCTTGCACAGGTCGCCTCCGCCATGCACACCGCGTACTGACTCGACCACGCCACACGTCGAAATCCTCCGGGCACCACAGGCCAACAGCGTCTTCGCGCACCTCCCCTCGCACGCCATCGAGCCGCTCCAGAACTGGTCGTTCTTCTGGACCTGGGATGGCTCGCAGAACCTGGTCCGCTGGATGACGAGCTTCGCCACCACCGAAGCGGACGTCACCCGCTTCGCCGACGGCGTCCAGCACTTCACCCGATCGCCCGGGACGAGCACAACGTCGCTGCATAGACAACCTCGCCCGAGCCTCGTTCGGTCCCCGACCGGGCCGCCGCCGATCCCCCCCATGAACGCCAGACCAGCGGCGAGCCCGCCCGCCATCGCAGTACAAGCTGCGCGAGGTTCAGTCCGACGCGGCGGCAATCAGTGCGTCGGCGACCCGGACGGCGGCGGGTTGAAGCGGTCCGGGGCGGCGTGCGATCACGATGCGTCGGATCTCGTGTGGCTCGCCGCGCACGGCGACGACTTTGACACCGTCGGGCAGCACGCCGAGGGTGATTGGGGCGAGAGTAGTGATCGCCAAGCCGGCGGCGACGATCTGGAGCTTGGCGTGCCAGTCGCGCACGACGTAGCGCACATCGGGGCGCTCGAGCAGCCCTGGCCAGACACCGAGCAGCGTGTCGCCCGCGTCTGGTCGGCTCGCCACCCACACCTGGCCTTTGAGCTGATCGATCTCGACTGCCCGGGCGCCGGCGAATGGATGCCCGGCGAAGACGCCGATGACGAGCTCGCGCTCGGAGATCGTCGTGATCTCGAGTGCGGGCGATTCGTTGTCCGGTGGCCGGAAGGGCGGTGTTTGGGCGAGGATCGCCAGGTCCAATGTCCCCGCCCGCAAGGCCCTGGTCAGCGCGGGCGTGGTGCCCTCACGAAGGGTGACCGTCAGCTCTCGGGGCAGCCGAGCGAGCGCCCGGGGTATCAGGCCCGCGGCGGCGGTGGCGAACGCACCGAGACGAACCCGCCCGGAGGGCGCTGGATCGCCGGCTACCTCGCGGTGGGCGAGGTCCAGCTCGTCGAGGACCCGGATTGCGCTCGCGAGCAGGCGCGATCCCGCGGCGGTCAACGTGACCCCGGTCCGGCTGCGATCAAACACCCGGCGCCCGGCGACAGCCTCGAGCGCCGCCACCTGTCGAGACCCGGCCGATTGGGTGTAGCCGAGCGAGAGCGCCGCGGCCGAGAACGAGCCTGCCTGCGCGACCTCCCGCAAAACTCGCAGCCCAGTCAAAGAGAAATCCGGAGTCATGCGTTCTACGCATACTACGTGTGCGACATTCTCGTTTTCGTATTGCCGTTGCGAGGCTAGGTTGAGGTCATGACCATGTCTCGCACTGCTCTCATAACCGGCGCCAACCAGGGACTCGGCCTCGCGCTGGCCGAAGCTCTGGCCGCGGGCATGGGACCCGACGACCGTGTCCTGCTGACCGGCCGCGACCTCAGCCGCGTTGAGGCTGCCGCGGCGGCAATCGTCCATGGGCGGGCGATCGCCCACGTCGAGGGTCGGGTACTCGACGTGCGCGACGGCAAGGCGATCACGGCGCTCGGCACCGAACTTGGCGAGGTCGACATCGTGTTCTCCAACGCAACCGCGCGGATGAGCCCGAACGTCGACCCCGCCAACGAAATCGACGCAGTCGCCGAAACCAGCAATCTCGCGGCAACGAGGATGCTGCGCGCGTTCGCCCCGCGCCTGCGCCCCGGTGGGCGGTTGATCATCGTCGCCAGCGCGCTGGGCACGCTAGACAAGCTCGACGACCAGACCGTCGACCGATTCGCCCAGGCCGCCGACAGCCTCGACGCGGTCGATGCGCTCGTCGCGCAGTGGCGCCACGCCGTGCACGACGGCCGCGCCCAAGCCGAGGGCTACGGAAACTGGCTGAACATCCCAGCAAAGGTCCTGCAAGTCGCCGCCGTCCGAGCCGCCGCCCGACAGCGTCGTAGCACCGATCTCGCGGACAACAAGCTCCTCATGGCGCTCTGCCCGGGCCTGATCGATACCGACGCCTCCCGGCCGTGGTTTGAGGACATGAGCCAGGCCCAAACCCCCGCTCAAGCCGCGTCATGGCCCGTCGAGCTCGCGCTTGCCCCGACCTTCGATCCCGCCTTCTACGGAGAGCTCGTCCAGTTCGGCAAGGTCATCCCATGGACGACCGGCATCCCGGTTGGCCACAAGACAACGGCCTCAACCCGAGCCCCGGGCTCTCGCGAGCCATCGGCAGCGTGCCGGGAATCGCTCTCGTTGTGAGCGATCCGCCGACGCGCCATGCGCTCGGCAAGCGACCCGAGTCCGCAACGAACCGCCGCACCACAGACTTCCGCAACCTCACGAACAGGGAGCCACGTCGGCGGCGGACTGAGGTCGATGGCCGACTCCTGCTCGAGGTCCGCGCACGGCCGACGCGGCAGTGCGAGCGTCGTGGCTCCTGACGCGACCAAGCGGCAGCCAGGCTCAATCTCAACTTTCGTCGCGCTAGGGCAACTCACGGTTCGTCGGGCTTCGGACCGAGGGCCCCGCAGGGTATCTGACTGTTGGGCAGCAGTGCCCGTTGGCGCACTGGCCGCTCTTGCAGCAGGTTCCGCCGCTGCAGACCTCGCCTTGGGGGACAGCACATGAAGCGGCCTCGCCGCATTTGACGCACTGTTCTGCCGTGCTGCAACATCCTTGTTACTCTGCGGGCGGCATTTCTCATGTAGCGGCAGCATTAGAGCGGTCAGGTCCGCACTGTTGGCTATGCAGAGTCGCTTCGGCTACGCCGAGCAGGAAGGCGCCGGGGTGTCACAGCAGACCGCCGATTAGGAGCAGGTGCCGGGCGCGCCAAACCCCCCGCACGGCACACCCGCGCACACAGGTGCGTCACTACAGCAATCGCCCCCGCCGCTCCGCGAGCAGCACCCCGGGCATGGGCTTCCCGGACCGCAGCACATCCAGGTCGGGCCAAGGGCCGAGCAACAGTCCGATTTACACGTCCCGTTGACGCAATCCTCGGGTTTGCAGCAGGTGGCGCTGGTTCCGGTGCCGCAGCACATCTGGCCCTTGCTGCAGCATTTCGCACTCTTGCCGGTGTCGCAGCAGACCTGCCCAGATGGACATGGTCCCTGATTGCCGCAGCCCTTGGTGCATCTTCCGTTGGCACATTTTTCGCCCGGTTTGCAGCAGGCTTCGCCGCAGCACGTTTCGTCTTTCGCACAGAGCTTCTTGTTCCCACAGCACCGCTGCTTCTCCCGGTCATAGGGCTTGTCCGCGCAGCACCCTTGCTTCGTCGGGTCGTAGCACTGCGTGCCGCAACACTTCTGACCCTGGGGACAGGTGGTCGTGTTAGCGCAGCAAACCTGGGTCTTCGGGTCATAGCAGTTGGTGCCGCAGCACTGTTGATCGGTGCTGCAGAGGGTGGTGTTCTTGCAGCAGATGGCGTTTGACGGGTCGTAGCAATGCTTCCCGCAGCACTTCTCGGTTTCTTTGTCACAGCACGACTCGCCGCCGCAACAGGTTTCCCTCGCGTTCTTGCAGCAGGTCTTATGGCCGCAGCACGTTTCCCGGGCATCGTCGCAGCACGCGTCACCGCAACACGATTGACTCGGAGCTGACCTGCTGCAGCAGATCTTGTTGTTGCAGCAGGTCTGGGTCGCTGGATCGCAACAATCCCTCCCGCAACAATGATGGGTTGCCTTGTCGCAGATCATCGTGCCAGTTCTGCCACCGCAACACTCGTGGGTCTCGATGTCGTAGCAACCCGCCCCGCAGCACGCCTCCGTCTCCCGGTCACAGCAGTCGCCGGACCCACCGTGGATACAACAGAGCTCGTCTGGGCTGCAACATGTTAGGTAACAGCAGATACCGGCCTGGTTTGGGGTGCTGCAATCTCCGTCGGCGGTGCACTTGCACTCGTTATTCACGCACTGCGTCGGCAGGCAGCACGTGTTACCGCCGCAGCACTCTTGATTGGGAGCGCAGCAGTTGCCATCACAGCACGCCTGATCTGGCCCACAATCGGAATCGGTCTTGCACCGGCAATAGCCGTTGCGGCAATCGCGCTTGAGACAGCAGGCTCCGCTGCAGCAGACTTGCCCGGCCGAGCAGCACAGACCGTTGCAGCAGACAGCGTCGGCCTTACAGCAGGATTTGCCGCAGCACCGCTTCCCCACCGGGCAAACATGGCCGTCAGAGCACTGGGTCCCGCCCGACATGGCCGCGCCGAGCCCTCGGATCGGAGCTGCCATCGATGCAAGCAGCGCACCTGCCGCGACTCCGCCACCCCGACCGAGGACCTGGCGACGGCTGAAGCGCCCCTCCGCCAGTCCCTGGGCAGTGTCGTCCAGCCAGTGGCCCATCACTAGCTCGGCTTCCCGGCGAGCTCGAACACCGCGTCAGCGCCGGCCGCGACGTGCGAGGCGATCTTGCCGTCGTCGATAAGCACTCCCATTGGGGTGCCGCCCGCGCCGAACGCGCCCATCGCCTCTGATTCGTGGTCGATCAGCACGGTGGACTGGATCCCCTGCTCGCGCGCCCGATCGGCGTCACCCGAGCTGATCAGCAACAGCCGCGGCGCACCCCGGGGCGGATCGTCCTCGAACGCTTTGAGATCTGGGAGCATCCGCTGACAGAACCCGCAGCCGGGATTCCAGAAGATCACGACCGTCCGTTGCCCAAAGAGGTCTCTGAGCCCGACCCGCTCACCGTCTAGATTCGCGAGCACCAGTTCGGGCGCTGGCTCGCCAAACCGAGAGGTGTCCGGCGGCGGAGGCACCGCGTGTGGCGTGCCGCCGTTCTGATGGCCATTGGCGGACGGGACCTGCCTAACGGCCAGCCTGGGGCGGGTCGCTTGCGCCACCAGTGTCGTGATCTCTTCTGAGCCGCCGACGGTGGGGCTCGCGATCAGCCCGTCGGCGCCGATCACAACCGCCATCGGCGTGCCGTGCGCCTGATAGGCGTCAGATACCTCACGCTGTGACTGCAAAAGCACCAGCTCGAGCCCATGCTCTAAGGCCTTCGCGCGATTGCGATCCCGGTCGCCGCTGGCGATCACGGCGAGCTTGAGCTGTCCCGAGTGCTCGCGCTGCCAGCCAGCGAGCGCCGGCATCAGCGCGTCACACGGACCGCAACCCGCATCAGAGAACACCACCATCAACTTCCGGCGACCGGACAACAACGACGCCAGCGAACGCGAGTCGCCGTCAACACTCTCAAGTTCAAACGACGGGGCCCGGGAGCCGACCGCAAGCCCGCCACCGCGCAGCCCGCGACCGAGCGGCCCAGGATCCGCAGCCGCGCCGTTCTCGGCCAAGCCAAGCGCCGCCGTGATCCCCTGAAGCGCGTCGTCGAGCGCCTCCAACCGCCCCAGCGTACGGCCGTTCTGTGAGAGCAACTGCAACGAGAACCACACCTGAAAGCAGACCAGCGCGATGATTACGAGCCCCGCGACGAACGCGACCAGCGACGCCGCGTTCACCTGCGTCACCCAGCGAGTCGCGCTGACCCCGGCGTGCCGCCCGCCAGCGACAGCGACGAACCCCGCCATTGCAGCTAGCAGCAGGTTGCGACCCAGTGTCCGCCACCCCACCGGCGCCGAATGAAGCTGACCGAAGCAATGACAATCCGCCTCGGTGCCGCGCGCCAACGCGAACGCGATCGCGGCCACGAACGTCAGCAGCAGCACCAGCGCGCCGAGCGCGGCGAACCGCGCCGCCACGCTCACGATCAGCGCGGCGCCGACGAGCAGCTCGCAGACCGGCAAACCCACCCCGACCACGCTCGCGAGACGCTCCGGAACCCCGAACCCGACGACCGCCCGGCGGGAGCCGGCGAGATCAGCCAGCTTCGCCAGACCGGCGATCACAAACACGCACGCCAGCAAGATCCTCAAGGCGAGAAGCGCCGCCCCCATAGGTGGACGCGACCCTACCCCCCCGCCTAGCGAACTTCAAGCCATTCGAGAGCTTGCGCGGCCTACTGCTCCGCCGGCTCCTCCGGCTCCTCCTCCATCCCGGTCACGCGCGGATCATCCGACCACCCCGGGTTCGTGCTCCGCGGGCTCCACCCCCCGACGCCCATCACCTGTAGATGGCTCGTCGCATGCGCGGCCGCCGACTGCGCCTGGCGCAACCGCGCGCCCGAGCGCACCGACAAAATCAACCCCTCATCCGCCATCTGAATGAACTCGGCACCCGAACGCGCATAACGCAACAACCGACGCTCCAGCTCCAGCAACACGCTGTCGAGCAGCCCCAGCAGCTCCTCATTGGAACGATCTGCCAAGCCCGCGAGCGGCGGGCTTGTCGAGTCTTCGCGTCGCGGGTCATCCATCCACGACACGATCGCACACTCGGGTGCCAACAGCCAAAGTCTTGGCGGGGTGCACGGGTCTGCGCCGAAAGGACCGCTAGCGCCAAAGACGCGCGGGCGCCGCACGAATCCGGCACAGACTCACTATGACTGGCATCACCCCTGCCGGAAGTGGTCGCTGAACACGCGAGTGGGCTTCACCTCTCTACGGTGCAGCTGTGAGCGGCCATTTGCCGGAATACGTCGTTGGACCGGATGCGCTGACCCTGCGCCGCTGGGCGCGGGACGACGCAGCCGAGCTCGGCGAGGCGGTCGCTGACAGCGTCGAGCACCTGCGTCCGTGGATGCCGTGGATCGCGCACGAGCCGCTGTCGGTGACCGAACGCCAGGCACTGATCGACAGCTGGCACCAAGAATGGCTCGCCGGCGGCGATGTCGTGATGGGCGTGTTCGTCGACGGCGCCGTGACCGGCGGCTGCGGCCTGCACCGCCGGATCGGTCCCGGCGGCCTTGAGATCGGCTACTGGACAGCGCGGCGGTTTCTGCGCCAGGGGATCGCGACGACCGCTGCTGGCCTGCTCACCGACGCCGCGTTCTCTGACCCGGCGATCACGCGCGTGGAGATCCATCACGACCAAGCCAACCAAGCCAGCGCCAGCGTGCCCCGAAAGCTCGGCTTGCGTCTTGCCCGAGAACGGGTCGACGAAATCCAGGCGCCCGGCGAGTCCGGCATCTCGTGCGAGTGGCAGATCACCCGGCAGCAGTGGCACGCGCTGCGAGGAGGTCGGCCATGAACGCCGCAGCTGCCATCGCTGCCGCATAGAGCCACCGGGCGCTTCTCACTGCTGCCGCGAGGCCGCGTTCACAACGCGCCGGTTACGATCGGGAGATGCAGCAGCTCCTGGCGGGACTGTGGCATTGGCAGGCACCGCACCCGGATTGGTCGCCGACGGCGCACTGGCCCCAGCAGGTCTCCTCCTACGCGGTCGACGATGGCACGACACTGCTGCTGTTCGATCCGCTCGCCGTCCCGCAGCCGTTGCTCGAGCTGGCGAGCGTGCGCACACCGGTGATCGTGCTCACCGCGCCGTGGCACGAACGTGACACGCAGACGCTCCTGGGCACGCTGCGCTGCCCGGTATTCACCCCGTCTCCGGACACCGCCGAGGATCTCGTCCGCAAATACGGGATCACACTGCAGCAGGCCGGTGCCGGCAGCCCCGATCTCGCCTGGCTGCTCAGCGGCCCCTCGCCGGGTGGCGAGGCGCACTTCTACGCGGCGGGCGACCGGCTCGCATTCGGTATCGACGTGTTCCCGGGCAGAGCACGAAATGATCTGGTGCTCTGGCTCGACAGCCTGCGTGTGGTGATCGCCGGGGACACGCTGGCGGACTTCGGCGACGGCCTGGAGATCCCGCCAGACGCGGTCACCCAGGAGAGGACGCCAGAGCAGATCGTCCAGGATCTGCAACCACTCCTCCAGCGGCCGATCCAACGTGTCCTGCCCACCCACGGGCCGCCGACTGACCGCAGCGCGCTCCAACGCGCGCTCCAGTGAGAGCCAGCCAGACCGCGCCCACTGTCACAAATCAGCGAGCACGTCGACGGACGAGCACGGCGTAGGCCAGGCTGCTGCTCTCGGTCTGCCAGGTCTTTGCAGTAGATACGGGCATCTCGGTGCGGCCGAGCTCAACAGGCGATCCAGGCGCGTACGCTCCACCCGCCCTCATCGTTGGGTTCCGCGTTCAACGTTCCACCGCACGCGCCGACCCGCTCGCGCAGCCCCATCAAGCCGCGTCCCGAGCCGAGGCCGAGGCGGACCGGGGCAGTCGATCTGCCATTGACGACGGAGAGCTCGAGCGATCCCGGGCGCACGTCCACGGCTACCTCGACGATCGCTCCCGGCGCGTAGCGCAGCGCGTTGGTCAGCCCCTCCTGCACCACGCGAAGGGCGGCGTGGGCAACGGCCCCGGGGACGCCGGAGGTGTCGCCGGAGACCCGCAGCGTGACCGGCAGTCCCGAGGCGCGCGCGGTCTCGACGATCTCGCGGACGAGGCCAAGGTCGGCGCCGCCGTCCGGCGAGGCATCCTGCGAGAGCAGCTCGGCGAGACGGTCGAGGTCGGCCTGGGCCTGACGGGCCGCGGTGACGATCACGTCGAACGTCTCAGCCGCGCGGGCGGGCTCGCGGACGGCCAGGCGCTGGCCCGCGCTCGCCTGCACGACCATCACCGAGATCGCGTGGGCGACGACGTCGTGCAGCTCGGCAGCGATCCGGGCTCGCTCGTAGCGGACCGACAGCCGGGCGTAAGCGTCGCGCTCGGCTTCGAGCTCGTCGGCCTGCTCGGCGAGCCTGCCGGCGACCGCCTCGCGGCCCCGCAGCGCGAGGCCTGCCAGGTAAAACGTGCTGGGGAGCATGATGTAGGGGACAAACGAGTCGTCGTCGAAGGCGATGATCTGAGAGGCGGCGACCCCGGCGAGCAGGAGCCCGACGGCGAGCGCTCCGACCGGCCACGCTGGGGCGCGGCCGGCCAGGAACGCCACGACGGGCAGCAGCAGGAGGATCCATCCGGTGTCGACCGACGCCAGCGCCCCCACCACGAGCACGGCGCAGCTGCCGGCCGCTGCTCCCAGGAGGAACTGCGGCGCGACTACGCGGTCGATCATGCAGGGACGAACACCGGGAGGGCCGCGGTCGCCCGCGCGTGACCGTCGGCGATCTCCGAGTCCAGCCTGCCGTGGTGCAGCGCCAGCCGCTCGCGCGCTCGGTCAAGCGCGGCCTCGGTCCGGCGGCGGCTGCCACGGGCGGGCCCGCTCACCATCACCTCGAGAGCGTCGGCTCCGAAGTCGACATGGACCTGAACCCCTGGTGCGTCATCAGTGGCGCTCAGCAGGTGCTCGATTACGCGGTAGGCCGAGAGCTCCAGGCCGGCCGGCAGCACGCGCGGTTGGCCGGTGACCGTCAGGCGTGCCTCGGTGCCCTTCTCGTGCAGCAGCAATGCGTCGAGGTGGGCGAGCGTCGGCTGGGGTTCGGTCGCGGCGGGGTCTCCGTCACGCAGCAGGCCGACGACCGACCGCATCTGCTCGAGCGTCGCGCGGCTCTCGGCCTCGATGCGAGCGAGCGCCGGGCCGGCGTCCTCGTCCTCCCCGGCGCCGGCCTCGGCGAGCTGCGTCAGCTCGGACAGGCGGGTGCGCAGCAGCTGGTCGAGCTCGGCCGACAGTCGCACGCGGTCGCTCTCGACCTCCAGCCGCGCGTTGGTCTCGCGCTGGGCACGCAGCTCCGCGTTGCGCTGGCGCAGACGGGCCACCATCCCCGCGCGAGAGCGGACCACCCGCCCGATGAACCACACCGCAAGGCTGACCGGCACCGAGACGGTGAGACCGCCCCAGCCCGCGGACGCGTCGGCCGAGAGGCACACCACGCCGGCGCCAAGTACGATCGCGAGCCCGACGAGCGCCTCGCGGCGATCCAGCCAGGCGGCCACGGCAAAGGCCTCGACGAACAGCAGCGGCAAGAGCAGGCCGCATCGGGTGATCGTGCCGTAGACGGCGACATGGATCGCCGTGCCGATCAGCGTTCCCGACGCGGCGATCAGCGGCGCTCGGCGGCGCCACAGCACCGGGATCACGGCGAGCAGGATCAGGAAGCCCATCACGGGGTGGGCAGGGCCGAAGGTGTGGCCGTGGTGGCCGTCCTGCATCCAGCCGATGAACGGCACGGCGAGAACGGCGAACAGTGCCGCGATCGCAATGTCGCGGCGCGCGATGCGCGGGCCCCCGGTGGGCATGAACGTAATCATCTCGAGTTGGCTCCTTGGTGACAAGAGGGTTGACGCCAATGACTGTCGCCCCTTATCGACGCCGCGTCGTCACCGTGCGGGATGACCTTCCGCCGAACCGGTCACCCCGTGGTTGGACCACCGCGCCTTTGCGGCCGCGCGATGATGCACGCATGAGCACGATGCGGACGGTGCTGGTTGCGGCGGAGGCCGGACCGGGGGCGGGCGGGATCGTCGCGTCTCACGGCGGCGAGCTGCTGTCGACCGAACGGGTGGCCGCCGCCTTCGACGCGCCGGCGGACGCCGTGCGCGCGGCCGCGGCGCTCGTCGACGTCGGCGTGGGCAGCGGCGATGAGGTCGTCGCCGGCGGCGAGGTCGTCGCCCGGGTGGGCGTCGACGCGGGCGAGCCGGCGGTGGCGGTCGACGTCGCCGAGCGGCTCTGTGCGGCGGCCGAGCCCGGGCAGGCGCTGGTCACCGAGGCGGTCGCCCATCTCGCCGGCCGGGCGGTGTCCGATCTGCTGCGACCGGCGGGTGGCGTGCGGGTACCCGAGCTGCGCCGGACCGTGCCCGTCTTCGCCGCCGGTCCCGCGCCGACCGGCGCGACCGGCATCCGGACCACGACGGTCGTGATCGCCGACGATCAGGCACTGCTGCGCGCCGGCTTCCGCGTCATCATCGACGCCGAGCCCGACCTGCGAGTCGTGGGCGAGGCGGGCGACGGGTGGGCCGCGATCGACGTCGTGCGCCGCCGCCGGCCCGATGTCGTCCTGATGGACATCCGCATGCCCGGCCTCGACGGCCTGCGCGCTGCCGAGACGATCTTGGGCGACGCTGAACTGAGCGTCGCCGTCGTCATGCTCACCACCTTCGACGTCCAGCGATATGTCTATGACGCGCTGCGCCTCGGCGCCAGCGGATTCCTGCTCAAGGACGCGCCCGCCGACCGCCTGCTCGACGCCGTCCGGGTGGCCGCGGCCGGGGACGCGCTGCTGGCGCCGGCCATCACACGGCGGCTGGTGGAGCGCTTTGCCGCTGTCGCACGGCCCGTCGACGCGGCGCCGCCCGAACGGCTGGCCGACCTCACCGCGCGCGAGCTCGAGGTGCTGCGGCTCATCGCCCGCGGGCGCTCTAACGCCGAGATCGCCGGCGAGCTCGTCCTCGGCGAGAACACCGTCAAGACCCATGTGAGCCGGGTGTTCGCCAAGCTTGGCCTGCGTGACCGCGCTCAGGCCGTGGTCGTCGCATACGAGACCGGGCTCGTCGTTCCGGAGCCGGACGGCTTGTAGCTCTGGGTCGCCGCGAGTCGCCTTACAGCGCCTACTCGCCGGAAACGAGGCGCATACCGTCACCCGCCGTTGTCGACGGCGGTCTCGCGGGCCAGGCTGAATGCGGTTTGCTTCGATGCGCTCACCCCGCAGGATGACACGACCGGCGATGGTTCACCCGGCGGGAGGATGCCAGGCAAATGTTATGCGGCGATGCTGCCGGGCTATCCACGACGAAAGGAGTTCTATGAGACGCTCATTTGCCCGTGTCCTGGCCATCGCTGCCGCGGCTCCCGCGTCCGAAACTCGGCTTGAAGCAGGATCAATCCGCATGTGTAGTCGTGCAGCGAAGGGGCTGGCGGCCGGGCTGGCGTGCGGCCTGCTCTCGGCGTCGGCCGCGTCGGCCGCGTCGGGCCCGCCGCCACCGCCGAACTCACCCACCGGCAGGACGGTCACGCAGGTAGCCGCCGGAGGCGGCCTCGCCACGCCCACATCGTTTGCCTTCGGCGACAGACAGGTCTTCGAGGGTGACGCCGGCCCGGAGAGCAACGGCCCGCCCCGCGGCGGCGTGTTCGTGCTCAAGAACAGGACGGGCCACAAGCTCGCCGGCTCGCCCGGCTATGTGTCTGGCCTTGCCTGGCATGGGGGCTCCCTCTACGTCGCCGGCGGCTCGATCACGGGCAAGACCTCGGCGACATGGACGATCCAGAAGTGGAGCGGGTGGAACGGAACCGGGTTCGCCTCGCAGACGGCGATCTACACGGCACCCAAGAAGTTCCAGGGTTTCAACGGCATCGCCTTCGGGCCTGACGGGCGACTGTACGTCGGGGTCGCCGTCCAGGGGACCGACAACAACGATCACGGCCCGGCGACCACGTCGCCGTACCTGTACAGCATCCTGACGATGAAGGACAACGGCGAGGGGCTCAAGGTGTTCGCGACCGGCATCCGCCAGCCGTGGCAGATGGCGTTCGCTCCGGGCTCCAAGAGCCCGTTCGTCTCCGCCCTCGGGCAAGACAAGCCGGGGAACCTCAACCCGCCGGACTTCGTGCTCAAGGTCCACCAGGGCGACAACTACGGGTTCCCGCAGTGCAACCACGTCGTGGCCAAGAAGTGCAACGGCTACGCGAAGCCGTTCAAGGTGTTCGCCCCCCACTCGGACATCATGGGGATGGCAATCATCGGCAACCGGCTGTACATGACCTCGTTCGTGGGGCTGCACCCCACCGCGAAGAGCCAGGGCGGCGAGGTCCTGTCGATGCCGCTAAGCGGCGGCAAAGTCACTCCGGTCCTCACCGGTTTCGTCGCTCCGACCGTCGGCCTCGGCGCCCACGGCAACACGCTGTACGTGGGCGAGCTGACTGGGCAGGTCTTCTCGGTCCAGCCTTAGCCGGCGGGTCGCGCCGACCGCGAGACGCCGTGCGCGTCTCGCGGTCACTGCGGCTGACAACAGGCAGTTTGTTACCCCACCGAAGGGATCGCGACCGACGCGGGACATCGTCGAATCGCGTTCATCAAACCGCTGAGGACACGTCCGAGAGCCGCAAAAGCCCCGGCGCGCGGGGGTTTCCGAGTGAGCCGTGGAGAGATCGAACCTCCGACCTTGGGATCAAGAGTCACACCGATACACGTGCTTTCGGCTCTGTGGACGGTGCTGTGGTATGCCGGCGTCGCCTGACATGCCCTCATATCTGCGCAGTTCGCGACAAATTTCGCGACAAAATATGAGGACGACGGCCGGGGCGACGTGGGGACGGTCCGCGAGCTTGCGCGCCAGCGCCGGCCCGGCGCACGAGTGGATCTCGGGCGGCCGCAACCCGCCGCTGGTGCGGATCCGCCTACACGACGACGGGTACATCACCTCGTTCTTGGTCGCTGATGCGGGAGTAGGCGTTTGCTCGGCCGGTCCGCACACAGCTCAACGAGCGGTGGGCCGTTGGTCGAACGTCAGCTGCGAAGGCTGCTGGATTTGTCCGGTTCCGGCAACGCTCGGCGCCAGGCTTACTGCTGCCGAGATGGCTCCTTAGCACCAATAGGAGCCATCTGGGCCGGGGCGCCGATGTGGCCGCTCGATGCCAAACGCGGAGTCGCCCGCTCGGCGGTGGCGGCCCGGTCGGCCCTGGTGCTCGCACGCGATAGGGGAAGCGACCCGTCTGAACCGCTCAGGATCAAAGCGCAAGCCGGGCGGCCGTGTGCGGCGCGCACGGCCCGAGACGCGGGCTGGGTTCGCGTGTAGCTATCAACTCGCGATGCGCGTGCTGGTCCACTACGGGCGACTCCGACACGCTCTGTGGCATCTCGTCGCGGCCAGTCACGAGCGCCCTGTTGCTGGATCGATGTTCCCCGCGACCGGGTCGGCGCGGGCGGCGCCGACCCAGCGCGGGAGAGTGGTGGTGGTCAGCGCCCGCGGCGCTTCGTCATGTTGGCGCACGGCGGGCCCAGTGGCAGTGGCGTTCCGCCGACTGAGGGCATGCCCTGTGCGATGAACGCGTAGAAGCCGATCGCCGAGTAGATCAGGGTGAAGACACCTGCGATCCGTGTCGGAACGGTCGACCCGTCGAGCGTGCCGGCGATCAACAGGCACACAGCGATCAGGGCGGATGTCAGGATTGCGGTGTAGGCACTAGGGACCCGGGTGCTGACGATTGCCAAGCACAGGATCACGACCGCCCACGCGAACAGGAACTGAGCCACTGTATGGCTGACCTGCGAGGCCGGAATGGCAAACCAGTTGTGCGTCAGCCCCAGAACCAGCGCTGCGTAGCTCCACCAGAAGCCGGTGAACGCACCGAACACAGCGGCCACGAACGTCTGACCGATCATCGCTGACCAGATCGTGGTGATGAACACGCCGAGTCCGGTCGCCGCGAGCACGATCGGCATCACGCTGCCGCCCTGCGCCGCGGACGAAACGTAGCCGAGGAGCGAGATCCCGAGCACCGTGCCTCCCGCCGAGAAGGCAAGCAGTCCGAGTACGGCGGGGTCGGCACTCGGCGCGTCGGCCGCCACCTGTTCAGCAGTCTCCGGCACTGCGCCAGACGCTATGTCGTAGGGTATTTCCACTGCCATGATCAATCCTCCACTCGTGTCGTTGCTGTAACTGTCATGCCGCCGTCATGCCGACGGCGATGCGACCGCCGCCTCGAGCGTGGCCGCGGACGCCAGCCACGGATAGCGCGCGATGTCACGACCGGCGTAATCGGGATCTAGGTAGATGAAGCAGCGCTGGATCTGCCAGTCGCGAATCTCGAACACATCGCACCAGCGCCCGGCCCCCCATTCGGGCACTGCCGCTCGCCACGGCCCGTCCTGGTGCTCGCCGTAGCTGGTCCCTTCGCAGACGACCAGGTCGCTGCCGGAGAAGATCCAGTTGAAGGTCGCGTAGTCATGACGGATCGACTTGATCGTCGCGCCCACGTCGCCGAACAGCTGGCCGATCTGCTCTCGGCCGTTTGCCAGCCCCCATTTCGGGAACATCACCTGCGCGTCAGGCGCGAACAGTTCCAGGATGCTGTCGCCGGTCGAGGAGACGCCGCCGTTGTCGAACGCCTTGAGGTATTCGAGCGCGACCGATTTGCGTTGCTCGTCGGTCATTGTCTGCCGCGTGAGGGTCATGCGTGTACTCCTTGCTTCGCTGTGTGTCTGACGGGCTCGCTGTCGGCGGCCTGCGCAGCGCGGTAGGCGAACGCGATCATCGGACCGATCGTGGCGCCGCCGGCCCAGTACGCCCGCCGCGATGCCGAGGCGACGCAGTTGCCGACTCCGTACAGGCCGGGGATCGGACGGTCCATGTCGTCGAGCACCTGGGCGTCGACGCTGGTCTTGGGGCCGCCCTTGGTGTCGAGTGTGCCGCCGGTCACGAGCGCCGCGTAATACGGCCCGCCCTCGCTGAGCGGCCACATCGTCGGGTTGCTGCGGCCTGGCTCCTCGCGGACCTCGCCGTTGAACAGCTGCTGTACGGCCCGCTGCCCGCGGCCGAAGTCGATGTCCACGCCGGTGCCGGCAAGCTCGTTGAAGCGCGCGATCGACGCCTCGAGATTCGACGTGAAGTCGTCACCCAACCCAACACCACCGGTGACATGCGTGTACCGGGCGAGCCGCTCGCGGATCTCGGCGGCCAGTTCGGGGAGCGTTGACCCCCGGATCACGTGGGCGTCGTCGGCGCCCTCGGGCACGATCAGCCGACCGTACTCGTCACTGGCCGAGTGGTCCTGGCTGCGCTGATCCCAGATCTGAATCAGGACCAGGTTCGGGTACTCGCCGGCCGTCGCGTCCCACTCGAAGAACGTCTGCGCGAGCTCGTTGTAGGGCAGCTTCTCGTTGATGACGCGCCGGCCGTGCTTATCGACGAACAGCATCGAGTCGCCGGCCACCGAGAACATCCCGATCATGTCGGGCCGTCGTGCCACCGCCTTCTCGAGGGGGATCGGGCACATCCACGCGTAGTTCATGTTTCGCAGCTGCGCGCCGACGACGCCGCCGATGCGGACGAAGTCGCCCTCGTTGGTCACCGCCGCACAGCCGCCGAACACCGGCGCGGACAGGTGGTTCTGCCGCAACTCCACGTCATGCGTGAAGCCGCCGCTGGCGAAGATGACGGCCTTGCGGGCGAACGCTGTGAGGACCGCGCCGTCGGCGCCGGTGGCCTGCACTCCGACGACCGCCGGGCCATCGAGCACGAGCCGCTGCACGCGGTGGCCGACGCGTATGTCCACCCCGTCCCGGCGCGCGGCCGCGCTCATCGTGCGGATCGCGTTGACCCCGCCGTCGGACATCGACTCACGCGCGTCCCGCGGCACCAGCACTCTTCCGGTGGGTGCAGTGTCCTCGGGCAGCTCGGACCAGTAGTCCGGGACCGCCTCGCAGTGACGGTAGGGAAGCGCATCGCGCTCGGCGAGCAACTCGGCAGCGGGCGAAGCGCTCCGATACATCGCCCGGCAGGCGTTGTACTCCCACGGCGCCATCCCAGGGTCGGGCTCTGGGGATCGTAGGCGTGCGGCACCGACAGCCGCGCGCAGTAGCGCAGGAAGCCGTCCTCGTCGTCGCGCAGACCGAGCTCCCGCATGCGCTCGTTGTTCGGCACCCAGTACCAGAAGGCCGCCTTGTTGGCTGTTCCCCCCAGCTCGGGCGCCTTCTCGAGCAGCAGAACCTCGTTTTCGAGCCATCGTGAAAACAGAGCAGCCGGCAGGCCGCTGGCCCCACCACCGACGACGATCATGTCGACTTCGACGTCGAACTCCTCGTCGGGGTCGAGGTGCCGAGGGGCGGCGCTCTCGCGCGGTGCAACAGTGCTCATCACTTCGTCTCCTCGCTGTGCAGGGCCAACACCCTGCGGTTGGCAACCGGGTCCGCCTGGCGGTCCAGAATCGCTTCGAGCACCCGGCGCAGCTCGCCGGCCGGGTCAGCCGTGATCGCGGCCGCGCGCCAGCCCACGTGTGCGTCCGGTCTGACCAACACGCAGCCGTCCTCGGCCACCTCGCGCAACCGCGCCCAGTCGTCGTAGACGTCGGTGTACTGGCGCCCTGGGCCGATCACGTACGCAGCGATCTCGATGCCGAGCTGTTGGGAGACCTCCCGCGCCGCCTGCGTCCAGCGCTGGCCGGAGATTCCGGTGAGCAGCGCGAAGCGCCCGTTTCCGGCCAGGTCGTGGGTGCTGACCTTGTGTCCGTCTGACCCCAGCCAACAGTGCGGTAGTCGCGCTCCGGGCCACGTGGTCGGGTGGTAGTAGAGCTCTGCGTCGCGCGTGTACGCCGGCTCATGCGCGCCGTCGGACACGACCGCGCAGGACCGGTAGCGCTGTCCGAGCTCCACGCCGTGGGCGTTGAACTCGTAGTCCTTGAGCTCGAGCGCCTCGCGCAACTGCGCGCGCTGGCGCGCTGCTTGCGGTGTGTCGTCCGCACGCGCCCGCATCCGCTCGTTCATGACTTCGGGATCGCTGGTGCCGGTGAACCCGAGTGCATCGAAGATGGGCCCGAACTCCTCGATTGACTTGTTGGCCCGCAGCACGATCTGGCGACCGACCGGAGCTCGCTCCTGGTCGTAGCTGTCGAGCAGTGCCGCCCCCGCATCTCCACGCAACACGTACGCCAGCTTCCAGGCCAGGTTGTAGGCGTCCTGCACCGACGTGTTCGACCCCAGCCCGTTCGACGGCGGATGGCGGTGCGCCGCGTCGCCCATGCAGAACACCCTGTCGGCGCGGTAGCGGGTGGCGTACATCTTGTTGTTGCCCCACAGTGAGGTGGAGCGGATCGTGACGGGCACGGTGTCGTCGCCGATCAGGTTGTGGACAATTCGCGTTGCCTCGGCGTCGTCGAGCTGTGGGGGCGATTCGTTGATGTCATAGCCCCACACGACCAGCCACTCGTCCCACGGCCGCACCATCCGGACGAGGCCCATGCCGATCCCGCCAATGTCTGACCCGGGCTGGAGCACCCAGTACAAGACGCTCGGGCGGTGCTGCACCTTCTCGCTCAGATCGGCATGGAAGACGATGTTCATCGAGCCGGCCAGGTCCATCTGACCCTCGAACGGCAATCCGACGTCCTGCGCGATCTTGCTGCGTCCCCCGTCGGCGCCGATGACATACTTGGCCTCGATCGTGTACGCGTTCCCAGTCACCCGGTCGCGCACGAACACGGTGACACCGTCGGTGTGCTGCCTGAGCCCAAGGTACTCGGTGTCAAACCGGATGTGTGAGCCGCGGGCGGCGGCATGACCGATCAGGATCGGCTCCAGCAGCGTTTGCGGAAGATCGCAATGCTCCGAGGGGCTGGCCAGGATGTAGTCGGCGTGCCGTGACGGATGCGTGCCCCACGTCCGCACCCGCCCGATCTCATCCCCTGACAAGCTGGTGCAGAAGACGGTGTCGCCCATCAGGTGGTTCGGGGTGGCGTTGGCCTTGATGTCCTCCTCGATCCCGAGGTCGCGGAAGATCTCGACGGTGCGCTGATTGGTGATGTGCGCCCGTGGCGTGTTGGCCGTCCACGAGTACTTCGTGATCACGACGTGGTCCACGCCCAGCGTGGCCAGCGACAGGGCGGCGGCTCCGCCCGCCGGCCCGCTCCCCACGACGAGGACGTCGGTGTGCAGGATCTCGGTCATGCAGTTCCCTCCAGGGCGAGACGAACGTCGAATACCAGCTTCCACCACCGTTGCTCAAGCTCGCGGCCGGCGGGTCCGATTCCCGGCGGCTGCTCGGTGAACGGCTCGATCAGCGACTCCTTGACCCCAAAGACGGCATCGTCTGAGAGGTGCGGCCCGCCGGCCAGGAACACGTGGGTGACCAGTGTCCGGTGGCCCACGGAGCTGACCATGAAGTGAATGTGCGCGGGGCGCATCGGGCTCCGGCCGGCCGCCGCCAGCAGCTCGCCGACCGGGCCATCGCCGGGAATCGGGTACGGCGCCGGCTTGACCGACCAGAAGCCATACCGACCGTCGGCGTCGGCGGTCATGCGCGCGCGTCCCGCAGTCCGGCCGTCGCTGTACTGGACGTCGTAGAACCCGTCTTCGTCGGCCTCCCAGACCTCGATCGTCGCGCCGCCGAGTGGCCGACCGCGGGTGTCAGTGACCTGGCCCTGCACCCAGCACGGCTCGCCCTGCGCGCCCTGGGCGATGTCCCCGCCATAGCCGATCTCGGGAGCCTCCTGCACGAAGAAGGGTCCGAACACGGTCGGCGCGGTAGCGCCGAGATCCGACGGCGCGTTGATCGCGATCGTCAGCATCGAGAGTCCCAGCACATCTGAGAGCAGGATGAACTCCTGACGACGGTCGTCGGTGATGTGGCCGGTACGCGTGAGAAAGTCGATCGCGAACCGCCATTCGGCCTCGGTCAGTCGGGTCTCGCGCGCGTAGGCGTGCAGGTGACGAACAAGGCGTCCGAGCAATTCGCGCAGCCGCGGAGATGGCGTTCCCGCAAAGCTCGCCAGCACCTCCGTCATGAGCTGGTCCTCGCGCTGCGCCAGCATCGCTTCAGTCTCCGTCGCGCTCATCGCCGCGTCACCTCCACCATCGGCGCCGCACCCGTGAAGGCGCCCCAGATCAGTGCCTCGGTGTCTGACCGCGAGACCGGCTCGGGAATCTGGGAGAGCGTCGCGTCGACAAGCTCGATCGCCCGGTCCACGTCGTCTTCGCGCAGACCCACCTCTCGCAGCGAACTGGGCGCGCCGAGCGCGTGCGCGAACGTGGCGATCGCCTCCGCCGCAGGCAGTGCGTCATAGCCCAGCGCCGCGGCGATGCGCTCGTCGCTGCCAGGCGTCCGTGGAGCCGCCAGCGCGGTGGAATAGGGCAGCACAACGGCGTGCGTCTGCGCGTGGGGCAGATCAAACGCGCCGCCCAAGACGTGGCAGACCTTGTGATGCACACTCGAACCGGCGGTCGCGAACGCGGTCCCGGCCAACCACGCGCCATAGAGCACCCCGGCGCGCGCCTCCAGGTCTGAGCCATCGACGGCCACCCCGGGAAGCCCCGCCGCGAGTGCGCGGATTCCCTCCTCGACGATCAGCGACGTGATCGGATTGCGCCCCGGCGCCCAGAATGCCTCGACGCAGTGCGCAAGCGCGTTCAGACCACTGGCCACCGACAGTCCCACCGGCAACGTCAGCGTCAGTCCCGGGTCATAGATGACGACACGGGGCAGGACCCGCAGGTCGACGCCCGTCGTCTTGCGGCCGCTCTCGGTCAGCCCCCACACCGGCGTGACCTCGGACCCGGCGTACGTCGTGGGCACCGCGACCACGGGGAGACCAGTGGTCAGAGCGATCGCCTTGGCGGTACCGGTCGTCGAGCCGCCGCCCACGCTGAGGACCGCATCCGCCGACGCCTCGACCGCCGCGGCCCGCGCCGCCCGCGCGACCTCGATCGGAACGTGCGGCCGTACGTCTGAGAACCAGCTGACGATCCGGCTGCGGAGAACTTCGGCGACCGGGTCGGCGAGCTCGCGGTCGGCGTCCGCGGCCACCAGCAGAACCCGCTGGGCATCGACCCGGCTCACGGCATCGATCAAACGCGACCCTCGCGCCGCACGCGTGCCGAACACGACATGCGACGGATGGCCGCTGTACTCGAACTCCAGCACTCGCGGTTCCTCTCCTCGTCGAAAACAGCCTGCGGCAAAGAGCATGCCGGGCCGACGAGCAAAACACAATAGGAATTGCTTTCGACGTGCCATATGATTTGCGAATGGATATCCGGACGATGGAGTGCTTTCTCGCCGTCGTCGAGGCGGGCTCGATTACCGGGGGCGCTGATCGTCTGCACATGTCGCAGCCGCCGCTGACCGTGCGTCTCAAGACACTCGAGGCCCAACTGGGCGTGGAGCTTTTGCGCCGCCATGGGAGGGGCGTCGAGCCCACCGCGGCCGGTCGCGTGTTCGCCGAACGAGCGCGCCGGCTGCTGGCCGAGGTGGACAGCACAGCGGAAGCCGTGCGATCCATCGGTCACGGCGTCTCGGGCCACCTCACGATCGCGCTGGGAAGCTCGGTCGCCCCGAACCTGCTTGCCGACCTCGTCGGTCAACTGTCCGCTCAAGCCCCCGAGGTCTCGTTGACGGTCACCGACCGCCACGACGCCGACGTGCTCGACCGCGTCGGTCACGGCGAGGCCGACGCCGGGCTTCTGCACCTTCCCCCGCTCGATACCGCGGCTCGCCCGCGAGCCGTCGAGACAGCCGTTGCCGCGCGCGAGCCGCTCGTCGCCGTCCTACGAGACGACCACCCCGCCGCCGCCGGCGAGCGCGCCGACCTCACCGTCCTCACCAGCGAGTCGCTGATCACTCCCTCCCGGGCCTCCGCACCGGGCCTGCATGCCCAGCTGCTCGCAACCTGGCGAGCCAACGGCGGAGTGGACGACCGTGTTCGTGAGACCGACTCCAGCACCACGGCACTCGCGCTCGTTCAAGCGGGCCTCGGCATCACAATGATGCCGGCATCACTTGCTGAAGTCGCCTGGCGAGGGCTACGGAAACTTCCACTGCGCCAACACCATCCCGCCGTCGAGACAGCGATCGCATGGCGGTCAGACACAACCTCTCCGGTCCTGCGACGGTTCCTGCGCATCGCGCTGTCCACACCTGAGCCCGATGTGCTCGCCCCTGAGCACGCCCGGCCACCAGCCGCCCCGCAACTCACCTCCGGCGCCCAATGAGCCGGCGGCGAGGGGGAGAGTAACCCGACCCGGCCCTGATCCACAGCCTGTCCTCCACAGGCACGCTGCGCATGTGGTGCCCCCGACGTAACCCATGCAGGCACCCAGCTCCAACCGCGGGACCCACATCGCTGCTCGCGATGAGCTCAGCCGGACGCCGCCGCGGCGGCTCATCGAAGCGATAATCGGTGGACGCGGTGCTCGTGGCCCGGACCAGCAGCCACGCGGTAAGCCGCACCACGCTTCGAGACTTCCGCTTTGTGGCATTGCAAGCGTGCGTTCTCGTGGTCAGCGTGCCGCTCCGCGACCGGTGGGTCAGCGCGGAAGCGACGGGAGCCGGACGGGCAGCACCCACCGCCGATCGCAGGTCATTTCATCGACGAGGCCTCGCGCCACTTGACCTGGAGCTCACGCGCAGCCGGCCGCGCAGCGGGCGCGCGCTTCTCGACGGCAAGCCGATCCCGCCGGCCGACGCCGGACCGATGTCGCGCCGGGCGGCGTCTTCACCCGTGACGGGCCAGCGTCTCTACAACCTCGTCTGCCGAACGAGAGGGCGTAGTGGTCTGGGTGGAGCTCCCGCCGGGAATCATTGTCTACGACTTCACCTTCGGTGAGCCTCGTCCCGTGCGGGGTGTGCATCCCCTTGGTCGTCGTGCTTGTGCCAGTGAAAGTCGCCGTCGATCACCCCCAGCCGTACGACTGCGTCGTTGACCGATGTGAGCGTCTCGTTGAACCACGGCGAATGTGCC
>Ga0302325_10005297_pt1 | contig 29378 bp, 23 predicted proteins | sample Palsa_T0_2_FD_201948 | JGI IMG/M metagenome (GOLD analysis project Ga0302325, IMG submission 201948) | Peat permafrost microbial communities from Stordalen Mire near Abisko, Sweden - Palsa_T0_2 | ecosystem: Environmental > Terrestrial > Soil > Palsa > Peat permafrost | place: Sweden: Abisko...
ATGAGCGTCGACCTCGCCTCGCTCCCGCTTCAGCCCTCGGGGACGCCCTGGCCGACGAGCGACTGGCCGGCCGGGGATCTTCCGCCCACGGCCGACCTGCGGGCGATCGAGGCCTTGGTCGGCCACGCCTTCGCCGAACCCGCCCCGGCCGACATCGGCGAGACCCACGCGCTGGCGGTCGTCCGCGAAGGGCGGCTCTTGCTCGAGCGCTATGGCCAGGGCTTCGGGCCGCAATCCACCTGCCGCTCCTGGTCGATGGCCAAGAGCGTCACCCAGGCCCTGGTCGGACTGATCGTCGGCGACGGCGCCTTGGACATTCAAGCGCCGGCCAAGGTCCCCGAATGGCGGGCGGACGGCGATCCGCGCGGCGCGATCACTCTCGATCAGATGCTGCGGATGTCGAGCGGCCTGGCCTTCATCGAGGAATACATTCCGGGCGAGCCGTCCGACGTCATCGAGATGCTGTTCGGCAAGGGCCAGGACGACGTGGCCGGTTTCGCCGCGTCCTTCCCTCTGGCGTTCGCGCCAGACACCCATTTCGCCTATTCGAGCGGCACGACCAACATCGTCAGCCGCTGCGCCAGCCAGGCGGTTGGCCTCGGCGGGGTCGACTTCGAGGCCTTCATGCGCCGACGCCTGTTCGAACCCCTGGGCATGACCAGCGCCCAGCCGCGGTTCGACAAGGCCGGAACTTTCATCGGCTCATCCTTCCTCTTCGCCACGGCGCGCGACTTCGCGCGTTTTGGCCTGCTCTATCTGCGCGACGGGGTCTGGGAGGGGCGGCGCCTCTTGCCGAAAGGCTGGGTCGACTATGCGCGGACGCCGACCTTCCAGCAGCCCGGGGGCGACGTCGACGGCCCCTATGGGGCCCACTGGTGGCTCGACCTCGCGGGCGAGGGGACCTTCTCGGCCAACGGCTATGACGGCCAGTACATCGTCGTCTGCCCGGACCGCGATCTCATCATCGTCCGCCATGGCGCAACCCCGCTCGCCCTGAAGGACAACCTGAAGGCGTGGGTCAAGGCCCTGGCCGACGCGTTCCCGGCCTGACGTTCAAACGTTCGACGGGCAGGCGAATCTTCCGGCGAGGGTGCCGTCGCGCAGGATGACGCGGATCTCGGAGGGGGCGCCGGCTTGGGAGAGCCTGGAGCCCAGGCTGCGGGCCGCCTCCTCGGCCTTGGCGCCGCTCACGAAGACCTGCGGATTTTCCACCGACTGGTGACGCACCGCCCATCCCTCGGCGAGCGGCTCGACATAGATGACCTCGACCATCGGATCTCCTGCGGTTTCGCCCCCTGCACGCCCGTTCAGATAGGTCACAGCTTCATGACCCGCATGTGTCCGGAACGTCGAAAAAGACCGATCGTGTGAACTTTCGCGTGAACGAGCCCGGCGGGCCTTCCAGTGCCGCGGCTCAGAAGGTTCTTGCCCAAGCGGGGTGAAGCGACAATTCTCGCCTGGGACGTCGCCGCTTGAGGAATTTCCGCGATGAGCGCAGAAGACGCCCTCCCAGTCGCCGCAGCGCCGCGTCCCCGTCGTCGTCAGGCCCGGCGTGAAGTGATCTATCGCCATTCGGTGCTGGTCAGGATCACCCACTGGGTGAATGTCGTGGCCGCCGCCCTGCTGCTGATGAGCGGTCTGCAGATCCTCAACGCCCATCCGCGCCTCTACTGGGGCGCCGACGGCGCCGACGCCGACAGGCCGTGGCTGGAGATCGTAGCGCTCAATCCCGATTCCGACCGGCCCTCCGGCGTCCTGCGGGTCGCCGGCCGCCAGATCCGCGCCACCGGCCTGCTCGGCGTGTCGAAAGCCAAGGACGGATCCTGGAGCGATGTCGCCTTTCCGCGCTGGGCGACGCTCCCGGGCGTCAGGGACCTGGCCACCGGCCGGCGATGGCACTTCTTCCTGGCCTGGGTCTTCGTCATCAACGGCCTGATCTACCCGGCGTCCGGCCTCGCCGGCGGCCACTTCCGCCGTGATCTGGTTCCGACCGGCCGCCAGCTCCGACCGGCGAGCATCGTCAAGGACATCGTCGACCACATCCGGCTGGCCCATCCGGTGGGCGAGGAGGCCAAGCGCTACAACGTGCTGCAGAAGTTCGCCTACCTCGCCGTCGTCTTCGTGCTGCTGCCGCTGATGGTGCTGACCGGCCTTACGATGTCGCCGGGTATCGACGCCGTCGCGCCGTTCCTGCTCAATGTGCTGGGCGGTCGCCAGTCGGCGCGAAGCATCCACTTCATCACCGCCGACCTCATCGTGCTCTTCGTGTTGGTCCATGTGGTCGAGGTCTTCATCGCCGGCGTCTTCAACGAGATCGGTTCGATGATCACCGGCCGCTATACGATCAGGACGGGGAAGGGCTCATGAGGCGGAGCCAGCTCTCGAGGCGCGCCCTCATCGGCGCCGGCGCGGCCGCCGGCGGTCTGGCCCTGGCTGGCTGCGACCGACTCACGGCCTCCCCCTCGTTCCAGAAGTTCATCAGCGGCGGCCAGGACCTCACCTTTCACGCCCAACGACTGCTCCTCGCCGGCCAGCCTCTGGCCCGCGAATTCCCCCGCTCGATGCTTTCGCGGGTGTTCAAGTCCAATGGCACCAGCATGCCGGGCGGGGACGACTACAAGGCCCTGCTGGACGGCGGTTTCGCGGCCTGGCGGCTGGTGGTGGAAGGGCTGGTGGCCCGGCCCTCGCAGTTTTCGCTCGCCGATCTTCGCGCCATGCCGGCCAGGACCCAGATCACGCGGCACGATTGCGTAGAGGGCTGGAGCTGCATCGGCGAATGGACCGGGACGCCGCTTGGTCACCTGCTGCGGATCGTGGGCCTCTCGCCCCGGGCGCGCTATATCGTCCTGCGCTGCGCCGACGACCTGGACAATTCCCTGGACGGCTCGGGGCTCTACTACGAGAGCATCGATCTCTTCGACGCCTTCCACCCCCAGACGATCCTCGCCTACGCCATGAACGGCCACGCCCTCGACCCGGCCCACGGCGCGCCGCTGCGCCTGCGGGTCGAGAGGCAGCTCGGCTACAAGCAAGCCAAATACGTGATGCGCATCCAGGCCGTCGATCGGATGGACAAGATCCAGGGCGGCAAGGGCGGCTATTGGGAAGACCGCGGCTACGAGTGGTACGCCGGGATCTGAAGGGCGCTGCTCCGCCTACAATGCCAGACGGTTGATGATCTCGTCGACGATGGCTTCGACGCTCTGGTCGATCTCCACGGTCAGGGCCCCCTCGTCGGGGGTCGGCGGCTCCAGATCGCGGAACTGGCTGGCGAGCAGGCTCGCCGGCATGAAATGGCCTTTGCGCGTGGCGAGCCTCTGGGCGATCAGGGCCTGCGAGCCGTGCAGATAGACGATCTCGACCTGCGGCCGACCGCCGTGAAGCGTTTGGCGGTAGGCGCGCTTCAGGGCCGAGCAACTGACGACGCAGGGCTCATCGGCCTTCGCGCGCGCGTCGAGCCAGGCGCCGATCGCCGCCAGCCAGGGGACCCGGTCGGCGTCGTCGAGCGGTTGGCCGGACTTCATCTTCTCGATGTTGGCCTTGGGATGAAGGCTGTCGCCATCCACGAAGGGCCATTTCAGCCGCGTCGCCAGCGCCTGGGCGACGGTCGTCTTGCCGGCGCCCGAAACGCCCATGACGACGATGGCGGGGGGCGCCATCAGCCTGGCCGCGATCTCATGCCGAGCCGACGGGCCGCCAGCGCCGACCGTCCCTCCCCAGGAGCTCGGCCGCCTGTTTGGGACCATCCTGGCCCGCGGCGTAGCCGTAGACCGCGCCGCCCTTCTTCCAGGCGTCGAGGAACGGCATGACCGCCCGCCAGGCGAACTCGATCTCGTCGCCTCGCTTGAACAGGGTCTGGTCTCCGATCAGGCAGTCGTAGATCAGGGTTTCGTAGCCGGTCGCCGGCGTGGTCTTGAACCAATCGGCGTAGTGGAAGTCCATCCGCACGTCGGCGAGGCGAACGTCCGGACCCGGACATTTCGCCTCGAACAGCAGCGAGATCCCTTCATGCGGCTGGATCTGGAGGACCATGATGTTCGGCGTGCGGTCCTTATCGCCCGCGCCCTGGAACATCATCTTCGGCGCGTCCTTGAACTGAATCGCGATCTCGGTGTCCCGAGCGCTCATCGCCTTGCCGGTGCGCAGGTAGAAAGGCACGCCGGCCCAGCGCCAGTTGTCGATGAAGAGCTTCAGCGCCACGAAGGTCTCCGTCCGACTCCTGGCCGCGACGTTGGGCGCGTCGAGGTAAGCGCCCATCCTGGCGCCGGCCACGACGCCGGCCCGGTACTGGCCACGCACGCTGTTGGCGGCGGCCTCCTTGGGGCCCTGGATCCTGATCGCCTCCATGACCTTGCTCTTCTCGGCCCTGACGTCGTCGGCGTCGAAGGAATTGGGCGGCTCCATAGCGACCATCGCCAGGAGCTGGAAGAGGTGGTTGGGCACCATGTCGCGCATGGCCCCGGCCTTGTCGTAATAGGCGCCCCGCAGCTCGACACCCACGGTTTCGGCGGCGGTAATCTGCACCGAATCTATGTGGAGCCGGGTCCAGAGCGGCTCGAACACGCCGTTGCCGAACCTGGTCACCATGATGTTGCGGACCGTTTCCTTGCCGAGGAAGTGGTCGATGCGGAATATCTGCTTCTCAGGCAGATACTTGGTGATGCGCCGGTTGAGGGCCTGCGCCGAGGCCAGGTCGTCGCCGAATGGTTTCTCGATCACCACTCGGCGAAAGCGCCCCCCGGTTTCCTCGAAGAGGCCGGCCTGGTGGAGTCGCTCGATGATGTCGGCGAAGAACCGGGGCGCGACGGCGAGGTAGAAGAGCACGCTGCCGCCTCCGGCGCCGCTGAGCGCCTCGAGCCGCCCCGCGAGCGCCTGGTAGCTCGCATCGTCCTCGAAGTCGCCGACCTGGTAGAAAATCCGATCGCTCAGCCACCGCCAGGCTGTCGGATCGATCTTCGCGGTCCCGAACTCGCTCTCCTTGTCCGAGGCAATGAACTCGAGAAAATTCCCCAGTTCGGTGCGCAGGCTGGCGTCGTCCAGCGGCGCGTGGTCGACTCCCAGGATCTTGAACTGGTCGGCCAGCAGCTTCGCCACCGAGAGATTGTAAAGGGCCGGGACCAGCAGGCGCTTGGCCAGGTCCCCTCCGGCGCCGAAGATCGCCATCGTGCAGGCCGGCGCTGGGGGCGGCGCGGCGGGGGCCTTCTTCCTCGGGCGGGGTTTCGTAGCCATGCGTGCTCGCCTCAGGCCTTTGCCCTGATCTCGGCAGTCCAGCCGGATATCATCTGTCTACGGACGATATCGGCATCCATGTGTCCAACTCTGGTGACGTCTGCGCGCATTGGCGCTCCCCTTTCGGGCCCATTAGGAAATGGAGACCTCGATGGCCTCCAGCAGACGCCCGAGACCGGCTTTGGGGTCGGCGCCAAGGTCGAGACGCAGCACCCGGCGGCCGCGTTCGGCCAGGACTTCGAGGTCGCCACGCGCCTGGGCGGCCTCGACGACGCCGAAGCTCAGGCGCCGGCCGGGAACGTCGAGGTCGCCCGATGGTTTGGCGGTGATCTGCAGGAAGACGCCGCCGGCGGGGCCGCCCTTGTAGGCCTGGCCGGTGGAGTGCTGGAACCGTGGCCCGAAACCGAGAACCGTGGCGCGTTTTCGCCAGTCGCGCAGCTTCATCCTGATCTTTTCGAGGGCCTGCTCGTCGGCGTCGTTACGGTCGAGATAGGCCAGGAGGCCGATGTAGCCTCCGCTTTCCGCGCGCTCGAAATGGGCCCTGATCCAGGCCGCCAGCGTGGGGGCGCCGGCGTCCTTGGCGATCGTGTCGCCCTTCTCGGCGAAGAGGCGGAGTTCCCCAAGGCTCAGGCTCGGCTCGGGAAGGCGCAGCTTCCCCGTCTTCTCGTATTCGTCGGTCAGAACGCGCGCCTTGACCTTGCTCGCCTCCACGTCAGGCTGGTCGAAGGGATTTATCCCGATCACCGCCCCGGCGACGGCGATCGCGACTTCCCATCGGAAGATTTCCTGGGCCAACATTCCGGGGTTCCGCAGAACGATGCGCACCACCGGGTGGCCCGCCTCCTCGAGCGCCCGCACCGGCTCGTCGATCTCGCTCTCATCCTCGCCCTCGATCCGAAGGAAGGCGAAGAGGCGATCGGCGCCGTAGACCTTCGGATCGCCCGGCGTCTCGCCATCGACCGGGATCACGCCCTTGCCGTCCTTGCCGGTGGATTCGGCGATCAGCTGCTCCAGCCACGCCCCGAACGCCTTGATCTGGGTCGAGGTTATCAGCGTCAGCTTGTCGCGCCCGGCCTTCGCCGCCTCGCCGATCACGATCCCCAGGCGCACGCCCGGGTTTTCGCTCGACGGGGCGCTGGCGTCGCAGGCCCGCACCATGGTCGTCGCGAACTCGAAGGCGCGCCGCACATCGAGGCCGAGGATCGCGGCCGGGACCATGCCGAAGTTGGACAAGGCCGAATACCGGCCGCCGATGGCCGGATCGCCAAAGAAGACATGGGCGAAGCCCTGGCTCAGCGCAGTCCTCTCAAGCGCTGACCCCGGGTCGGTGACGGCGATGAACCGAGCGCCCGCCTTGCCCGCGCCAAGCGCCTTTTCGGCGATGGCGAAGAAGTAACGATGCAGGATGTCCGGTTCCAGCGTCGTCCCCGACTTGCTGGAGACGATGAACAAGGTCCTGGCCGGATCGATCCCCGCCTCGACGCGCGCGATCTGGGCCGGGTCGGTGGAATCCAGCACGATCAGGGGCGGATGGCCGCTGGCCGGACCGAAGGTGAGGCTTAGGACATCGGGCGCCAGGCTCGAGCCGCCCATGCCCATCAGGACGGCGTGGGTGTAGCGGGCCGCCTTGACCTCGGCGGCGAGGCCGTCGAGGGCGGCGAAGTCGACCGCGCCGCCGCTGCCCGCCGCCAGCCAGCCCAGCCACTGCGCCTCGTCATGTCCGGTCCAGAAGGAGGCGTCGGCCGCCCACAGGCGCCGCGGCCAGCCTTCGCTGTCGGCGCGCTCCAGGGTCGTATCGACGGCCGACTGGAGATCCTGCGGCAGGCTGAAGCCCTGGCGGTTCTGGGCGTCGCCGAGAAACTCCCCGCGCTTGGCGGCCACCGCTCCCAGCAGCTTGTCGAACGCCTGGGCGAACAGCACCACGCCGTCGACGACCAGGGCCTTGGTGACGCCGTCCAGATCGAGCCCCAGCCGGGCGGCCTCGTCGAGCGTCCGCTGGGCGCCGGCCACGTCCTTAGTCAGGCTCTGCGTCACCACCCCATGGTCACGGAAGGCGTCCATGGTCGCGGGCGGCATGGTGTTCACGGTGTCGGGCCCGATCAGGGAGGCGACGTAGAGAACGTCGGAGAATTTCGGGTCCTTGGTCCCGGTGGAGGCCCAGAGCAGCCGCTGCGGCGAGGCCCCGGCGGCGGCCAGCGCCTTCCACCTGGGACCAGCGACGAGTTCCAGATAGAGCTGGTAGGCGATCTTGGCGTTGGCGACCGCGACCTTGCCCCGAAGCGCGTTCAGGGCCTCGGCGTCGCCGCCCGTGGCCCGCGCGTCGATCTCCTTGTCGATCGCGGTGTCGATACGGCTGACGAAAAAGCTCGCCACTCCATGCACGGCGTCGATCCTCGCGCCGGCGGCGAGCCGATCTTCGAGGCCCGAGATGTGCGCCTCGGCGACGGCGAGATAGGCGGCGATGCCGAAGAGCAGGGTGACGTTGATGTTGAGGCCCTCTGAAATCAGGGTGCGGATCGCCGGAACGCCGGCGGTGGTGCCCGGCACCTTGATCATCACGTTGGGCCGGCCAACTGCGCTCCAGAGCCGCCGCGCCTCGGCGACGGTGGCGGCGGTGTCCATGGCGAGATACGGCGAAACCTCGAGGCTGACGTAGCCGTCGACGCCCTTGGTGGCGTTGTAGACCGGCCGCAGGTGGTCGGCGGCGGCCTGGATGTCCGGAATCGCGAGCCGTTCGTAGAGATCGCCGGGCGATCCGTCTCGCAGCGCCATCAGCGACTTCAGCCGGTCGTCGTAGGCCCCGCCCTCCCCGATCGCCTTTTCGAAGATCGACGGATTCGACGTCATGCCCCTGAGGCCGTCATCCTCGATCAGGCGGTCCAGTTCCCCATCCTCGAGGATCTTGCGATGCAGGTAGTCCAGCCAGATGGCCTGGCCTGCCGCGCCCAGGTCGCGGAGTGGGTTGCTCATGGCTTGGCCATCCTGACCTTCTCGACCTGGCGCCGGGCCGCGTCGTGGACGTGTTCGACGGTGAAGCCGAAGTGCTCCATGAGCGGCCCGATCGGCGCCGACGCCCCGAAGCTGCGCATCGCGATGATCTCGCCGGCCCCGCCGACGTAGCGGTCCCAGCCGAGTGGCGCCGCCGCCTCCACCGCGACCCTGGCCGTGACCTTCGGCGGCAGGACGAAGTCGCGATATTCCTGGTCCTGTTCCTCGAAGAGCTCCCAGGAGGGCATGGAGACCACGCGCGAGGCCACGCCCTCGGCGACGAGCCTCTCGTGGGCCTCGATGGCCAGCGACACCTCCGATCCGGTGGCCATGAGGATCACCTGTGGGACGGGGTAGTCGGTGCAGGCCAGGACATAGCCGCCCTTGGCGACGCCGCTCGCCGCGCCGTACTTCGTCCGATCGAAGATCGGCATCGGCTGACGCGAAAGAACGAGCGAGGCCGGCCGCGCGGTCAGGCGGAGGATCACCTTCCAGGCCTCCGCGGTCTCGTTGGCGTCGCCGGGGCGAAGCACGATCATGTGAGGGATGGCGCGCAGGGCGGCGAGCTGTTCGATCGGCTGATGCGTCGGGCCATCCTGGCCGAGGCCAATGGAGTCGTGGCTGAAGACGAAGATGACCGGCTGTTCCATCAGCGCCGCCAGGCGCATTGGCGGGCGCATGTAGTCGCTGAAGATCAGGAAGGTGCCGGTGAATGGACGCAGCTTCGAGACCACCATGCCGTTGGCGATCGAGCCCATCGCGTGCTCGCGGACGCCGAAATGGAAGTTGCGCCCGCCGTAGAGGTTCGGCTCGAAATCGCCCGCGCCGTCGAACTCCAGGCGCGTCTTGGTCGAGGGCGAAAGATCGGCCGAACCGCCGAGGAGCCAGGGGGCGGCCGGGGCGATGGCGTTGAGGACCTTTCCTGACGCCTCGCGGGTGGCGATTCCCTTGGCGTCGGCGGCGAAGACCGGAATGTTCCTGTCCCACCCTTCCGGAAGTTCGCGGGCCCAGATCTGGCGAAGCTCCCCGGCCTCGGCTGGATGCTGCTCGCCGTACGACGCCAAAGTCTGGCGCCAGGCTTCGCTGAGCTTGCCGCCGCGTTCGGCGAGGTGGCCGCTGAACCGTTCCTTGACGCCGGTCGGAACCAGGAACTGGGCGTCCGGGGGCCAACCATAGGCCTCCTTGGTGAGCTTCACCTCTTCGTCACCCAGAGGATCGCTGTGGGCCTTGCTCGTGCCCTGCCTATGGGGCGAACCGTAGCCGATGACGCTCTTGACCACGATCAGGGTCGGCCGGTCGTCCTGGGCGAGGAAGCTCTCGACCGCCCTCGCGAAGGCTTCGCAGTCGTTGGCGTCGTCGACGACGCGCGTCGCCCATCCGTAGCCGCGGAACCGCTCGGCAACGTCCTCGTCGAAGGCGAGCTCGGTGTGGCCCTCGATGGTCACGGTGTTGTCGTCCCAGATCCAGCAGAGGTTCGAGAGCCGAAGATGGCCGGCGATCGAGGCGGCTTCGCTCGCGATGCCTTCCATCATGTCGCCGTCGCTGCAGAGGGCGTAGACATTGTAGTCGAAGAGGGTCGAGCCGGGCCGGTTGTAGCGGCTGGCGAGCCACTTCTGGGCGATCGCCATGCCGACGCTGTTGCCCGCGCCCTGGCCGAGCGGTCCGGTGGTCGTCTCGACACCAGTGGTGAGCCCGTACTCGGGGTGGCCGGCGCAGACGCTGCCCAGCTGGCGGAAGTTCTTGATGTCGTCGAGGCTCACCGCCGGGCCGCCCGTGGGCCGGCCCTCCCGGTCGGCGCGCGCGACGCCGGCCAGGTGCAGGAGCGCGTAGAGCAGCATGCAGCCGTGGCCGGCCGAGAGGACGAAACGGTCGCGGTTGGGCCACGCCGGCTGGGCCGGATCATAGCGCAGGAAGCGGTCCCACAAGGTGTAGCCGACCGGCGCCATGGCCATCGGCGCCCCGGCGTGCCCACTCTTGGCCTTCTCCACCGCATCGATCGCCAGGGTCCGGATGGTGTCGATCGCCAGCAGATCGGGATCGGGGTCGCGCTCGGAGAGGACTGTCGCCTCGCCGCCTCGAGATGTCGCCGTCTCCATCATGTTCCCATCACCTCGATATCTGGAAGGGGCGGGAAGGCCCCGCTTGGGCTGTTCCTAGAGGAAGGCCGATGGGAAGTCCCGCGCAAGCCGGATTCGACGGCGTTGGACCCTTTGATGGCGGCAACGTCCCCGGCCGACGCCAGTTCCGCCTTTCCCCGTTCCATGACAATGAAACTAGCGCGCGGCGAAAGGCGTTGCCTGTAGCCGGGTCGCGAGCCCGTCGGCTTGCATGCTATCCTGCTCTCCGGAGGGGCGAACCATGGCGCTCGAGATCACCGTCGGTCCCCCCCGCCTCGCCATAAATCACGGCTATGGCGTGCTCATCACCGATCAGGACGGCCAGATTCCATGGCCCACCGACAAGGGCTTCTACCACTCCGACACCCGGATCATCTCGAGCTGGTACATCTTCGCCGACGGCGTGCCGTTCGACCTGATGAACAGCGGCAACATCGCCTACTACGCGACCCGCATCTTCCTCATCAATCGAGCGATGAACGCCGAAGCGGGCGCCATCGCCCCAGGGACAATCGGCCTTTCGATCTCCCGCTCGATCACCGGCGGCATCCATGAGGATCTCGATCTCGGCAACCACGGCCTGGGCCGGGTCAAGTTCAACCTGGAGATCGCCCTGCGCAGCGACTTCGCCGATATCTTCGAGGTGAAGTCCGGCGGCATCGTGCGTCGGGGCCGCATCACCACGGTATGGTCCGATCGTCTGCAGCGCCTGACGACGTCCTATTGCAACGACGGCTTCATCCGCGAGTTGATTTCCCGGGTCCGCCGGTCGGATTCGAAGGCGGTCTATGCCAACGGCCGGATCAGCTTCAACGTCGAACTGGAACCGGCCGAGACCTGGCACGCCTGCATTCTCCACGAGGTCGGGGACGGTCAAACCGTGGACCGCGCGCCGAAGAACTGCATTGACTCCATCGACAAGGCCGGGCTGCGGCGCAGGCTCGCCGCCTGGCAGTCGACGTGCCTGAAGATCCGGACCAGCAACGAGGAGATCTACCGCTTCTACCGTCAGTCGCTGGAGGACATGGCGGCCCTGCGCCTGCCGCTGGAAGGCACCAGCCATCTCGAGTTCGTGCCCGCCGGCGGCGTGCCGTGGTTTGTCGCCCTTTTCGGGCGCGACAGCCTGATCGTCTCGCTCCAGAACTCCATGGTCTACCCGACCTTCGCCTCCGGGGCCCTGGATGTCCTGGAGCGGTATCAGGCCACGGAAAGGGACGACTGGCGAGACGCCGAGCCCGGCAAGATCATGCACGAGCTGCGCCGCGGCGAACTGGCGCACTTCAAGCTCATTCCGCACACGCCCTACTACGGCAGCGCCGACGCCACGATTCTCTACCTCATCGTCCTCCACAGCGCCTGGCGCTCAACCGGCGACATCGAACTCTTGCAACGCCACATAGCGACGGCCGAGAAGTGCCTGACCTGGATCGACGACTACGGCGACCGCGACGGCGATGGTTTCCAGGAATACCAGACCCGCTCTAAGGACGGCTACGAGAACCAGGGATGGAAGGACTCCGGCGAGGCGCTCGTCGATGTCGAGGGGAATCTGGTCAAGGGGCCTAAGGCCCTGGTCGAGCTTCAAGGCTATGTCTACGACGCGTGGCTCCGGATGGCCCAGGTGTTCGAGGCTCTGGGCAAGCCCGCACGGGCGCGCGGACTGAGAGCCAAGGCCAAGAGGCTCTTCGAACGGTTCAACGAAGCCTTCTGGGACGAGGAGGCCGGCTTCTACGCCTTCTGCCTTGACGGGGAGAAGCGCAAGATCATGAGCGTCGCCTCCAATCCCGGTCACTGCCTGTGGTCGGGGATCGTGCCGCCGGACCGCGCGAAGAGGGTGGTCGACCGGCTGATGGCGCCGGACATGCAGAGCGGCTGGGGCGTCCGCACCCTTTCCGCCGGCCACCCGGCCTTCAATCCCCATTCCTACCAGAACGGCTCGGTCTGGCCGCACGACAATGGCCTCATCGCGCACGGATTTCGGCGCTACGGCTTCGACGCCGAGGCCTTCCGCATCGCCAGGGACATCAGCGGTGCGGCCAGCTTCTTCATGATCCACCAGATGCCCGAGCTCTATTCGGGCCTGCAGCGGGACCCCACCAATTTTCCGGTCCAGTACCTGGGCGCCAACGTGCCGCAGGCCTGGGCCGCCGGCTCGTGCTTCTCGATGCTCGAGATGATCCTGGGATTTCAGCCCGACGCGCCGGCCGGCAAACTTTATCTGGATCCGGCGCTCCCCGACTGGCTCCCCGATATCGATATCCTCGACCTGCGCGTGGGCGCGGCGGTCTTCGACCTGGCCTTTCGTCGCGACGGCGAGGAAACGCGGATGGAGGTCATCCGGGGCGACCCCAAGGCCGTCATCCGCCGAAGCTTCGCGACGACGACCGATCGCTGGCTCTGAGTCACCGCGGCTGCGGTCCCCCGCTCTTCAACAACCGGGGATTTGCGCTAAGGTGCGCGCATGACCGAGGCGAGCGGCGCAGCCGAAACACCCTCGCGCCCCGGCGGCGCGCCGACGGCCAGCGAATGGGCTGAGCTCAAGACCCGCGTCATCGCCCTGGAGAATCTCGTCATCGCGCTGCTGGCCACGGCATCGGTGAGCCAGCGCGCCCTGGCCCGCGAGATGGCGAACTTCATCCGCCCAAGGCAGGGCGCCACTCGCCATCACCTGACCGTCCACGCCGCCCACCGGATGGGAGACCTGATCGATCGGTCCGAGCGGTTCGAACAACCCTCCGACTAGCGGCCGCAACCTTTCGGCGCGGCGCGGCTTAGGAGCGGCCCTGGGCCCAGGCGGTAAGCGGGCGGCCGACGGCCGCTTGGGCCGCGCCCCCGCCCGCGGCGATTCGCTTTTCGATGTCGCGGGCGATGAGCTTCGCTGACCATTTGTGCATGGTGAGAAGGTCGGCGGCGAGCGGCCCGGCCAGGGGGACGGCCGTGATCACCGCCCGCGCGCCCATCAGGCCGGCGGCCACCACCAGGGTTCCGGTCCCGACTTTCGCCCGCATCCCCTGGACGAGCAAGTAGGCGCCGGCCGCGACGCTGTAGATTTCCCCGGCCCCGGGAATCCAGTCGAGGATCCCGTCGAGACCGATGCTGAATGGACCAAGGCGAAAAAGGCTGTCGGAGAGCGCACCCATCTTCAGGACGCTGAGGCGGATCGCCTCCAGGTCCGGTTCGCGCTCGAACGGCATCGACATCTGGAACTCCATCACCCGCCCTTCGCCGACTTGGGGTGGAGGAGGCGCTTTCGCCAGGGGTCCGGGCTTGGAATGCGCCGCCGAGCGCCCTATCGGTGTCGTCGCGGGCCCACTATCGAAGGAGATATCCCCATGCTCAAAGCCAAGGCCAACGGGATCGAGCTGGAATACGAGATCCGCGGCGACGAGAAGGGCGAGCCGCTCGTGCTCATCATGGGCCTGGGCGCGCAGATGACGCGCTGGCCGTCGGACCTCATCGACAAGCTGGTCGCCCGCGGCTTTCGCGTGATCCGCTTCGACAACCGCGACACCGGACTGTCGGAGAAACTCGAAGCGGCCGGACCACCGGACCTGGCCGCGATCATCGAAGCGACGCGCGCGGGCCGCAAGGCGCCCGCGGCCTACACCCTGGACGAGATGGCCGCCGACGCGGTGGGTCTGCTGGACGCCTTGGGGATCGCCAAGGCCCACATCGTCGGGGCCTCGATGGGCGGCATGATCGCCCAGTTGGTCGCCGCCGACTATCCAGATCGCGTGCTCTCCCTGACATCGATCATGTCCACCACCGGCGCGGCCGACCTGCCCCGGGCGACGCCCGAGGCGATGGCGGTCCTCAACAACCGCGGCCCCGATCCGCTGAAGGACTTCGAGGGCTTCCTCGCCCATTCGGTCAAGGGCTCGCGGGTCATTGGCTCGCCGGCCTATCCCGCCGACGAAACCGAGCTGCGGGAACGCGCCACCGCCGACTTCAGGCGCTGCTACTATCCGCTCGGTTTCGCGCGCCAGTACGCGGCCGTCATGGCCTCCCCCGACCGCCGCGCGAAACTGGCCAAGGTCAAGGCCCCGACGGTGGTCGTTCACGGCGAGGCGGATCCCCTGGTCCCGCTGGCTGGCGGCCAGGACACCGCCAGCAACATCGCCGGCGCCGAGCTCGAGGTCTTCGCCGGCATGGGCCACGACCTTCCCGCCGCCCTTCATGACCGGCTCGTGGCGGCCATCTCGCGCGCCGCCGAACGCGCCAAGGCGAGGGCCTAGGTCATGACCAGCGTCCTCATCGTCGGCGCCTCGCGCGGGATAGGCCTTGGCCTGGCGCGCGAATTCGCCGAGCGCGGCTACGAGGTGGTCGGGACGGTTCGCTCGGACGCCGGCGCGGGCGAACTGAAGACGATCTCGGCGGCCCACCCGGGCAAGGTGGGGATCGCCACCGTCGATGTCGCCGACGTCGCCTCCGCCGAGGCCCTGCGCGATCACCTGAAGGGCCAAGTCTTCGACGTGGTGATCCTCAACGCCGGGATCGGCGGGCCGCGGGACAAGAATCCGCGCACCGTGGACGACGAGGGCTTCGATCACCTCTTCGTGACCAACGCCCTGGGGCCGGCGCGGCTGGCCGAACTCCTGGCCGCCAACGTGCGCCCCCGGACCGGCCTGGTGGGTTTCATGACCTCCCAGCTGGGCAGCATCGGCGGCAACACCGGCGGGATGGAACTCTACCGGGCGAGCAAGGCGGCGCTCAATTCGTTCACCCGCAGCTTCGCCGCCCGCCACCGCGACAACGGCTTCACCGTCCTTTCCCTCCACCCCGGCTGGGTGCGCACCGACATGGGCGGCCCGGGCGCGGCCATCGATGTCGAGACCAGCGTCCACGGGCTGGCCGAGGTGGTCGAACGCGGCCTGCGCGACCGCCACGACGGCTTCTTCGACTACAAGGGCGACGAGCTTCCCTGGTAGGGGTCTACCTGCCGGTGAAGGCGGGAGCCCGCTTCTCGACGAAGTGGGCGACGCCCTCCTTGAAGTCCTCCGAAGCGAAGCTGCCGGGCATATCGGCGTTGGCCGCCTCGATGGCTTCGCCCAGGGTCTGGAACTGGGCGTTCCAGATCTCGCGCTTGATCTCCGCGAGCGACCTTGGGGAGACCTCGCTGGCCATCATCCTGGCGTAGGCCATGACCTCGTCCTCGAAATCGGCGAAGGGGATGACGCGGTTGACCAGGCCGATCTCACCCGCCTCCCTGGCGCTGACCTTGCGGGCCGAGAACAACAGGTCGGCGGCTCGGGCGATGCCGATGAGCCTGGGCAGCAACCAGCTCACGCCGTGCTCGGCGACCAGGCCGCGCCTGGAAAAGGAGGTGGTGAAGACCGCGGCGTCGGAGGCGAAACGGATGTCGGCGTAGAGGGCGAGGACGAAGCCCAGGCCCGCGCAGGCGCCGTTGATCGCCGCTATTATCGGCTTGGGAGCGGCGGGAAAATACGAATAGGTCTTGGCGAAGTTGGGGTTGGTTCCCGCCGGCGCCGCCTCCTCCCTGGCCGCGGCCCCGCGTCCGGCGGTCTGGAAACCCCTGAGCGCGTCCATGTCGGCGCCGGCGCAGAAGCCGCGACCGGCCCCGGTCAGCACGATCACCCGCACCTTGTCGTCGGCCACCGCGGCCGCCACCGCGGCCTTCACTTCCTGATGCATCGTGCCGGTCCAGGCGTTGAGGCGCTCGGGCCGGTTGAGGGTGATCACCGCGACGCCGTCCTTCGCGGAGTGGAGGATCTGTTCATAGGCCATGGCTGGAGCCTTTCGCGCCGGGATCGAGAGGGACCTCCAGCATAGACCTTCGCGCGCCTGGCGCCACCGGCCCGGTGGCTGAACGGTCGCCGGTCAGGGCTGCATGCTTCGGCTCTGGGCCAGGGCCGCGACGCCGGCGGTCCCGATCGCGCCCTCCTCGTCGAATAGGCGGCAGGCGCCGATGGCGACGCCGTCGGTCGCCTCGTGGTTCACGACCTCGAGCCCGATCCATTCGCCGACCGGCAGGCGGTGCAGATAGAGCGTGACGTCGCTGTTGATGTAGCCGAGGCCCGCATCGCCGGCGTTGGCGAAGGGGCTGGCGAAGTCGGCGGCGAGCGCCACCCGCGCGAACGGCGTCAGCGGCTCGCCCTCCACCAGCGGACGCACCTCGGCCATCCAGGTCCGGCGCGCGCCAAGGCTCCCCATCGCGCCGGCGATCGGCTTGACCGCCCACATCCCGCCGAGCGCAGCGCCCGGATCGGCGTCGGCGATCTGGTCCGGGGCGGGCGCGTCCCAGTTCGGCGGCCCCCACACCGTTCCGGGCGGCGGGGCCGAGCGGCGCAGGAGTTGGCAGGTTGCAAGCGCCGACGGCCGGCCGTCCGAGATGAATTCGGCCTCGACGACCTTCAGTCGATGACCGTCCTTGATAAGCCGGGTCGTGACCTCGGCCGGCTCGAGGCCGGGCAGGCGATACATATCGACGGTGAGGCGGGCGGGCATGTAGGCCTCGCCACCATGACGCCGTTCGATCTCGGCCGCCAGCAGGCCGACGATGACGCGCCCGTGCAGGGACTTGGGGTCCCAGGGGCCGCGGCTCGCCAGGGTCGGCTGAAACCGGCGTTTCAGGCGGATGAAGAATGGCTCGCCGGCCCCGCGATCCGTCATCGCCGGCCGGTCCCGCCTCCGATCGAGTTCAGCCCCCGTTTGCCGCTACGGCCGGTACTTCGGCGGAATGGCGGCGACCTCGTCGGGCGTGAGCCTGGTGATAGTGCGGGCGATCAGGGGCTCGCGGAAGCCGTGGCCATCCGAGACCTCGAGCTGGAGGTCGAGGGCCGTGCAGACGCTGTCGCTTCCGCCTTGCACCCTGTTCACCAGATGCACGCCCGGCGCCTGGAGCATCGACGAACCGGCGCTCAGGTCGACGCGATAGATGTCGCGGTTGTTGACCTTGATCAGGATCTGGTCAGGGGTGGGGGCGCTCCATCCCTGCCATTGGGTGATGAAAAAGCACGGGTGCTGTGCGGCGGTGTCGGCGCTCGTCTGGGCCACCGCCGAAGCGGCGCTGGCCATGACAATCCCCGCGGCGACAAGGCCGCAACGGGCAAGTTTCGCTAAGGGTGTCATCTTCGTTTCCCAAAAAAGTCCCTGCCCCCGCTAGATGGGTCCCGTGGCGCGGCCTGTCAAACGCGCCGGGCGGTTTTTCGGGCGCCTCATTCCTCGGCGGCGTCGGGCTCGGCGTCGAGTTCCCCCGGCGGCGGCCGGGGGTCGCGGTGCTTGGGATAGGACCTGCCCACCGCCCGCGCCCAAGCCTTGCGCTTGGCCGCATAGGCCTTCTGCAGCTCTTGGGCCTTCTTTGCCGTCATTTGGCGAGCATATAGGAACTGCGGCCCGTCTTTCACGACAGTAGCCTGGCGAGGCTGAAGATCGCGAGGCCGGCGAGGCCGCCGACGAGGGCGCCGTTGATCCTGATGTACTGGAGATCCCTGCCGACGTGCAGCTCCAGCTTCTCGACCACCCCGGCCGCGTCCCAGCCGTCGACGACGTCGGCGACCAGCGCTCCAATGGCCTCGCGGCGAGGCGCGATAGTCCGGCGCACGGCGACCCGGGCGAAGCCGTTGATCCGCTCGCGGGCGAGGGAGTCTGCCATCAGCCATCGCCCAATCGCGAGCAGTCCCCGCTCGACCGCGTCGCGCGTCAGGCGGGCGGCGCCCTGAGGGTCGGCCTCGAGCCTCGCCTCGAGGTCCGCCCAGAACTCGGCCAGGTGGGCGTGGAGCCTCGGATCTTTGAGAAGCCGGGTCTTCAGGGCCTCGGCCTTGGCGATGGTCTCCGGATCGCTCGTCAGGCGATCGATGAAGCCTTCGACGGCGACTTTGAGTTCCAGCCGCCAGGGATGGTCCGGATCGCGCATCTCCGCCACCGCCGCGATCAGGCCCTCGCTGATCCTGTCCGCGAGGAGCCGATCGATCCATTTGGGAAGCCACTTCCAGGCATTCTTCGACACCTTCTCGCGGACGAGGTCGCGGCGCGCGGCGATGTAGTCGCCCAGCCAGACTATGGTCCGATCGATGAGCCCCTGGGCCGCGCCGTCGTTCCAGGCGGTGGAGATGACCCGGGCGGCCGCGGCCGAGGCGGGGATCTGCGCCGCCAGCCGGCGGCCAACGTCGGCCACGAAGGCGCCCAACTCGTCCCCCGAGCGGGCGATCTCGGGAACGAACCCGGCGATCTGGTCGGCGAGGGCCCTGGCCGCCTCGGGTCGAGCGAGCCACGCGGCGAGGCGCGCGGCCGGGTCGAGCTCGCGCAGCCTCTGGTCCAGGACCCGGGGGGTCAGGAAATTGCCGGCGATGAAGTCGCCAAGCGCCCTTCCGATCCGCGCCTTGTTGCGCGGGATGATCGCGGTGTGCGGGATCGGCAGGCCCAGGGGCCGGCGGAAGAGCGCCGTGACCGCGAACCAGTCGGCCAGCGACCCGACCATAGCGGCTTCGGCGAAGGCGCCAAGGTACTGGGGCCAGAGCCATCGCGACGGCGCCACTCTGGTGGCGATGAAGATGGCGGTCATGAGGACGAGCAGGCCGGTGGCGAGCAGGCGCATCCGCGCAAGCTCGGCGCGCCGCCGCTCGTCGCCGCCCAGGCCTGGTCGGACAACCGCCTCGTCGCGAAAAGCCAGGCGCCTAGGCCTTGGGCGGGGTCGTCTCGGCCCCCACGGTCTGCTTGCGCCGGGCCATGGCCGCCGAGACATTGTCGGCGGTTCTCTGGATCGTGTCGTAGATCTTCACGTCGAGCTCGGCCATGTGGCGGCTGAACGCCGAATCGGGCCCCAGGCTATCGCTGAGCTTGCGTCCAAGCGCCGAGAGTTCTTCCTGCAGGCGCCTGGTCGTCGCTTCGAAGTCCGGTCCGGTTCGCGCCTTGGCTTCCGGCTCGCCCAGGAAGGCGCGCGCGGCGGCAGCCACGAAGCCCGACCTGGTCATGCCTCGCGCCTGGGCGGCGGCGTCGATCCTCTTGAGCAGCCGCTCGCCGATCGAGAGGTTGACCCGAAGCGGCGCGTCCTCGACCTGCACATCCACCATAAGCAGCGCCCCCGGCCGCGCCGCCAGGGCCTCGATCGGCGTCGGTTCGGGCCAATCCTCGCCCTTGTCGGCAAGGGCTTTGAGGTGGGCGTCGACGGCTTCACGGGCATGGGCGAGCAGATCGCCCATGTCGGCCCCCAAGGCCGTGCAGTCGGGCAAATCCGGGAAGGAGGCGCGATAACCGCCCTCCTTGTCGCCCTCGGCGAGCGCTGGATAGACGACGGTGTTCATGGCGGTACCCTCCTCGATACGTTCCTCGATACTTGTGTATTTTTGCGCACTTTTCAACCGGCGTCGACTCTCGGGCTTGATCGCCCCCGCCACTGGCCACATTAGTCCTTCCGGCGCCCGCGGGTCGGCGCCGGCCCCAGGAGCGGTTCGCCCATGTCTCGGATGAAGTTCGGCGCCTTCCTGGCGCCCCACCACCCCATCGGCGAGAATCCGACGCTGCAGTTCCGCAGCGACATCGATTTCGCGATCCAGCTAGATCGGCTGGGCTACGATGAATTCTGGTGCGGCGAGCACCATTCGACCGGCTGGGAGATGATCGCCTCGCCGGAGATGTTCCTGGCCGCGGTCGGCGAGCGGACAGCCCGCATCCGACTCGGCACCGGCGTCATTTCGCTTCCCTATCACCACCCGTTCAATGTCGCCCAGAGGATCGTCCAGCTCGACCACATGACGGGCGGGCGGGTGATCTTCGGCTCGGGACCGGGTGCGCTTCCTTCCGACGCCTTCGCCCTCGGCATCGATCCGATGGTCCAGCGCGACCGTCAGGACGAGGCGATCGGGGTGATCAAGCGGCTGTTCGCCGGCGAGCGGGTGACCTGCGAGAGCGACTGGTTCACCCTGCGCGACGCTCGCCTACAGCTTTTCCCGCTTCAGGAAGATCTGCCCTTCGCGGTCGCCTCCCAGGTGAGCCCATCGGGCATGACCCTGGCGGGAAAATACGGCGCGGGCGTGCTCTCGATCGGCTCGATGTCCAGCGCCGGGCTGATGGCCCTGCCGACCCAGTGGAGTTTCGCCGAGGAGGCGGCGGCCAGGGCCGGCCGCGCCGTCGATCGCGCCCACTGGCGCGTCGTCATGGCCTGGCACCTGGCCGAGACCCGCGAGGAGGCTCGGGCCCAGGCCAAGCACGGCCTCTTCCGGTGGCACAACGAATACAATGTCGGCACGCTGATGCGGCCCGGCTCGGCGCCTTTCGCAACCCCGGAGGAAGGCGTCCATCAGACCTCGGCCGCCGACGGGGCCGCGTCGGTGATCGGAACCCCGGACGATCTGGTCGTCGCGATCCGTAGACTGATGGAGCTGTCGGGCGGCTTTGGGACCGTGATCGGGTTCGCCCACGACTGGGCCAACCGCGAGAACACCGCGCGCAGCTGGGACCTCGTCGCCCGCCATGTGATTCCCGAGATCAACGGCTTGCTCGAAGGCTACCGCACCTCGCGCCAGTACGTGATCGAGCACCGCGAGTCGTTCGAGCGCGCCGGCGCGGCGGTAATGGCGAAGATCATGGGCAACGAGCGGGCCGCCGCCGCCCTTCAGGTGACGCTGGCCGGAGCGACCGCCATGCCCGCCGGTCACGCCCCGGACCTGCAGAAGGCCAAGGCGGTCCAGGCCGAGGCCCACAAGGCGGGCGCGAAGTAGGAGCGCCGGTTCGCCCAACATGGACCGGGGGACGCCGAGATCGGATCTGGCTCGCGGCCGGGGCCGCTACGCCGGCTACACCCGCGACCGCCTGGCGGACTTCTCGCGGCGGCTGCGCAGACTGATCTATCCTGACCGCGCGGCGATGGACCTCATCGAGATGGCCGGACCGGTCGGCCGCATCGGCTTCGACGAGGCGCAGGCCCTCGCCTATCGCCCTGCGGACATCGGCGAAGCGCTGGGGCCGCTCTGGTCGACGTATTGGTTCCGGGTCACGCTGACGGTTCCCGAAGAATGGCGCGGCGCGAGGGTCGACCTTCACTGGGACTCCAGGTCCGAGGCCCTGTTGTGGCTGGACGGACGATCGTCGCGGGGCCTCAACATCGGCCGGGCCTTCGCGCCGCTCATCGCCCGCGCCGGCGGCGGCGAGCGTCTGACCTTCCACGTCGAGGTCGCCTGCAACCGGGCTTTCGGCGTCACCGAGGGCGGCTCGGCGGGCGGTGACGCCCGCGAGTCCTACCGCCTGGCGGCCTGCGAGGCCCGCCTCTTCGATCCCGAGGCGTGGCGCCTCTTCTTCGACTTCGACGTCCTTCGCCAGCTCGAGGCGGACCGTACGCCACCACAGTCGTCCCGCTCCTCCGGCGGCGTCGGCGGCAGGATCGTCCGCCCGGCCCTCGACACGCGGTGGGCGGGAAAACTGCTCCACGACCTCAACCGCGTCTGCAATGATCTGGACCCGGACGATCGCGCTACTTGGGCAGCTCCGAGGAATATCCTCGCCGAGCTCCTGAATATCCGGAACGGCGATGTCACTCACGAACTCTCGGCCGTTGGCCACGCCCACATCGACACCGCTTGGCTGTGGCCGATCGAGGAGACGCGACGCAAATGCCAGCGGACCTTCGCCACCGCGATCGCGCTGATGGACGAGCACCCGGAGTTCCTGTTCGCCTGCTCCCAGGCCTATCAGTACGCGGTCATCGAAAAGAGCGATCCGGACCTTTTCGCGCGCGTCCGCGACAAGGCCAGGGCCGGTCGGTGGATCCCCATCGGCGGTAGCTGGGTCGAGCCCGACTGCAACCTGCCGAGCGGCGAATCCCTCTGCCGCCAGTTCCTCTACGGCCAGCGCTACTTCGAAGCCACTTTTGGCGCCCGTTCGACGATCTTCTGGAACCCGGACGTCTTCGGCTACGCCGGTCAGCTGCCGCAGATCATGCGCGAAGCCGGTATGACGAGGTTCCTCACCCAGAAGCTGTCGTGGAACCGCTTCACCGCCCCGCCGCACCACAGCTTCCACTGGCGCGGCATCGACGGCTCGCAGGTGCTCACCCATTTCCCGCCGGCCGACACTTACAACGGCATGGCGACGATCGAGGAGCTTCGCTACCACGCCGCCAACTACAAGGATGCCGACCGCAGCCCCGACGCCCTCTACCTCTTCGGCTTCGGCGACGGCGGCGGCGGCCCCACCGAGGCCATGGTCGAGACCCTCGGCCGTGTCGGTGACCTGCTCGGAGTCCCGCGCGCCAGCCTGCGCGGCCCCGAGGCGTTCTTCGACCGCCTGGAAACGTCGGCGGCCGACCTCGCCGTCGTCGAGGGCGAACTCTATTTCGAGTATCACCGGGGCGTCTACACCAGCCAGGCCGAGGTCAAGCGCCTCAACCGCCTCATTGAAGGCCGGCTCCAGGATCTCGAGTTCCTGCTCACTATCTCGATTCTGGCTGGACAGGATGAAGATCTTCCTTCCCGGTCTTCGGTCGAGCAGCTCTGGCGGGTCCTGCTCGTAAACCAGTTCCACGACATCCTCCCGGGGAGCAGCATCACCGAGGTCTACGAGCGTACCCGGCGCGAACTGGAAGAGCTCGCCGCCGAAGCGGCGGGCCTGAGAGACTCGCTGCTGGGGAACGGCCCCGGGCCGGCGGATTCGCGGCCGATCAACACCGTCGGATTCTCGCGCGCCGAGGTGGTCGAGTCCCCAGGCGGCCGGCTCTGCTATGTGACCGCCCCTCCGATGGCGGCGGGTCGGATGGCCGAGCCTGCCGGCGCGACGCGCATTGGCGCGGCCGCCAACGGCGACATCCGAATGCAGAACGGCCGGCTGGAAGCGACCCTGACGCCCGACGGCGCCCTCGAGTCTCTCGTCCATTTAGCCACCGGCCGCGAGGCCCTTGAGGGCGAGGCGAACCGAATCGTTCTCTTCGACGACCGGCCCACGCAGTACGAAGCCTGGGACATCGACCCGTTCGCCCTGGAGACAGCCCGCGACGCAGCCGCCGCCCACGCCTTCGAGGTGACGATGGAAGGGCCGCTGCGCTGCGAGGCGCGGTTCGAGCGACGCCTGGGCAAGGCGAGCGTCATGGTTCAGACCGTCCGGCTCGACGCCGACTGCGACTTCCTCGAGTTCGACACCCAGATCGACTGGCGGGAGCGGCGGACCCTTCTCAAGGCCGTTTTCCCGCTCGCCTGCCGCGCGCCCTTCGCCAGCTTCGAGATCCCGTTCGGCGCGGTCGAGCGGCCGACCCACGCCAACACCGACGCCGACTTCGCCCGCTACGAGACACCGGCGCACCGCTGGATCGATCTCTCGGAGCCGGGCTTCGGGGTCTCGCTCCTGAGCGATGCCCGCTACGGTTTTTCGGTGTTCGAGAACAAGATGGCGATCAGCCTGCTGCGCGGAACGATGTCGCCCGATCCGCACGCCGACCTTGGCGAGCATTGCCTGCGATACGCCCTCTATCCCCACGCCGGCGACTGGCGTTCGGCAGGCACCGTGGGCCTAGCCGCCCGGTTCAACCGGCCGCTGCTGTGGGGGAGGGGCGAGATCGCCGGTCTTCTGGAAGCGCCCCTGGTCAGCGCCCGGCCGGGGACCGTCGTCATTGACACCGTCAAGCCCGCCGAGGACGGCGAGGGCTGGGTCGTGCGGCTCTACGAGAGCGGCGGCGGCAGCGTGGAGGCGCAGGTCGACTTCGGCCCGAAGGTCGGCAAGGCCTGGCTCAGCAACACCCTGGAAGACCGACTCTCGCCGGCTTCGCTGGAGGGAGGCGCCTGCAAGCTGCAGCTGCGGGGCTTCCAGATCGTCACCCTGCGCCTGGAGTGACGGCAAGGTTCGGGGCAGGGCGATGGCCGGGCGCACCGCCGCGATACTCATTTCCGCCTCCCCGCCCCGATTTGGGGCTGATGGGCGCCTGCGTCCTCGGCTAGGAAGGGATCGGCGGCGCGCCTCGCGCCGCCATCCGCCGGGGGAGCCGATGAGCCTGACCGATCAAGGCTTCGCCGTCATCGATGAGCAGCGCTTCCAGGCCTTCCACTGGCGCGCCACCCTGACCACGGGGCTGGGCGTCTTCTGCGACGGCTATGATCTCTCCTCGCTGGCGCTGGTCCTGCCCATGGTCATGGCTTCCTTCGGCCACGCCAGCTTGACCAGCCAGCAGAGCGGTCTCCTCGCGGCCTCGGCCTTGGTTGGCGCCGCCGTGGGGGCGCTGGGATTCGGCGTGCTCGGCCAGTGGGGGCGCAGGCGCTTCTACGGTCTCGATGTCCTTATCCTTGGGCTTGCCGCGATCGGCCAGGCCTTCGCCCCAGACATAGCCTGGCTGATTGGCCTCAGATTCGTCCTCGGCCTCGGCGTGGGCGCCGACTATGTCCTCTCGCCGGTGATCATGGCCGAGCACGCCAATCGCGCCGACCGCGGCCGGGCGATCGGGCTGGGCTTCGGCACCATGTGGCCGGCGGGCGCCCTGGCGGCGGCGGTCTTCAAGCTGCTCCTGGACTCATTCCACATGGCCCCCGATCTCGAGTGGCGCCTGGTCCTGGCCGCCGGCGCGGTCCCGGCCCTGGCGATCCTCTACTTCCGGCGCAAGATGCCCGAGACCGCCCGCTATCTCTCGAAGCTGGCCGGCGAGACGCGTCAGGCCTCCGACGTCATGCGCGAGATCAGCGGCCAGGCCGTCACAGCTCCCAGCCAGGACGAGCGGCCCTTTTGGACCGTCTTGGCCCAGCACGCGGGCCCGATCTTCTCGGCCGCACTCCTGTGGATGCTCTACGACCTGGTCGTCTACGCCATCATCCTTTTCGGCCCCTCGCTGATCGGCAAGAGCCTGGGCCTGGCGCCGGTGACCTTCTCGCTGTTGCTCCAGATCGTCTTCATCCTCCCGGCCTCGGTGCTGCTGTCGGTGTTCGTGATCGACAGGTTCGGGCGCAAGCCGCTGCAAGCGTGGGGTTTCCTCGCCGGCGGCGTTCTGGTGACGATCTTCGGGCTGATGCAGAAGGAGCTTCTCTCGATGCCGATCCTGGCCTTCATCGTCTTCGGCGTCTTCAATGTCGCCGAGACCGGGCCGGGGCTGGTCTCTGGTGCCGGGATCCTGGGGGTCGAGCTCGCGCCGACCCGTGTGCGCAGCGTCGCCCAGAGCATCACCGTGGCCGGCGGCCGGATCGGGGCGGCGATAGCCGGCTTCGGCTTTCCATGGCTCTTCGGCCACATCGGCCAGGCCGCCGCCTACTATGTCATCGCCGGCCTCAGCGTCCTGGGCGCGGTCGGCACCCTTTTTCTCGTCCCGGAGACCGGACGCATCTCGCTCGAAGCGATCACCGACGACGACGCCCCAACGCCGGCGGCAGGACCAGCCTGAGCCAGCCTGGGCCGCGGCGGCGCAGAGATCTCAGCCCTTCGCCGCCGCCTGGGCGCGGGCGAGCGACCGGCGCGACGGCAGGTAGACCACCAGGCCCGAGAGGATCAGGACGGCCGAAGCAACGATCAGTTTGACGACCGCACCAAGCCTGTCGGCCGCGTCGGGGCTGGGAACGAGCGTGCAGGCGATGGCGCTCGAAGTCATCGCCACGCCGACGACGCCGGCGATCGGCCCGAGCCACGCATCGCCCATCGGGGCCCAGGCGCCGGCCGGGCGAGGACGCCGGCGAAGCCTCAGATAAGCGATGAAGAGAAGGACGAACGGCAGGGTGTAGGAAAGGACGCTCATCGAGATCAGGAAGTCGTAGGCCGCCTTGACGCTCGCCCCGGCCTGGCCGAGCCCAACCAGGGCGATGACGGCCACGGTCTGGACCAGGATGGCGGTCACCGGCGCTCCGGTCCGCGCGCTCTTGTAGGTGAAGATCGCCGGCAGCCCGCGGCCGCCGCCGATGACCGCGGGCAGCTTGGCGGCGACGCCGAACCAGGCGCTGTAGGCCCCGAGCATCGAGACGGCGAGCAGCAGCAGGGCGACCGGCGCGAGGCCGGCCAGGCCGAGGCGCTCCAGGCCTCGGCGAATGGCCTCCGGAACCCCGGAGAGGCGCGAGACCTCCTCGGGGCGCATGATCGAGAGCACGGCCGCGGTTCCCATCGCATAGGCGCCCGCCAGCAGCACGCCCACCACCGCCAGAACCTTCAGGATCTGGGCCGTGCCACCCTTCACGTCGCCGCGCAGCAGCGCCAGGGCCTCGGGTCCGCCGAAGGCGAAGACCATGGTCGCCCAGAGCGCGGCGCCGTCGGCGTTCAGCGGCGGGGCGTAGGAGACATGGGTGAAGCGGGTCGCCGGCCCGTGCCGCAGGGCCAGAACCGCGCCGGCGCCGATGATCGCCGCCACCAGGCAGCAGGCCGCCGCCGCGCCGAAATTCGCCAGCCATTTGCCGGTCCCCAGGCCCGCCAGGTGCAGGGCCCCGACCGCGGCGGCGAGCCCCATGGCGACGACCGCGAACACCGCCGGGTCGGCGACCGCGGCCTGGGCCTGCGCTCCCAAGGCCACCGCTGCGGCGTTGACGATGAAATAGAGCAGGCCGGAGAAATAGGGTAGATTGCAGGTCCAGTAGAGCCAGCCGCAGAGAAAGCCGGTGACGTCGCCAAAGGCCTCCCGGGTCCAGGCGTAGATGCCCCCGTCGCCTTCGATCCGCGCCGTCAAATCGGCGGTGGCCAGCACCAGGGGCGCCATGAAGCCGAGCGCCGCCAATCCCCAGAGCGGCAGGGACGCCGGGCCGGCGGCGGCGGCCGTGGCGAGCCACCGGATCGAGAGCGTCATCGCCACCGCCGTCAGGGCTAGGTCGAAAAAACCCAGAGGTCGCTTGGTCACGTCCCGGCCGCCGGCGCATAGGCGTAGGCCCCATCCAGGAACGCCACGATCTCGCGGGCCCCCGGATGGTCGATGGCGTCATAACGGGTGCGAAGGCGCTGCTTCGTCTCCCCGAGGCGATCGAGGCCGATATCCTGGAGAAGCCTCTGATGGCGCTGAACCAGAGCCCCAAGTTCGGAGCCAAGGACCTTCGTCGCGGCCCGCAGGAAGGCGGCGCCGTATTCGTAGGCCTCGCCCTTGTCATAGCTTTCCGCCAGCGAGAGCGCCGGAATGCGCGAGAGCACGCACTGGAGGGCCGGGTTCACGGCGTGGGCGGAGAGCCACGGGGCCAGTGACGCCGGCCGGCCGGTGAAGGCGCGCAGGTGCAGGCCGACCGACATCGCCCCATCGTTCACCGGGTAGTTGTCCCAGAGGAAGGGCTTGCGCCGTAGCTGGCCCGCGACGCGTTCGAGGTGACCGGGGCTATATTCGCGCGAGCAGACTTCCTCGCCGGTCCAGAAGACTTCGATCTTTGGATCGAGCGCGGCGCCCAGATCCTCGAGGTAGGCGGCCGGCCGGACGCCATAGGCCCGGTCCAGGGTGGGGTCGTCGGTGTAGTAGGTCGGGCAGGCAATGATCCGTCCAGCCCTGGTCCGCTCGGCGATCCAGTGGATGATCCGCGCCTGGGTGGTGGCGAGGGCGGGCAGGTCGCCGCGCATGTCGTCGAAGAGGATCGCCAGGTCGTCCAGGCCCAGATCATCCAGCTGGGCGAGCTTGCGGGTCAGGGCGGATCTCGCCTCGTCGTCGAACGAGCGATAGATCTCGAACGGGCTGAGGCCGACGCCGAAGCGCACCCCCCGGTCCCGGCAGAAACCAGCCAGACGCGCCAGCGAAGCCATCGTCGCCACGGGATGATCCTCCCGCCATCGCTCGCGCAGAAATTCATCCGCCTTCGGAGCATAGTGATAGAATCGGTATCCGTGCTCGCCGAGGAAGGCGACCGTCTCCTCCCGGCCCTCCCAGCTCCAGAGGGGCCCGTAGAACCCCTCGATGATCCCAAGCTCGATGCTCATGGTCCACCCCTTGCCCGCCGCGAAAGGAGCATGCTCCGGCGCGCGGCGCAAACCTCGCCCGGAACTACCGATCTAGCCGCCGGCCGATCCGCGCCAATCATCGAGGGCCGGGCTCAAGGCCTTCTCTAGCGGGCCGAGCCAGGACGCGTAGTTGCGCCAATGGTCCAGGCCCTCGCGAAAGATCGGCCGGCGGACCTGTTCGGAGCTGGCGGTCCTCACCGCGCGGTCGTTCTCCCAAAATCGCAGGCAGGGGGGCTCGAAGGCGAGGCCGCAATAATCGAGCAGGCGGCGGATCTCGGCCTCGGTGTCCTCGACCAGATCCTCGTAGATCACCCTGCAGACCTGCCCCGGCAGGACCTCGTCGAAATGCGCCATCAGGCGGGCGTAGTCGCACCAGTAACGACCGACCTCGGCAAGGTCATAGGAGAAGTTCTGACCGCGGGCGAAGTGCTGCTTGAAGGCCGAGAAGCAGGCGCCCATGGGATGGCGGCGGGCATCGATGATCTTCGCTTCTGGCAGGATCAGCCTGATAAGGCCTAAATAATGGAAATTATTTGGCATCTTGTCTATGAACATGACCCGGCCAAGCTTTCTGTGGATCCGCGTCCGCTCGAGATATTCCGCTCCTAGGGCCGAACGCGCCTCCGGGCTCAGGCTTGCCGTCGCCTCGGGATAGTCGGCCCCCTCGCCCTTGCGCGACCCGCGGCCCAGGCGCCTGGCGATCTGGGCGATGTCGGGCAGTTCCATGGTTCCCTCGACCGCCGAGTGGCTGGCGAGGATCTGCTCGATCAGAGTCGAGCCGGACCTTGGCAGGCCGACGACGAAAATCGGCGCGGGGTCGCGCGCGCCGCCGGCGACGCGGCTCTCGAAGAATTCCCGGGTGAAGAGGGCGATCGAGCGGTCGATCTGGGCAGTGGTCTCGTCGGCGTCGTAGGGCACCTCGCCGCGCCGAAGCTTCGCGCCCTGGGCGTAGTGGGCGAAGGAGTCGGCCCAGGCGCCCGTGTCCTCCAGCGCCTTGGCGAGGGCGTAGTGGAGGTGGAGCTGGTCCTCGACGCCAAGGCGACCCTCGTCGAGCTGAACCCGCATCGCCGCGACCTCGGCCTCCGAGAACCGCATCGTCTTCAGGTTCGCCAGGCTCCAGTAGGCCTCCCCAAGGCCCGGACTCATGGCGATGGCGCGGTTGTAGGCCTCGACGCCTTCGTCGCGGCGCCCAGCGGTGCGCAGGGCGTGGCCGTAGGCGAGCCAGATCTTCGGCTGGGC
>Ga0302325_10005301_pt1 | contig 29359 bp, 42 predicted proteins | sample Palsa_T0_2_FD_201948 | JGI IMG/M metagenome (GOLD analysis project Ga0302325, IMG submission 201948) | Peat permafrost microbial communities from Stordalen Mire near Abisko, Sweden - Palsa_T0_2 | ecosystem: Environmental > Terrestrial > Soil > Palsa > Peat permafrost | place: Sweden: Abisko...
TTTGATCGCTAGCTGCACTTAGGAGCCTGTCTCCCAAGCTCAAGCGGGGATGGACGCTGGGAATGCGTTCGCGGCCTTCGCCTGCGGCGCCAGCCGCGCATCGGCCCCGGCCCGCCAGGCCGAAGGGGATTGGCCCGTCCACCGCCGAAACGCCCGCGTGAAGCAGCTGCCCGTGGAAAAACCCAGCAGGAAGGTTACGTCGCTGATTGTGTGGCGCGGCGCGCTCAAATAGGCCAACGCCAAATCGTGGCGCGTGTCGTTCAACACTTCCTTATAAGTGGTGCCGGCGTCCCCGAGCTTGCGCTGCAGGGTGCGCGGGCTCATGTTGAGTATCTCCGCCACCTCATCCTGCGAAGGCTCACCGCGCGCCAGCCGATGGCTCAGCACTTCACGCACGCGCGCCTGAATGTTTTCGCGCTCGAGTTGCGAGAGATATTGGAGCGCAATCGCATCGTTATGCCGCGCGAGTTCCGGGTTGCCGCCGTCCAATGGCCGCTCGAAGCTTTCGCAATCGAACACCATGCGGGTACGCGGCGCATCGAACATGAGCGGAGCGCGCAGCAACCTTTGAAAGTCATCGATCTTGGCCGGGCGTGGCCGGCGGAATTCGATGCGCAGGGGCACATAGTCGCGGCCGATCAGCGAGCGGCACATGCGCAGGTACGCGCCGACTATCGCATCGACTGTTTCGTCGCATAGCTCCTCGATGGGTGCGACCGTGTAATGATATTCGGAGCCGCAGCGCGTGAACTCATAGTCCACGGCATCCGTGGCCAGGTGACAATAGCGCTGCGCCCTCTCGAAGGCTTCCCTGAGCGTCGAACTCGCCGAGATGCCGTAGCTCAAGGCATGGAACGTGGTGTGCTTGATATGGCTCGCCACCTTCACGCCGAACGCCGGATCCTTGGTCGCGGCGATCGCGACCTGCCAGAGACGCAGGCTGAGCGCGAGCGGGCAGCGTGCGGTGGGGCTTTGCAGGGTCTTGAGACTTACACCGGCTTCGGCAAGCAAGGCGGCGCTGTCGCAGCCGGCCGCCTCGGCGGCGCGGCAAACCGCTTTGACCCAGCTTCCCAGCGTGCTCTTCCCCCGCACCACATCCCTGGGTGTGTCCAATGCGCTGCTCTTCGCGGCGATCGTCGGCATAGGTTCAATACAGTTGTCTAGAACGGAATATCGTCGTCGAAATCGTCTTTTCCGCCGGCCGGTGCCGGGGACTGATCAAAGTCATCCCGCGGTGGTGCGCTGGCGCCGGAGCTGCGCTCGGAACTTCCGCCGCCTCCGCTCCCCCCCCCGCCGGCGCGGCCGCCCAACATCTGCATGTTGTCGGCGATGATTTCCGTCGTAAAGCGGTCGTTTCCCTGCTTATCCTGCCACTTGCGTGTGCGCAATTTGCCTTCCACGAACACTTGAGAGCCTTTACGCAAATACTCCGCGGCGATTTCGCCCAGGCGTCCGAACAGGGCGATGCTATGCCACTCGGTGCGTTCCTGCTGCGCCCCCGAGGCCTTGTCCTTCCAGGATTCGCTGGTGGCAATCCGGATGTTGGTGACGGTCATGCCGCTCGGCATCGAGCGGGTTTCCGGGTCAGCTCCCAGGTTGCCGACCAGAATGACTTTGTTTACGCCTCGCGCCATGTTCCACCCCTGCGACAAGTTCCCAGGCCGTCATTGTACACGCGGCGTGCAGCCCCTATATCAAGGTTGCAGCACGCGAACATGCAGATATTCCATAGATGGCCGCCGGCCTGACGGGTCATCCCCAGGTAGGCCGCCCGGCGTATAGTGACCGGTTAATGCAAAATATCCGAATCCGGGGGGCCCGGACTCACAATTTGAAGAACATAGACCTGGACCTGCCGCGCGACAGGCTCATCGTCTTCACCGGCCTGTCCGGTTCCGGGAAATCATCGCTGGCCTTCGACACCATTTACGCCGAGGGCCAGCGACGCTATGTCGAATCGCTGTCCACCTACGCCAGGCAGTTTCTTTCCATGATGGAAAAGCCCGATGTGGACACCATCGAGGGCCTGTCGCCCGCCATCTCGATCGAGCAGAAATCGACCTCCCACAACCCGCGCTCCACCGTGGGCACGGTCACGGAGATCTACGACTACCTGCGGCTGTTGTACGCGCGCGCCGGAACGCCCCGCTGTCCGGACCATCACATCGATCTGGCGGCCCAAACCGTCAGCCAGATGGTGGATACGGTCCTGCAGCATCCGGAGGGGACATCGCTGATGCTGCTCGCTCCTGCCATCGCCGAGCGCAAGGGCGAACATGCCGAACTTATCGAGGAACTCCAGGCCGGGGGCTTCGTGCGCGCCCGCATCGACGGCGATGTCGTGGAACTCGATCAGGCGCCGAAGCTCGATATCCGCCGCAAGCATTCGGTGGAGGCCATCGTCGACCGATTCAAGGTTCGGCCCGACATCGGCCAACGCCTGGCCGAGTCGTTCGAGACTGCCTTGCGCCTAGGGGGCGGTGTCGCGCGCGTTGCCTATATCGGCGAACCTGAACGGGCAGAATTGATATTCTCGGACAAGTTCGCGTGCCCGATATGCAACTACTCGTTGAGCGAACTCGAGCCGCGGCTGTTCTCCTTCAACAGCCCCATCGGCGCCTGTCCTGCATGCGACGGCCTCGGCACTCAGGATTTTTTCGATCCCGCGAAGATAGTCGCCAACGCCCACTTGTCCCTGGCCGGCGGCGCGGTACGCGGTTGGGACCGGCGCAATGCCTATTATTTCCAATTGATCCAGTCCCTAGCGCGCCACGCAAAATTCGACATCGAAGCGCCGTTCGAGGGGCTGCCGCGCAAGATCAAGGATTTGGTGCTGTTCGGCAGCCAGGAAGAGTCGATCGAGTTCAAATACCTCGATGGCAAGGGCGGCACGATCAAGCGCAAGCACACCTTCGAGGGCATCGTCAGGAATCTCGAACGCCGCTACACTGAGACCGAGTCGGCGACGGTGCGCGAAGAACTGGCCAAGTATCGCTCGTCGCGCCCGTGTCCCGAATGCGGCGGCACGCGTTTGAATCGCGCCGCGCGCAACGTGTTCGTCGACGGCTTGAGCGTGCCCGAGGTATCGTCCTTCTCGGTGCAACGGGCGCTGAATTTTTTCGCCAAGCTCAAACTCGATGGGTGGCGCGGTGAAATCGCGGTCAAGATCGTCAAGGAAATCAGCGACCGGCTCGGCTTCTTGAGCAACGTGGGCCTGGGCTATCTCACTTTGAATCGCAGCGCCGACACCTTGTCTGGCGGTGAAGCGCAGCGCATTCGTCTCGCCAGTCAGATCGGCTCCGGGCTGGTGGGGGTCATGTACATTCTGGACGAGCCCTCGATTGGTTTGCATCAGCGCGACAACCAGCGCCTGCTCGATACCTTGGTAAATCTGCGCAATCTGGGCAACACGGTCATCGTGGTGGAACACGATGAGGATGCCATAAGGCAGGCCGATTACGTGGTCGATCTTGGACCTGGCGCGGGCGTGCACGGCGGCGGCATCGTGGCTCAGGGTACCCCTGACGAAGTGGCGGCCCATCCTGAATCCATCACCGGACAATACTTGAGCGGCCGGCGCCGGATTGCGGTGCCGGCGCTGCGCCGGTCGCCGGATCCGAAACGCACGCTGCGGGTTCTCGGCGCCACGGCCAACAACCTCAAGAAGGTCACGGCGGAGTTTCCTCTGGGCCTCATGACATGCGTCACCGGGGTATCGGGTTCCGGCAAATCCACGCTGATCAACGATACGCTGTTTCGCGCGGTGGCGACGCAGCTCAATCACGCCGCGGCGGGCAATGCGCACTTCGATCGCATCGAGGGACTGGAACACATCGATCGGGTGATCGAAATCGATCAGAGCCCCATAGGGCGCACGCCGCGCTCCAATCCTGCGACCTATACCGGGTTGTTCGCGCCGATCCGCGAAATGTTCTCTGCAGTGCCCGAAGCCCGGGCGCGCGGCTATGAGGCCGGCCGTTTCAGCTTCAACGTGAAGGGCGGACGCTGCGAAGCCTGCCAGGGCGACGGGGTCATCAAGGTCGAAATGCATTTTCTCGCCGACGTTTACGTGCCCTGCGATGTCTGCAAGGGCAAGCGCTACAACCGGGAAACGCTGGAGATCCGATTCAAGGGAAGGAATATCCAGGAAGTGCTCGACATGACCGTCGAAGATGCGCTGCCCTTCTTTTCCGCGGTCCCGACAGTGCATCCAAAGCTCAGGACCCTGATGGATGTCGGGCTGTCATACGTCAGGCTTGGGCAGAGCGCCACGACGCTGTCGGGCGGCGAAGCGCAGCGCGTGAAGCTCGCCAAGGAGCTCTCGAAGCGCGCCACCGGCCGGACGCTGTACATACTCGACGAGCCCACGACGGGACTGCACTTCGCGGACATCGAGCAGCTCCTGCTCGTGCTGCAGCGCCTGCGCGACGAGGGCAACACCATCATCGTGATCGAGCACAATCTCGATGTCATCAAGACCGCCGACTGGGTGGTGGACATGGGGCCCGAGGGCGGCGACGGCGGCGGCAACATCGTGGCCGTGGGCACGCCGGAGGATATCGCCGCGAACAAGGCCTCTTACACGGGCCGTTATCTACGTACCACCTTGGCGGCACAGCCTTCGCGGAAACGCGCGTGAGCGGCGCGCCGCGCGGCAACGGCATGCGTCAATTCTTGAGTGCCATGCGCGCGCCGGCCGCCACGAAATTCGCACCGCTGGCCGGCCTGGGCGTGGGCGTCATCGCCGGCGGCATCTATTGGTTGGCGGCGCAGCTTTGGCCGAGCAGCGTCGCGCTGATTCTTTCCGTGTTGGCCGGCGCGCTTCTGACCGAGGACGTGCGCCGGGCCGGGGCGGCGAGCCGCATTGAAATCTTGAGCGAGCTGTTCTATTTTTTGCTCAAGTACAACGTGCTCATGGCGCTGTCCGCGGCCAAGCTGCCGTTCGACGCGCCGCCCAACACCGCGCTGTGGCTGATCATGATCTGCGGCTACGGCGCCGGCCGATCCCTGCTCGTTTGCTTGCTGGCGTCGCGCATGCCGCCTAACTCGGCGCCGCTCTCCAACTCAGGAGTGGGCGTGGCGCTGCTGCTCGGATTTGCCCCCGCGCTGCTGCTCGGCATACCGGGCTTGATCGGCCTGGCGGCGGCCGTCGTGTCCGTGATCGGGCTGAGCGGCGCGCTACGGCGCGGCATGACGCGGCATGACGCGCCACGCAACGGCGTCATGCTCGCGCCCTGGCTCGCCGAAACCTGTTTCTACTTGGGCGCCCAGGCGGGTTGGAGCTACGTGTAAAGCCATGAGGCGCGCCGCAGCATCCATGATCGCCCGCGCGTCGCTGCCGATCTTGACGCGCCTCGATCCGGAGTTCGCGCACGACGCCGGACTCGCCGGGCTGCGCTGGCTTCGCCCGCTGTTCTCGCCGCTCGAGGTTCCGCAGACCTTGCGCGTCGATTGTCTGGGGCTGCAGTTTGCCCACCCGTTGGGGCTCGCCGCCGGATTCGACAAGAACGGCGACTATCTGGATGCGCTCGGGGCGGTGGGCTTCAGCCACATCGAACTGGGGACGGTGACTCCGCGGCCGCAGCCCGGCAATCCCAAGCCACGCATGTTCAGAATCGCGCCGGAATGCGCCCTCATCAACCGCATGGGATTCAACAACAAGGGCGTCGACCATCTGGTCGAGCGTCTGAAGTTCAGCAACTACCGGGGCATCCGCGGCATCAGCATCGGCAAGAATTTCGACACTCCGCTTGAGCAGGCCCATGAGGATTACCTGCACTGCATGCGCAAAGTCTATGCACACGCGCATTACATCGCAGTCAACGTTTCATCGCCCAACACGGCCCGCTTGCGCGAACTGCAGGCGAGTGATGGCTTGCAGCGCATTCTCGGCGCCCTGCTCGAGGAACGCGCGCGGCTCGAGCGGCTCTTCGGCAAGCGCGTGCCGCTGCTCGTCAAGGTCGCTCCCGACCTGGACGCCGCGCAGATTTCTGTTTTGACCCAGGATCTGCGCGCGCTCAAGCTCGACGGAGTGATCGCCACGAATACCACCATCGATCTCTCGGTGCTGAAAACGGCGCCGGCGACGCAGGCGCAGGGCGGCTTGAGCGGCTTGCCGTTGCATCGGCTGTCGCTGTCCGTGATCGCGCAGCTGCGCGCGGAATTGGGCGCCGCCTTTCCCATCATCGGCGTCGGCGGCATCGTCGATGCCGAGCACGCGCGCGCCTCGCTGCGGGCCGGCGCCACGCTCATACAGGTTTACACCGGCTTTGCGTACCGCGGTGCGGCGCTGCTCGAGGAAATAATGGAGGGATTGGCGGCATGAAACACCGACTGTCTTGGTGCGCATTGTTTCTGATCGCATGCGCCGCGCTCATCTTCATCATGCGCACGACCGGCGAGCTGCCGGTGATCCTTGCGTCGCATTTCGACGCCGGCGGCCGTGCAACGGCCTTCATGAGACGCGCCGACTACTTGCATCTCATTTTGGGTCTTGGCATCGGCGCACCGCTGGCTCTGGTGGCCCTGCTCACGGCGGTCTATTCGCGCGCCTCCGACATGAAACTGCCGAATCGCGACTATTGGCTCGCACCGGAGCGGATCGGCCGGACACGCGATTTTCTGGTCGTGCACGGCATCTGGTTCGGATCGCTGCTGATCAGCATGGTGTGCTATGTGCACTGGCTGGAGCTGCAAGCGAACCGTCAGCAGCCCGCGCATCTACCGGATAATCTGGTATATGGCGGGCTGATCCTGTTTTTCTTGATCACCGCCGGTTGGTCCGCAGGGCTGCTGCTTGCCTTTCGACGGCCTCGCGGCACTTAAGGTGCTTTCAGCACCGCGCTGAGCGAGATTTCCGGGACGCTGGCTAGTGCCTTCGACAGCGGGCAATCCGCTTTGGCCTTGGCGGCAATCTTTTGGAAGGTTTCGGCATCGATCCCCGGCACGCTGGCCTCCAAGGTCAGCGCGATGTGCTCGATCGAGAATCCTCCGCCCTTCATCACCAGCCGCACGGCCGCCTTGGTGTCGACAGCCGCGGTTGCGAATCCAGCCGCATCGCACGCAAAGGAGAATGCCATGGTAAAGCACGCGGCGTGCGCGGCGGCCAGCAATTCCTCCGGGTTGGTGCCGCGCTTGTCGTCCTCGAATCGGCTGGCAAAGCCGTAGGGATAGGACTTCAGGGCTTCGGTCTGGGTGCTGATCCTGCCGACGCCCTGCTTACCCCGGCCTTCCCAGTGCACGCTTGCAATCTTGTCGCTCATGAAGCACTCCTTTGAATATTGGATGCCTAAACTCAAGGCTGTTTGATATCGTAGCCGCCTGCGCGCAACGCATCGAGAAACCCTCCCGGTTCCAGCAGCATGTCCATGCTGACCACAGCCACCGTAACACCACCCTGTTGCAAGTGATGTTTCATGTTGTCGATCCAGGTTCGGCGCAGCAGCGAATATAAATCACCCGATGCAGCCTCCATGGTAATCGCTGCGCGGCACGCCGCAACTTCCTTGGATTCCGGCAGCGACTGAATGAGTTCGACGTTGCCCGTGGCCCAGGCCCTGGCGCGGTCGATGAGCCGCGGCAATCCGCTCTCGAGCGTGGCCAAGCTGGCGGCCACGCATTTATCCTCGGTCGACGGCGGCAGGGTTTTCAGCGCGTCCAGGACATCGCGCAACCCCGCAATCTTGAACTCCTCGATGCGCACGTGATGTTTGCGGGCCAAGGACCTGACCTCTTCGGCCAGATCCAGGCGCGTCGACAGCCCGATCCGGTGGAATGCCTCCTCCTCGAGAAATGCGGACGCGACCAGCGGGCGGTATCGTTCCCATTTGTCCGGGTCATCGGTGAAGCGCGCGCGCTGCTTGGCGAAGCGTGCATACAAGTCCGCGGGCAGCAAATCTTTCAGCTTCCTGCCGTGCCCCGCCAAGAGCAGCGAGCGCTGCGTGACCACGAGCCACATGGCGCGCGCGATGCCGATCTCGACCGGCTTTGCCACCAGCACCTGATCGGCGTTGTCCAACAGCGATTCGAGTTGTTGGGAACGCCACGTCATATTCTTGGGAAGGGGCGATACCGTGCCGAAAATCCAAAGCTGCGCCGTGCCCCGATGCACGCGCCAGAGGCCGGGACCGGCACGCTCGCCGGTGACCGTCAGCTCCTCGAGCTGCGCGGGCTGCTGGTCCGCGGCCGGCGCCCTCGATGCCAACACGCACGCCAGCGCCGCACCGGCGATTGCCCTCGCAACGCCTCTCATTGCTCGGGGAGCGGCTCGGGGAGCGGAATGAATTCGGTCTCGCCGGGAACGGCGGGAAACTGCTGCAAACGCCAACGCTGCTTGGCCTGTTCGATCCGTTCCCGGCTCGAAGCGACGAAGTTCCACCAGATGTAGCGCGGCGTGGGAAACTTCGCGCCGCCCAACAACATGACGCGCGACTCGCGCAGCGCGCGCAGGCGCGGCCGCCCATCCGGCGCGAGCACGGCCATCTGTCCCTCCGAGAGGCGTGTCCCGTCGACCTCGAGTTCGCCCTGCGCGATATAGACGGCGCGCTCCGCGTGATCCTCCGGCGGGTCGAGCGTCGCGTCCGCGCGCATGCGCGCATCGACGTAGAGCGTCGGCCACAGCGTGGCGACCGGAGAATTCAGCCCATAGGCTCTTCCTGCGATCACCGCCAATTCGACGCCGCCGGCACTGCGCTGCGGGAGGTCCTTGGCGGGATAGTGAGTGAATTCAGGATCGACATCCTCGTGTCCGTCAGGCAGCGCCACCCAACTCTGGATGCCATGAATGGGCGCTCCGCCGGCGCGCGCGGCCGCGGGGGTTCGTTCCGAATGGGCGATGCCGCGGCCGGCGGTCATCCAGTTGACGTCGCCGGGATGGATGTCGCGCACGCTGCCGAGACTGTCCCGATGCCGCAGCGAGCCTGCGAAAAGATAAGTTACGGTAGCCAGAGCAATGTGCGGGTGCGGGCGCACGTCGATGCCGGATCCCGGGGCAAATTGCGCCGGACCGAGATGGTCGAAAAAGATGAACGGCCCGACCATCTGGTGTCCCTGATGAGGAAGCACTCGACGTACGACAAAGCCGCCCAGGTCACGTTCCCGTCCGCATATGACTTGTAAAATCGACATAGCTCGCCTGTTGGCCGCCTTAGGGCTGCGTCAGCTCCTTCAGCAGCAAGTAATAGAACTCCACTCCCGCATAAAAGGCATCCACCTTGACGCGCTCGTCGCGCCCATGCGCGCGCGAATCGTTGCGGTCGATTGCCACGCCGGAAATCCCGTAGCTCGGTATACCGGCGTTCATGGTGTAGATGCTGTCGGATGCGCCGGTTTCCATGATCGGAATCACGGTGGTGCCGGGCCATAATTTCGTGCCGACATCGTGCAACGCCTTCATGATGTCCGCGCGCAGGGGCGGCGGCGACATGGCCTTGTTGTCCGATCCGTGATCCGACAAATCGCCCAGACTGTTGAGATACCGCACGGTCACGGCCGGGTCATTGAAGATCTTGACCAACGCGAGCCGAATCTCTTCCTGCGAGTGCCCCGGGAAAATGCGGCAATTGATATTGGCCGTCGCCCGCTGCGGCAGCGCGTTGAGGGCGTGCCCGCCGCTCAACATCGTGGCCACACAGGTGGTGCGCATGGTGGAATTGAATCGCGCGTTTTGCGAGAGCCTGTCGACGGCTTGGCTGTCGGGCGGATCCTGCAGGATGGCGCGCATGTCGGCGGCCTCCTGGCCGGTTTCGATGCGCGCCATGACCGTGAAGTATCCACGCGTGACCGCATTCAGTTCGAACGGGAATGAGAATTTCTGCAGCGCGGCCAGCGCATCGGCGACATGGTAGATGGCATTGTCGGGCTTGGGCAGGGAGCTGTGGCCGCCGGCGTTGGTGGCCATGACCTGATAGTCCGCGTAGAGCTTCTCGGTCGCCTCGAATTCCACCGCCAGGGGTTTCTCGGTTCTCACCTGACCGCTGTCGGGGTTCAACGCATATTCCGCATCGACGAGTTCGCGATGGTTTTTCAGCAGCCAATCGACACCGTTCGAGGCCCCGCTCTCTTCATCCGCGGTCAGCGCCAGAATGATGTCCCGGTCCGGGACATACCCCTCCTTTTTCATGCGGATGAAGTCGGCCACGGCGATGGCGTCGGCGACTTTCATGTCTTCGGCGCCGCGGCCGTAGTAATAGCCGTCCTTTTCGACGAACTTGAAGGGATCCGTGCTCCAATCCTCCGGGCGAGCTTCGACGACGTCCGTATGGCCGATGATGAGAATGGGTTTGAGCTTCGAGCCCGGCTTGCCGCGGTAGCGGGCCACCATGTTGCCCTTGCGGTCGTTGGGTCCCATGACCACCACGTCGGCCTTGGGGAAGCCGGCATCGAGCAGGCGCTTGGCCATCGCATCGGCGGCCAACGTGGTATTGCCGACCGAATCGGTGGTGTTGATTTCGATCAGCTCCTTGAAGATGTCGTGCGCAAGCGCGCGCCTTGCGGCGTCGCCCGTGGGCGTATCGGGCCGCGCGCTTTGCATGCAACAGATAATGGTAAGGACTGCCGAGAGGGCCCAAGTGCCGCGATGTTTCAAAAAGGTCTCCGAAGCCGTATGGAAGAGGCGCATGGTATCGTACGCACCATGACAAAAACCAAGAGACGTGCGGGCAAAGAACCTCCGGTAACCCGCGGCGCTGCGGAGGCAGCGGTGCGCACACTGCTGCGCTGGGCCGGCGATGAACCGTCCCGCGAAGGCCTGATCGACACGCCGAAGCGCGTGGTCAATGCATACAAGGATTGGTTCTCAGGCTACCAGGCCGACCCCGGCGCATACCTGCGGCGCACCTTCGAGGAAGTCGAGGGCTACGACGAGATGGTGGTGCTGCGGGATATCTCGTTCGAATCTTTTTGCGAGCACCACATGGCGCCGATCATCGGCCGCGCGCACGTCGGCTATTTGCCTTCCGACCGCGTGGTCGGCATCAGCAAGCTGGCCCGCGTGGTGGATGGCTACGCCCGCAGATTCCAGGTGCAGGAGAAGCTGACCGCGCAAATTGCCGCCTGCATAAACGACGTACTCAAGCCGCGCGGGGTGGGCGTCGTGGTCGATGCCGTGCATCAATGCATGACGACCCGCGGCGTACACAAGCGCGGCGTGTCCATGGTCACCAGCAAGATGCTCGGTACGTTCCGCGCCGACGCCAGCACGCGCGCCGAATTCCTGCGCTTCATTGCCATCGAGGGCAGCTCGCAGCGCTGATCAGTTGCGCTTGCGTTCCACAATGCCGCGGACCGGCATCAGCTCGACCGAGAAACTGTATTTGTGCTTCTCGCCGGGTTGCAGGGCACCCACGCCCACGACATGCCGCGCGATTTTCTCGCCGCGCTCATTGCTGATCGCCACCACCACGCAGTACTCGCATTGCTCGTCGCGCACCGCGTGCTGAATGGACCCTTCGATGCGCATCGCCGGCACAGCCTGTGTCTGCGGTTCGGCATTCCCCACCGTGGCGAACCGCAGGTGATGATGGCAACCCGGGCATATGTTTGCGCTCTGCAACACCGTGGCCTTGCAGTGAGGACAAACACGGGTCGCGCCAAGGTTGCTCGGGCGGGCGACGGCCATCGTCAGCCGCTACTCACCAGGCCCGGCTTCATCTTGGTCTTCTCTTCGTCCCAGCCGAACTCCACGTGACCGCGCATGCGCGAACCGGCGGCAACGGTAATGGAACCAGCCTTGACGTCGCCGACGACGACACCGCCCTCGAGCACATCGACCCGTTTGGCCGATTCGATATTGCCCTGCAGCTCTCCGCCCACGACCACGATGCTGGCCAGCACCTGCCCGGTCAGGTGGGCGCCCGCCTCGATGCTGAAGTTACCGTCGATGCGCACGTCGCCCTTGAAACGGCCGGCGATCCGCACGTTGCCGCTGCCTTCGATCTTGCCTTCGATGGTGATGTTCGCGGCAATGACGGACTCTCCGCCTTCCGTAGCGCTCTTCGGCGTCGGCCGGCGCGGCGATACGGTCGGGTTTGGATCGGGGGTACTGCGTTCGGCGGAGGCAGGACGATCCAGGGGCACCGCTGCCGGTGCCGCTACGGGGGAGCCCGCGGTCGCGGGCGTGGTTGATTCTTTCCAAAGCGCCATGATTGATGCCTCCCGCTGTAAGGAAATCGAAGCCTACACGCTAAACCCGGCCAATGTCATCGACCATGTCTGATATTGAGACGAGCCCCTGGCTGCAGCGTCGCTTCGTCTATAATGCGCTGAAACATTCAAGGGGGTGCGAACTCTTGTTCCAGCAACTTACGCGCTTGAGCGCCGATACCATCCTGGGCCTGATGGCCAAGTTTCGTGCGGACTCCCACGCGGAAAAGGTGGATCTGGGCGTGGGGGTATTCCGCGATCTGGCGGGCAACACGCCGATTTTGGATTGCGTACGGCGTGCTGAACGAGAGGTGCTGGCCGGTCAGACCACGAAGTCCTACGTGGGTGCGGCAGGGCGCGAAGAATTTAACAGTGCCGTCGAGGCCCTGGTGCTGGGGCCGGAGCATCCGGCCCGGCGCGCGGCCGTCGCGCGCACGGTGCAGACACCGGGAGGCTGCGGAGCTCTGCGCGTGGGGGCCGAGTTGATTCGCGCCGCCGCGCCCGCGGCGACAGTGCATGTCAGCGACCCCACCTGGGGCAATCATATGCCCTTGCTGGGCAGTTCCGGCCTCAGGATCGAGAAGTACCCCTACTACGACGCGCCGGCCCACCAGCTGCGTTTCGAGGCCATGCTGGAGCGCTTGGACCAGGCGCCCCCGGGCGATGTCGTCCTGATCCATGCCTGTTGCCACAATCCCACCGGCGCCGACCTGAGCCAGCCGCAATGGGAAGCCCTTGCGGCCCTGTTGGAGCGGCGCCGCCTGGTGCCCTTCCTCGATGTGGCGTACCAGGGCTTTGGCGCTGGATTGGAGGCCGACGCGGCCGGCGCGCGCTTGGTGGCAGCGCGCGTGCCCGAAGCACTGATCGCGGTTTCCTTTTCCAAGAACCTGGGCCTATATCGCGAGCGCGTCGGCGCGCTCATTTCGATCGGCGAAAGTACGGACCGCGCCGACGCGGTTTTGAGCCACGTCCTGCAAATCGCGCGCAGTATCTACTCCATGCCGCCGGATCACGGCGCGGCAATTGCCGCACGTATCTTCTCGGACCCGGCATTGACCCAGGATTGGATTCGCGAACTGGACGCCATGCGCGTGCGTATCACCGAGATGCGCAACTTGCTGGCTGAACAATTGCGCCTGGCGACCGGCGACCGATCGTTCGACTTCATCCGTACGCAGCGCGGAATGTTCTCGCTGCTGGGGGTGTCGGGCGCCGTGGTGAATCGTTTGCGCGAGGAGCACCATATCTACATGCTGGGCGACAGCCGCATGAATGTCGCCGGCATCATGCCGCACAACGCAGCCTACGTGGCCGCGGCGGTCGCCAAAACGATTGCCCTGGAACGCGCCGCCTAGGGCGAGCGTGCGGGCCTCGTACTCATGCACCCAATGCGTGACTCAGCGCGGTAACTTCGGCGGCCGAGTCTTGCATGACGGCGAGCGTCTTGGATTCATCCAGCCCCAGGCGCTTTGCGCCCGGATGACCTTGTAAGGCGATCTCGAGGCCGCTGATATCGGTGCCGTACGAGGCAATCAGAATGGACACCGCGACCACGTCGGCCAGGTCGGGCGCACCATCATCCTCGCGCGATGCTTCCTGGTCGCCGACCGCCTGCGCCATCGACTCCGGAAATTCCCAATTCTCCAGGATCGCCTTGCCGATGGAAGCGTGCCAATCGTTGATGATTTCGTTGAGCTCTGCATCTCCGCCGAACAATCCGGGATGATCGGTGGCGCGGGTCAAAATATAGAGTTTGCCGATGCCGTGCATCATGCCGGTGAGCAACGCTTCGTCGGGATTCACGCGGCTGTAGTTCCTGGCGAGAACATAGGAATAGGCAGCGACACTCGTGCTGCGCTCCCATAGATCGTTCAGATAGTGCCTGAAGGCCGTCAGCTTCTTGTCGTGCCGCATCTGGTTCATCGAGAATGACAGCGACGCGCTGCGCACCATGTTGTGGCCGATGCGGCTGATCGCCGTGCGCAGTTCGGTGACCGGCCGGCCGCTGCGATTGAGCGATGCAGAGTTCGCGATGCGCAGCAGCCGCGCCGCCAGCGCCGGCTCCGAGCCCACGATTCTGACCACCTGCTCGATCGAGGATTTCGAGTCGGACAAAACCCTTCGGATGCGCACGGCAATCTCGGGAAACGACGGCAGATCGAGACGGCCCCCCGACAATTCGTTGGCCAATGTACTGACGAACTCGAAGGCGGCATGTGATGGAGACTGCACGAGGCCCTAATGATCGGCCGATTCCGCCGATCCTTTAGAGGATCCGGGCTAAAATCACCGAAATGTCGAAGGCCTGCTCTTGAAGCGTTGATGCACTTCACCGTTTTGCGCCCGCTCGGCAAACTTGCCCGGGCAGTAGACGGTCAGCACCCGGCGCCAGAAGGCCACCGAGTCGGGATGGCGCTGATACTCGACGATCTCCCAATCGCCGGTAAAGCGGTCAAAAATGAGCGTGGCGGCGTTGCGCCCTATGCCTGCGTTGCGATGTGGCCGGCGGACGAAGAACTCCGACATCCTAAAGGCCGCGCCCTCAGCCCCGGCGGGCGGGATGCGCAGACGCGTCACCAGGGCGAAGCCCACCGGGTCGGCGCCCTTCAAGATCACCAGCGGGTGCGCTTGATCGTTGGAAAACCAGTTGGCGAAAATCTCATCTTCGCGGGCGTTCTCCGAACCGATGACGGAAAAGAAACCGGTATTGAGGTCGGCCAAGGACTCCAGGTATTCGCCATAGACACTCCGGATCCAACGCTGATCCTTGAGCGAGCTTCTGACATCGCGAATGCTGACGAGCAAGGGATTCGCCGCCTCGGGAGCTTAAAAACACATGGCCCGGACGAACGTGCCTGATGCAGTCCGCCCGGGCCCTGTGGGATCAGCTAACGCGCGTTACGGCTTTGCAGCCGATGCAGCAGCGGCGGCCGCGTCGGCCGCAGAGCTGGCAGCGGCAGCAGAATCGGCGGCGGCGGAGGCGGCAGAATCGGCGGCGGGCGGAGTCGTGTCGGCCGGCGCGGGAGCCTCGGTCTTGCTGCCGCAGGCACTCAGCATGAATGCAGCGACGAAAGCGCAAAAGCTAAGTTTGGTCTTCATCTATCGATACCCCAGAATTATTTAAGGAAAAGATTAAGGCCGAGCTGGTTGTTTTGGCCCACTACCCAGATGTCACCGGTGATTTTAGAGGGTTTTGCCGCATTTTCATATCTCTTTTCCTTGACCTGTAGCGCCTGTAACGTTTCAAATCGGGTCGCAGGGTTAAAGGTGACATACTTGCCGCACGCGCAAAGCCGGAGACCGCCGTGAACGATTCAAGCATCGATCAGCTCTACGTGCCCCACTTGAGGACCCTCATGCAGCGCACCGATGTGGCGCTTGCCGCCACCGGCTTCGACGCATTGGTCATTCGCGCCGGCTCGCCCCCGGTTCAATTTCTCGACGATCAGGATTATCCGTTCAAGGTAAACCCGCATTTCAAAGCTTGGGTGCCCATCGTGGACAACCCGCGCAGCATTCTTATATACGTGCCCGGCCAGAAGCCCACGGTGCTGTTCTATCAACCCAACGACTTTTGGCACAAGCCCGGGAAGTTGCCGCAGGGCTCATGGACCGCCGCGCTCGATTGGCAGGTCATGGCTGACGATTCGAAGGCCGGCGAGCACTGGGCAAAGCATGGCCGGGTTGCCGTTATCGGCCCTGACAGCTCGAATCCGCCGGAACTGCTGGCACGGCTGCATTTCGACCGGGCGGTCAAGACCGATTACGAGCTCGCGTGCATGCGCCGGGCAAACGAGCTGGGGGCGATCGGCCATATGGCGGCTTTGGCGGCGTTTCGCAAGGGACGAAGCGAATACGAGGCTCATATGAGTTATTTGCAAGCCTGTGCCCAACGCGAGGAGGAAATGCCCTATAACAACATCGTCGCTTACAACGAGAATGCGGCGGTCCTGCACTACCAGCACCTGGAGCGCAATGCCCCGCAGCCGCTGCGCTCCTTTCTGATCGATGCCGGCGCCCAATATCGCGGCTATGCCGCCGATATCACCCGTACCTATGCGGCACAGCCCGGCCTGTTCGCGGATTTCATCGCTGCCATGGATGAGGCGCAGCGCAAGCTATGCGGTGAGATCGTGGCCGGACGCGACTATCGCGAAGTGCATTTGTCGGCGCATCGAGCGCTCGGCGATTGTATGCATGCCATGAAATTGATCTCGTTGCCCGGCCAGGATGCCCTCGAGGCGGGCGTAACCAGCGTGTTCTTCCCGCATGGCATCGGACATCTATTGGGACTGCAGGTGCACGATGTCGGCGGCGTCATGGCCGATGTGGCCGGGCACGAGCGGTCACGGCCTGCCGGCCACCCCGCGTTGCGGCTCACCCGCATGCTCGAGCCCGGCGTGGTGGTTACCGTCGAGCCGGGGATTTATATGATCGAGTCACTGCTGGCGGCCGCTCATGCAGACGCGCGCCGCGCCCACATCAACTGGTCGATGGTCGAACAGCTGAAGCCTTGCGGTGGAATTCGCATCGAGGACAATGTGGCCGCCACGACGGCGGCGCCCGAGAACATGACTCGGGACGCGTTCGCCCGGGTCGGTGTGCGTAGCCGCAACGCCGCCTAGAACGAAACTTCCGCCTTACGCGGGTGATCGGCCTTACGCGGGTGATCGGCCTTACGCGGCTTTGGCCTTACGGCGCTTGGGAGTCGCTTCCACCTCGCCGGCGTCCGCGGGAGGCGCTTTTTTCGACTTCTTCGACGCCTTGCCGGCCTTCGTGTCGTCCTTCTTCTCGCCGGCAACCACCGCGGCATCCACCAACTCCATGAGAGCCATGTCGGCGGAATCGCCCGGGCGCGGCTCCATCTTGAGGATTCGCGTGTATCCGCCGGCTCGCGCCTTGAAGCGTGGCCCCAGATCGCCGAACAGCTTTTCCACCACTGCCTCATCGCGCAAGCGAGAGTAAGCCAGCCGGCGCAGCGCCATCGAATCGGCCTTCGCCATGGTGATCAACGGCTCGACCACGCGGCGCAGCTCCTTTGCCTTGGGCACCGTCGTGCGAATGGTCTCGTGCCGCAGGAGCGAAGTGGCCATGTTGCGCAACATCGCGTGGCGATGGGACGAATTACGCGAGAGCTGCCGCCCGCTGTTTCTGTGACGCATGTTCTTAGGACCTGATTTCTACGATTTCAAATGCCGTCGCGCTCATCGTCGCGCTTCAAGCCCGGGGGCGGCCAATTGTCGATGCGCATCCCCAGCGTCAAGCCGTGGCTCTCGAGCACCTCTTTGATCTCCGTCAAGGACTTCTTGCCGAGGTTCGGCGTGCGCAGCAATTCGACTTCCGTCCGCTGCACCAAGTCCCCGATGTAGTGGATGTTTTCCGCCTTGAGACAGTTGGCTGAACGCACCGTGAGCTCGAGCTCGTCGACCGGCCGCAGCAGGATGGGATCGAACTGCGTCTCGGTCGCCTTCTGCGTGTTCTCGTCCTGACCCTGCAGATCCACAAACACCGACAGCTGGTCCTTGAGAATGCCGCCGGCGCGGCGAATCGCCTCTTCGGGATCGATGGTGCCGTTGGTCTCGATGTCCAGAATGAGCTTATCCAGGTCGGTGCGCTGTTCGACGCGGGCGCTTTCGACGTTGTAGGTGACCTTGCGGACCGGGCTGAACGATGCGTCCAGCTGCAAACGACCGATGGCGCGCGTCTGCTCTTCGAAGGCCAGGCGTTGCGCCGCCGGACGATAGCCGCGGCCGCGCTCGACCTTCAACGACATCGATAGTTCACCGGCTTTCGTCAGGTTGGCGATCACCAGATCCGGATTCAAGATTTCAATGTCATGATCGCCGGCGATATCGCCCGCGGTCACCGGGCCCGGCCCCTTCTTGTGCAGGCGCACCTCGGCGACATCGCGGGTATGCATGCGAATCGCAACGGCCTTCAGATTCAGAAGAATGTCGACGACGTCCTCTTGCACGCCCTCGATGGCGGTGTACTCGTGCAGCACGCCTTCGATCTCGATTTCGGTGATCGCCGCCCCAGGCAACGACGACAACAATACGCGGCGCAGCGCATTGCCCAATGTATGGCCGAAGCCGCGTTCGAAGGGTTCGATCACGATTCGCGCATGGCGCGGCGACACGGGCTGAACCTTGACCACCCGCGGCTTTAGAAATTCACTGATCGATCCTTGCATGGATACCACCTACGTTAAATAACCCTAGGGAACGCTGCCGAAAAGCCGCGTTGCACTACTTGGAATACAATTCGACGACCAAGCTCTCGTTGATGTCGGGCAGAATCTCCTGCCGCTCCGGGACAGACTTCAAGATGCCCGACATTTTCTTGTCGTCCACCTCGACCCAGTCGGGAAGGCCGACCTGGGTGGCGATCGTCAAGGCCGCGGTGACGCGGGTCTGCTTCTTGGCCTTCTCGCGCAGCGCGATCACGTCGCCGGCCTTGCATTGGTACGAGGCGATGTTGACCAGCTTGTCGTTGACCGAGATCGCCTTGTGGCTCACCAACTGGCGGGCCTCGGCGCGGGTCGCCGCGAAACCCATGCGGTAAACGACGTTGTCCAGCCGCGACTCCAGGAATTGCAGCAGAGTTTCGCCGGTGGCGCCGGGCCGGCCCGCCGCCTTCTGGTAATAGTTGCGGAACTGACGCTCGAGCACGCCGTACATGCGGCGCAATTTTTGCTTTTCACGCAACTGCAGGCCGTATTCCGACAAGCGCTGCTTGCGCTCGCTCTTGACGCCGCCCGGCGGCACCTCGAGCTTGCATTTCGATTCGAGAGGCTTCACTCCGCTTTTCAGGAATAGATCCGTGCCTTCTCGACGGGAGAGCTTGCACTTGGGACCGGTATATTTTGCCATTACGAACCTTTGTTACTGGAGGTCGCGCTTAAACGCGGCGCTTCTTGGGCGGACGGCAGCCGTTGTGCGGAATCGGCGTGACGTCCTCGATGTTGGTGATCTTGAGACCGCAGCCGTTCAATGCTCGCACCGCTGATTCGCGCCCGGGACCCGGACCCATGACGCGCACTTCAACATTCTTCACGCCATGCTCCTGGGCGGCGGTGCCGGCGCGTTCGGCGGCCACCTGGGCGGCGAACGGCGTGGATTTGCGCGAGCCGCGGAAACCGCAGCCCCCCGAAGTCGCCCACGACAGCGTGTTGCCCTGCCGATCGGTGATCGTGATGATGGTGTTGTTGAACGAGGCATGCACATGCGCGATCGCATCCAGCACGTTCTTACGCACTTTCTTGCGGACGGGCTTGCCGCCCTTTTGCTCATTGCTCTGAGCTGCATTCTGCTTCTGGTCAGCCATGTATGTCCTTTAAACCTTGCCCGGCGGCGCGTTCATCTTGACCGCCTGCTTGCGCGGGCCCTTGCGGGTGCGCGCATTGGTGCGTGTGCGCTGGCCGCGCAGCGGCAAGCCTTTGCGATGCCGGATGCCGCGATAACAGCCCAAGTCCATCAGGCGCTTGATGTTCATGGACACTTCGCGTCGCAGATCGCCCTCCACCGCGAACTTCGCCACCTGGGAGCGCAATGAGGCAACTTCCGCATCGGTGAGATCCTTCACTTTGACGTGATACTTGACTCCCGCCGCATCGCAAATGAGCGAAGCCCGGGAGTTGCCGATGCCGAAGATGTGGGTGAGCCCGATGACCACATGCTTGTTCATCGGGATGTTGATGCCGGCGATACGCGCCATCTAATTCTCCGCCTGCGCCCGCGAAAAATGGCGCGTTAGTATATAAGATAAGTCTCTTTTAAGCAATTTACTCGCCAAGCGGGCCTCAGCCTTGCCGCTGCTTGTGGCGCGCGTCGGAGGAACAGATGATGAATACGATGCCGCGGCGCCGCACGACTTTGCAGTTTTTACAGATCTTCTTCACCGAAGGACGAACTTTCATTTCTTGGCTCCAATGCCCCGAAGGCTGGCCTTTTTCATCAGGCCCTCATATTGCTGCGACATCATGTGCGAGGAAGCTTGCGCGACGAAATCCATGACACCGACGACGATGATCAAAAGCGAAGTACCGCCGAACTGAAACGGTATGGCCGGATTCACCATACGGATGATCTCGGGCAGCAAGCACACACCCATGATATATAGACCGCCCCACAGGGTCAGACGCGTCAACACCTTGTCCAGGTAATCGCCCGTCTGCTGGCCGGGACGGATGCCCGGGATGAAGGCACCCGCCTTCTTCAGGTTCTCCGCGGTATCGCGCGCGTCGTACACCAGCGCCACGTAGAAGAAGGCGAAACCGATGACCAGCAAGCCGAACAGCAAAACGTGCAGCGGCTGTCCATAGTTGAGGACGGCGGCAATCTTTTGCAAGGTCCGCTGGATGACGTTGGGATTGGGGCTGTTGCCGAAGAACTGGGCGATGGTGGCCGGGAATACCAGCAAACTGGAGGCGAAAATCGGCGGAATCACGCCCGCCATATTCAATTTGAAGGGCAAATGGGTGCTTTGCCCCTGCATCATGCGCCTTCCAACCTGCCGCTTGGCGTAATTGACCTGAATCTTGCGCTGCGCCCGCTCGACGAATACGCAGAACAGCGTCACCAGCACCACCACGACCAGAATCAGCAGCACGATCAAGGGGCTCATTTCGCCCGAGCGCACCATTTCAAGAGTGTTGCCGATGGCGCGCGGCAGACCGGCGATGATGCCGGCCACGATGATCATGGTGATGCCGTTGCCGATGCCGCGCTCGGTGATCTGCTCGCCCAGCCACATGACGAACATCGTGCCGGTGGTAATCGACACGCACGCGATGAACAAGAACTGAGGGCCCGGATTGGGTACCAGATTGCCGCCCGAATTTTGAATCGCCAGGGCTGCGCCGAAGCCCTGGAATGCCGCCAGCATCACCGTGCCGTAGCGCGTGTACTGCATCAGCTTGCGGCGGCCCGATTCGCCATCCTTGCGGATTTGCGCCCACGGCGGGTACACCATGGAAGCCATCTGGATGATGATGGACGCAGTGATGTAGGGCATAACGTTCAGCGCGAAGATGCTGAATCGCTGCAATGCACCACCCGAGAACATGTTGAACATGCCGAGCAGCGTGCCGTTCTGGGTCGAGAAGAACGCCGCAAAGCGTGCCGCATCGATCCCGGGCACGGGTATGAACGTGCCGACGCGGTATACGACCAAGGCGCCGACCAGGAACAACAGGCGCTTGCGCATCTCGGCGAAGCGCGTCATGTCTCCTAATGCGACAGCGGGATTGGTGGTGGATGTAGCCACGGTGCCTTTCCTAGACCTCGAACCTGCCGCCGGCAGACTCGACCGCACTCTTCGCGCCCTTGGTCGCCGTGACGGCTTTGTCCTTGATGGTGAAGGCCTTGTCCAGCTTGCCCGATACGATGATCTTGACGAGCTTGGTGTATTCGGGCACCAGGTTCGCTTCTATCAGGCCGGCCAGAGAGACTTCCGTGCCCTTTACGCGCATGAGATCGTCCAACGTCAATTCGCAGCGCGAGGCCTTCATCGCGGATCTGAAGCCGCTCTTCGGCAAACGCCGCTGCAGCGGCATCTGGCCGCCCTCGAAGCCGACCTTGTGATAGCCGCCCTTGCGCGCGCGCTGACCCTTGACGCCCCGGCCGCAGGTCTTTCCCTGGCCGGCCGACGCACCGCGGCCCACCCGCAGGCGAGTCCGCTTCGAACCGGCGCCCGGTTTGATGGTATTCAATTTCATTTATCGTTCCCCAACGCAGGCTCGACCTTCAGCATGTGGCTCGCCGCATTGACCATGCCGCGATTGGAGGGCGTATCCGCCACTACCACGCTGTGGCCTATGCGGCGCAATCCCAAGCCCTTCACGGAGCCCCGGATGCTGGCCAACTGCCCGAAAACACTCTTGATCAAAGTTACTTTGATCGCCTTGTCTGCAATTACCTTGGCGGTCATGACCTTATCCCACGAGCTCTTCGACGCTCTTGCCGCGCTTGGCGGCGATGTCGTCCGGCGTCCGTAACTTGCCGAGCGCATCCATCGTGGCGCGCACCACGTTGATGGGATTGCGCGAACCATAGCTCTTGGCGAGCACGTTGCGCACTCCGGCGCACTCGAACACAGCGCGCATGCCGCCGCCGGCAATCACGCCGGTACCGTCGGCGGCCGGCTGCATATAGACGCGCGTTGTCCCGTGCCGTCCTTTGACCGCATAGAACAGGGTTTCGTTCTTCAGGGAAACCGTGACCAGGCTCTTGCGGGCCTGCATCATGGCTTTGGAAATCGCCACGGGCACTTCCCGCGCCTTGCCGTAGCCGAAACCGACGCGGCCGGCACCGTCGCCCACCACGGTGAGGGCGGTGAAGCCGAACTGCTTGCCACCCTTCACGACCTTGGCGACGCGGTTGACGGCGACCAGCTTCTCGAGCAGGTCATCGCCGGACATGGGTTTTTCTGTTCTGGCCATAGTGTGCTTGAGACCTTCGAAAAAGTTTTAGAACTCGAGACCGGCTTCGCGCGCGGCCTCGGCCAGCGCTTTGACGCGCCCGTGGTACATGAAGCCGGATCGATCGAAGGCGACCTTGGCTATGCCTTTCGCCTTCGCCCGCTCCGCAATGGCGCGACCGACGGCCTTGGCAGCCTCGATGTTGCCCGTGGTCTTCAATTCTCCGCGCACGTCCTTCTGCAGCGTCGAGGCGGCGACCAACACCTTGTCGCCTTCCGGGGCGAAAATCTGCGCATAAATGTGCTGCGGCGTGCGATGCACCGAGAGCCGCATCGCAGCCAGCTCCCTGATCTTCACGCGGCCGCGCAACGCGCGGCGCAAGCGAACGTCTTGTTTGGTGAGTTTCATCGGCTTACTTCTTTTTCGCCTCTTTCAGCGAAATCTTTTCATCGGAATATTTCACGCCTTTGCCTTTGTAGGGCTCGGGCGACCTGAAACCGCGGATTTCGGCCGCAGTCTGACCGACGCGCTGACGATCGATGCCCTTGACGATGATCTCCGTCTGGCTCGGCGTTTCAATGGTCACGCCGTCGGGAATCGCATAATTGATCAGATGCGAATAGCCCAAGGTCAGGGTCAAGTTCTTCGCCTGCACGGCCGCGCGATAGCCCACACCCACCAGTTCGAGCTTTTTCTCGTAGCCCTTGGTGACGCCCATGACCATGTTTGCCAGGTGCGCGCGCGTGGCGCCCGCAATCGCGTTCAGCCCTTCGGCGTCCGTCTCAACCTGGACTTCCAGACGCTTCTCCTGCTGCACGACCTTGATGCCGCTCTTGACGGCCAAGGTCAATGAGCCCTTGGCTCCCTTCACGGTGATGCTATCCGCGCCGATGGTGGCGCTGACACCCTGCGGAAGATCGACCGGCATTTTCGCGACTCGAGACATATGAACCTACCTTGAAATCCTTACTGAACGACGAACAGTACTTCGCCGCCGGTGCCCGCCGCACGCGCTTGCTTGTCGGACATGATGCCCTGCGGCGTCGAGACCACGGCGACGCCGAGCCCGCCGAGCACTTTAGGCAGCTCGTCCTTGCCGCGATAGATGCGCAGCCCCGGGCGGCTGATGCGCTCGATGCGGTCGATCACCGGACGTCCGTCGTGATACTTGAGCTCGATGGACAGGGTGCTCTTCGCGCCGGCGCTGTCCACACCGAATCCCGCGATGTAGCCCTCGTCCTTCAATACCTTCAAAATGGCCAGCTTGAGCTTGGAAGCGCCCATGCCCACCGTGGGCTTGCCCGCGGATTGTGCATTGCGTATTCGGGTCAAGAGATCGGCAATCGGATCAGTCATGCTCATTGTGCGCGCCTCACCAGCTCGCCTTGGACAGGCCAGGTATCTCGCCGCGGCTGGCGGCTTCGCGCAGCTTCGTGCGGGCCAGGCCGAATTTGCGGTACACGCCGCGTGAACGCCCGGTAATCGAGCAGCGGTTGCGCTGCCTGCTCTTCGATGCGTCGCGCGGCTGCTTCTGCAGTTCGGTCTGCGCGGCTACGCGCTCTTCCGCCCCGGTCTTCGGATTGCGGATCAGCTCTCTGAGCTCGGCGCGTCGCGTCGCGTATTTCTTCGCGATCTTGAGGCGCTTCTTCTCGCGCATGAGCATGTTCGTCTTTGCCATGGGCTAATAACCTACTTGCGAAACGGAAAGTTGAAGGCTTCCAACAACGCCCGGCCATGCTTGTCGTCCGTGGCCGAGGTGGAAATGGTGATGTCCATTCCACGAATCTGATCGATCTGGTCGTACTGGATCTCGGGGAAAATGATCTGCTCCTTCACCCCTAAGCTGTAATTGCCGCGGCCATCGAAGGATCGCGTGCTGATGCCGCGAAAATCCCTGATGCGCGGAATCGCGATGTTCACCAGACGGTCCAGGAATTCGTACATGCGCGCGCCGCGCAGGGTCACCTTGCAGCCGATCGCCTGGCCATCGCGCACCTTGAAGGTGGCAACGGACTTCTTCGCCTTGGTGACGGCGGGCTTCTGCCCGGTGATCTTCGCAAGGTCTGCGGTCGCCGCGTCCATGACCTTCTTGTCGGCCACGGCCTCGCCCACGCCCATATTGACCGTGATCTTGAGAATCCGCGGCACTTGCATCGTATTGTGCAGGCCCAGATTCTTCTTCAGCTCCGGTACGATTTTCTCGCGGTAGATTTGTTGCAGTCTTGCCATGATTAATGTCACTTCAGATTCATTTCGTGTCGACCATTTCCTGATTCGACTTGAAGACGCGTACCTTGCGGCCGTCGGCGAGCGCCTTGAAGCCCACGCGGTCGCCTTTTTGCGTGGCCGGATTCAAGACCATGACGTTCGAGATGTGCACCGGCGCCTCGCGCTCGATGATGCCGCCCGGAACGTTCATGTTCGGATTCGGACGCTGGTGCTTCTTCGACATGTTGACCCCTTCTACGCGCACGCGGCCGTCGGCCAACACCTCGACCACCGCACCCTTGCGGCCCTTGTCCCGGCCCGAGATCAGAATCACCATGTCGCCCTTGCGAATCTTCTTCATCACAGCACCTCGGGCGCCAGCGAGATAATCTTCATGAACTGCACGTTGCGCAGCTCGCGCGTCACCGGCCCGAAAATACGGGTTCCGACCGGTTCCAATTTGTTCGTCAGCAGAACCGCGGCGTTGGTGTCGAATCGGATCAGCGATCCGTCGGCACGACGCACCCCGCTCTTGGTGCGCACGACGACGGCGTCGTAGACCTCGCCCTTCTTGACCTTGCCGCGCGGAATCGCGTCCTTGACGCTCACCTTGATGACGTCGCCGACGGCCGCATAGCGGCGCTTCGATCCGCCGAGCACCTTGATGCACATGCAGCGCTTCGCGCCGCTGTTGTCGGCGACGTTCAAAATCGTTCGCATCTGAATCATGTCGGCACCTTATACGACGCGGGCGCGTTCGACGACGCGCACCAGCACCCAGGACTTGCGGCGCGACAGGGGCCGGCACGGCTTGATCGACACCGTGTCGCCTTCCTTGCACTCGTTGCTCTCGTCGTGCGCCAGCAGCTTGGTGGTGCGGCGGATGTACTTGCCGTACATCGGATGCTTCACCAGGCGCTCGACGGACACGGCAATGGTCTTGTCCATCTTGTTGCTGACGACTTTGCCCGTGAGCAGGCGCTGTCCGGGGACCGGAGCCTCGCCCGCCGCCGGCGCCGCGGATTCACTCGTGGCTGCGGTTGATCGTGTTTCGGTCGACATCAAACCTTACCTCCGGCTGCCTTCGCTTGGGCCAGCACCGTCTTCACGCGCGCAATGTTCTTGCGCACCTTGGCAAATTGGTCCGGCTTGGCAGCCTGGCCCGTCGCGCGCGCCATGCGCAGATTGAATTGCTCGCGGCGCAGCTTGAGCAGTTCCTCGCCCAAATCCTTCGGCTGCTTCGCGCGTAAATCCTTCGCCTTCATGAACGCACCTGACGCTTGACGAACGCGGTCGACACGGAAAGCTTGGCCGATGCGAGCCGGAAGGCCTCGCGGGCAATTTCCTCGCTCATGCCTTCGATCTCGAACAACACCTTGCCGGGCAGCACTTTCGCCACCCAATACTCGACGTTGCCCTTGCCGGAGCCCATGCGCACTTCCAGCGGCTTCTGCGTGATGGGCACATCCGGGAACACGCGGATCCAAATGCGTCCGCCGCGTTTGACGTGGCGCGAGATGGCGCGTCGCGCCGCTTCGATCTCACGCGCCGTCATGCGGCAGCGGTCGGTCGCCTTCAGTCCATACTCGCCGAAAGCCACGGTGTTGCCGCGCTGCGCGCTGCCCGAGATCCGGCCCTTGAATTGTTTGCGGAACTTGGTCCGCTTCGGCTGCATCATCTTTGGTTACCTAAAGTTCAACCGGCGGCCGGCGCCGCCGGAGCCTCGACAGTTTTCGCGGCGGGCGCCGCGGCAGCGGCTTCGGTCTCGGCCGCCGGCGCCTCTGCCTCGGGCTGATCGAACACTTCGCCCTTGAAGATCCATACCTTGATGCCGATCACGCCGTACGTGGTCTGCGCTTCCGCAAGGCCGTAGTCGATGTCGGCACGAAAGGTATGCAGCGGCACGCGGCCCTCGCGGTTGGTCTCCGTGCGCGCGATTTCCGAGCCGTTCAAGCGTCCGGAAATTCGCACCTTGATGCCCAACGCGCCTGAACGCATGGTATTGGTGACGGCGCGCTTCATGGCGCGGCGGAACATCACGCGCTTCTCGAGCTGCTGCGAAATGCCCTCGGCAACCAGCTTGGCGTCGAGTTCGGGCTTGCGGATCTCGGCGATGTTGAGGCGCACGTCGTTCATCGTCATCCCCAGGATCTTCGCCACGCCGGCCCTGAGCTTCTCGATGTCCTCGCCCTTCTTGCCGATCACGATGCCGGGACGCGCCGTGTGAATGGTGATGTTGGCGCGCTTCGCGGCACGTTCGATATGGATGTTGCTCACCGACGCATCGGCCAGCTTTTTGCTCAGGTACTTGCGCACCAGGAAGTCGGTATGAATATTCGAGGCGAACGTCTTGGATCCGGCATACCACTTCGACGACCAGTCGCGCGTGATGCCGAGACGAATACCAATCGGATTTACTTTCTGACCCATTAGGCGTCTCGCTTTCCGTCGGACACTTGAACCAGGATGTGGCTGCTGCGCTTGGCGATGCGCACGCCGCGCCCCTTGGCGCGGGCATGAAAACGCTTGAGCATCGGCGCCGGATCGACTTCGACCCGCGTCACCTTCAACTCATCCACATCCGCATTGAAATTGTTGTAGGCATTGGCGATGGCCGAATCCAGCACCTTGAGGACGATTTTGGCGCCCTTCTTCGGCATGAATTTCAGGGTGTTCACCGCCAGGGTCGCCGACTTGCCGCGGATCGTATCCACGACCAACCGGCATTTTTGTGGAGAGATGCGCGCGTACCTTAAAATCGCTTTGGTCTGCATGTAACTACTCCGCCGCCGAGACTTTCTTGTCGCCGGAGTGCGCCTTGAACGTGCGAGTCGGCGCGAACTCGCCGAGTTTGTGCCCGACCATGTTCTCGGACACCAGCACCGGCACGTGCAGCCGGCCGTTGTGCACGGCGATCGTCAATCCGACCATGTCGGGAATGACCATCGAACGGCGCGACCAGGTTTTGATCGGGCGCCGATCATTCTTTTGACTGGCCGTCTGCACTTTCTTGGCGAGGTGCAAGTCGACGAACGGGCCTTTTTTTAACGAACGAGGCATTGAATCTCCAGTCTTAAATGCGTTTGTTCTTGCGGCGCTGCAGGATCATGGCGTTGGTGCGCTTGTTGTGGCGCGTCTTCAAGCCCTTGGCCTGTTGTCCCCATGGGCTGACCGGGTGCGGATTGCCCTGACCGGACTTGCCTTCGCCGCCGCCGTGCGGGTGGTCCACGGGATTCATGACGACGCCGCGGACCGTCGGACGCACGCCGAGCCAGCGTATGGCGCCGGCCTTGCCGTAAACCCGCAGGTTGTGTTCATCGTTGCCGACCTCGCCGATGGTCGCGCGGCAGTCGACATGCACTTTGCGAATTTCGCCGGACTTCAGGCGCACGCTGGCATACAGCCCTTCGCGCGCCGCGAACTGCGCCGAGGCGCCGGCGCTGCGCGCCATTTGTCCGCCCTTGCCCACCTTCAGTTCGATGTTGTGAATGGTGCTGCCGACGGGAATATGCCGCAGCGGCAGAGCATTGCCGGCCTTGATGGGCGCATCGGCGCCGGAGCGAATTTCATCGCCGGCCTTCACGCCCTTCGGCGCGAGGATGTAGCGGCGCTCGCCGTCCTTGTACAGCACCAGCGCCAGGTGCGAGGTTCGGTTCGGATCGTATTCGAGCCGCTCCACCGTACCGGGAATGCCGTCCTTGTCGCGCTTGAAATCCACCAGACGATAGCGCTGCTTGTGACCGCCGCCGATGTGGCGCGTGGTCTGGCGGCCGGAATGATTGCGGGCGCCGGTGCGATTCTTCTTGGTGGTCAGCGACTCGATCGGCCCACCCTTGTGCAGGTGCGAGCGATCGACTTTTACCACGAAGCGCGTACCCGGCGAGGTCGGCTTCATCTTGATGAGGGCCATGGCTCAGGAGCTCCGTGTCGAAGCGTTGCTGCTGCCGGTGAAGTCGATCGACTGACCGGTCTGCAAACGAACATAGGCTTTCTTGTAGCCGGTGCGCCGGCCGGGCATGTTCTTGAAGCGCCGCGTCTTGCCGGGACGGTTCAACAGATTCACGCCCTCCACCTTGACTTCGAACATGAGTTCAACAGCCTGCTTGACCTCGGCCTTCGACGCATCCTCGAGAACGCGGAACACGTATTGATTGGCTTTCTCTGTGACCGTCGCGGCCTTCTCCGACACGTGAGGCTGGACCAGCACGGTCATCAGACGTTCTTTATTCATGCGCGCCTCCGAGACGCTGTTCCAGCAACTTCAAGGCGCCGACCGTGGCGATCACCTTGTCGTGTTTGATGAGACTCAACGGATCCAGCGATCCGACCGGCACGACATCCACATAGGGAATGTTGCGCGCCGCGAGAAACAGCTTCTCTTCGTAGGCCTCGACCAGAATCAGAGCGCGCGTCAGGCCGAGTTCGGCCAGTTTCGCGATGAGCAGCTTCGTCTTCGGCGCCGTGAGCTCGATCGATTCGACCGCCATCAAACGCTCCGTGCGCAAAAGCTCCGACACCATGGACTGCATGGCGGCGCGGTACATCTTGCGATTGACCTTCTGCGAAAAATCGCGAGGACGGGCCGCGAAG
>Ga0302325_10005302_pt1 | contig 29357 bp, 27 predicted proteins | sample Palsa_T0_2_FD_201948 | JGI IMG/M metagenome (GOLD analysis project Ga0302325, IMG submission 201948) | Peat permafrost microbial communities from Stordalen Mire near Abisko, Sweden - Palsa_T0_2 | ecosystem: Environmental > Terrestrial > Soil > Palsa > Peat permafrost | place: Sweden: Abisko...
TGGACACTAAAACACACTATCCCTACCTCCTCAAGTGGGGAACTTCGTACGCTTACACTACATCCCTTACGTCTACAATCTCGACACCGTCGCTACCGTCGCCGGGAGCTATGACGCTTCGCCCGTTTTGCATGCGCCGGAACCAGGTCAGCAAATTCGGATGATTGGCCACGGGCCCCCTTGATCGGGCCTGGACGGACGATGGTGAGCCTCTGGCCGATAATGGGGTGAAGCCGACGTTCGCTTTCCGCCTTGTCGGGGCCGTAGCCTCCTTTGGCACTGCTCCAGGATTGAATAGGGTGGCCCTCTTCTAACCCTGGCTTGTTGACACTCTCATAGGCACCGATGGAGGAGACATACAGATAGTGATTTGTCCGTGGCGCGAGCATTTTAGCTGCCGACTCTGCGAGAGCCGGATCGCTGGGCCACACATCGATCACAACATCCCAATGGCGTCGTCCCAGAGCGGAGAGATTTTGGTCGTCAGGGTTCGCGTTGCGAAACCCTCGTAGCTTCTCGACATAGGGAAACAACTCCGGATTTGTGACACCTCGGTTGAACAGGGTTACGGTGTGCCCGTCGGCCAATGCAGCTTCCACGACTGCTGGCCCCAGGAAAAAGGTGCCGCCAAGCACAAGGATGTTCTTAGGCGTTGTCTCGGCAAGAAGTGGGATCTTGCCCGAGACTGCGGCCATCGCTGATGCATAGAATGCATTCTTCAGAAAGCTTCTGCGTTGCATGAATTTAGCCTCCTAGACATCCTGATCCAAAACCCAGAGGACGGCGGCTACAATCCAACGCTTTGCAGGGAATGCCCCGATTCACACGGGGAACGAGAGATTTATTCAGGGGAAGCAGAGAGCGAGTTTCTAATTAGTGGGACTTCCGAGGCGCAAGGCCTCGTTACGGCTGCGCACCCTAAGATCATTGCGATAAGAGAGAAACTATTGAAGTTTCTTTCAAACGAGTCAGGCTCCTAAACGGGCTACTCTCCAACCGACGACGCTCGGCGAGACGATGAAGAACATGAACGACATTTTTGACAAACCTGCGCCCGTCACTTCCCGCCAGATAACGCAGATAGTGCAGTGATGGCTAAACTCTTTATTTGGCTGGTGCCGGGAGGGGGGGTCGAACCCCCACGAGGTTGCCCTCGGCGGATTTTGAGTCTGTTTTTGGGGACTACGCAGTGAGGCGCATTCAGCCGCAGAGTACCGCATAAGTGATTTGATATCAATTTGTTGCACAAGAGATACTCTTTGCAGTATTTCGCACCAAAATGCATGAAAGTTGGGAGCGAACAGCCATCAAAACAGCCACCGAAAACTGCGCTCAGGCCCCCGATGCGACGGGTTGGCGACGCCGGGGCGGGATCAGGTAGTCTAACGCCCTCTGGCTGATGGAAGAGCATCTGTGCTGGCTCGTCTCGGCTCGCCGAGACTTCGCTTTTGGGTTTATTTCACCCGCCCCCCTCACCCTGCATCTGTCTTTATTTAATTGGGGGTACAATAAACTATGCACACGGTGGTCGAAACCGCCGAGTTTCAAAAACAGGCGAAAGCAGTATGGAGCGATGCGGAGCGCGAAGCATTCATCGAATGGATTGCCGCCAATCCAGATGCAGGCGACGTTATTCCTGGCGCGGACGGGGCACGCAAAGTGCGCTGGGGCCGTGCGGGAAAAGGCAAGCGCGGCGGGGTGAGGGTGGTTTATTTCCACCTTTTCGAAGACGAGATTGTGTTGCTGGTGATGATCTATGCCAAGGCTGTGCAAGCCAACGTAAAGCCTACGGCCATCAAACGAGGTTGAAAACATGAAGGCACTGAAGAAGATGGACGTGAACAAGATCGCCCGCGCGGTTGAAACCGATGCGGGACATGCGTTGCCTGGCCTACGTGAGTCTCTGGCACAAGCCAAGGCCGGTGATTTTTCACGGGTTCACACACCGGAACAGATCGTGGCTCGCCGTCGCGGTCGTCCTGCAGGAAGCAGGCAGGAAGTCACCAAAGAGGCGGTTAAACTCCGTCTGGATGCCGATGTGATGGAGGCGCTCCGTGCGAGCGGGGATGGCTGGCAAACCCGCATCAATGAAGCTCTGCGGGCATCGCTAGCCCTAAGTGGAAAGATCGGCAAGCAATAGGCTATCGGATAGAAAAGGGGATTGCTAAGGGCTTGCCCGCTTCGTATCACAATGCCCTTCAGACTCTCAATCGATTGCCTAGCCCTGAGGTTTTATTGAGGGATTGTTTCGACCCCGCATCTCTGACCCCGCATCTCTGACCCCGCATCTCGACCGAGGCAGAATTCTGAGCGATTCAGCATATCTTGGAAGTGATGGCCTGCTGATTAGTCTGGGCCCTTCATGGCTTAAAGGCAAGATGTCGCTTCAGCCTCACCTGCGGTAAACTCGGAACGACGTTGAAGGCCGGAAGTTGAGATCAGGCACTCCCTCCTTTTATGCGGCAATTCAGGCGGTCAGGCGGACGGCGTGACTTCTTTCTGGAGTCGCTGAGACGTAAACGGAGTTGGCATTCCCCACCGTGGCGGTAGTTGGCGTCCCGAGCAAGTCTCTCGGGTGCTGGCGCATTGAATCGTGAGGAAAGACGATGAAAAATGAATGCCTTGTGGTCTTGGTTGTTATAGGTTCAGCATCGATGATGCAGGCACAGGCAACAGCACAAGGACCCTCCATGGCAGAAACAAAATCATGGCTGGAGAACACTCTTTCTATTCCCCAAAACAGCATGACCCTTTTGGGTCACGATAAGACTGTTTTGGGCATCAGATTTGTGGCTAATAACGGTACCAGTTGTTTCGTCGATCTTTTCACGAATATAGCGAGCCTGCCAACGGCTGGCGGCGCCTATCCTGACTTCCCTACTTCTAGGCTTAACGAACTATTCAACCTCCAGGATATTGACCTCAACAGCATAAAAGCCAAGCAAGGCGTGATTGAACCGTGGCCGGTACCAAAGGTTGATGAGATTTACTCATATGTAACTTTCAACACGACAAACAACGTCGATGATATTAGTCGCGTTCTTCAAGATTTGAGCGATAGAAAAGAAGGGGATGCCCGCCTATATAACGATTCTGGCCTCTTGCCTTCGGCCACTTCGCCGTCTGCGAACCCATCGAAAGAATCCGAAGTCCGCCTTACAATGCACAGTTCGTATGCTCCACGTTTTGTCACCGCGCTGCGTCATGCGGTAGAGCTGTGTGGCGGTAAACCTAGCGCATTTTGATTCGCAATTGCGCTGGGTTTATCGCCACTCGTGTTCACACAACTCGGACGACAGCTTATCTTGCCGCTGGCCGGCGATTCGAAACGCCCAAAGCATCATCAGGCCTGCCAAGGTATTGGCCGGTCTGATCGATGGAAAGGGGAGGAATCCACGGGTCTGCCCGTTCTGTCATTCCTCTGGCGATGAAAAGGACTCCTTTCCTCAAGGCAATGCGTACCACGCGCCACGTCCGCGGCCGTGGAGCGAAAGATGGCCTGCGGCGACCAACTGGCGGAAGTGTTGCTTCAAGGTGTTTCTGCTCGCACCCGTCAGTCGTACGATGTCGCTGATGGTGACTCTTCCGTGTTCGCGGGCGTGCTCGATGATGCGCATTGACAGTTCCGGCAGCGCTGCGAGGACGATCTTCTCTCGTTCGATTTTTTTGGCCAGGTGCTTCATTTGTTGTTGCAACGCACGAAGGAAAAACATCACCCATGGCTGCCAGTTCGGTGCATCTGTCCTCACCGTCACCTGGGTCTGGCGAAGGGCGAGATAGTAGCCTTCTTTGCTTTGTTCGATCGCGCTTTCCAGTGAGCTGTACGGCACGTAAGAATAGCCTGCGCGGAGCAATAAAAGAGTCGTCAGAATTCGGCTCAACCGACCATTGCCGTCCTGAAATGGATGGATTTCGAGAAGCACGACCGTCAAGATCGCAGTGACCAGAAGAGGATGCAGTTGTCGCGATGAGTATGCCTCCGAGGTCCAGGCAATGAGTTCGGACATCCGGCTCGGAGTGTCAAAAGGAGACGCTGTTTCGAACACACTTCCGACCTGTTTTCCGGCCTCGTCGAACGCGGCAACGTTGTTCGGTTGGGTCTTGTAATTGCCGCGATGATGCGCGTCTTTGTCGCTATATTGGAGCAAGTCGCGATGCAGTTGCTTTACGTGGTTTTCTGTGAGCGTGATCTCTTCCCAGGACTGGAAGAGCAACTCCATCGTTTCGGCGTAACCGGCTACTTCCTGCTCGTCTCGCGTTGCGAAGGATTTGACCTCTAGATTGGAAAGCAGCCGCTCCACATCACGGTCTGAGAGTTTGCTGCCTTCAATGCGGGTTGATGACCCGATGCTTTCAATTGTTGCGACGCGTCGCAGCGCTGAGAGCCGCTCTGGAGCGAGGTTGCGAAAAGCCTGCCATGCCCCCTTGAACTCATCGATTCCCGCGATAAGATTCAGGATTTCGGGAGTGATTTGGAGAGTGTCCGCACGGATCGCCACACCCAATAATACACCCAATTGCACCCATTTATGTCATCGGCCAATTCAGGAGGCGAGGAAATGCTCTGCTCTGCTAACCGGTCCTCTGTCCCTCTGGAAACTCAGGAACGCGCCTCCCGTAAGGTGACTAAATCCCCTGACTTGGGATGCTATAAACTGTCGAACATGAGCGAAACAGACTTCTGGAGAGAGTGTCCGCAGATTTTCAGCGACCCGGAAGTGGTCCATGGCGCACCAGTGTTTAAGGGAACCCGCCTGCCCGCCCAGACGATTGCCGACAACATTGACGGCTACCTCGACGAGGGTCTATCTCTGGACGAAGCCATTGCGGAGACGTTGGACAATTTCCCGACCGTGCCGAACGGTGCAGATGGCATCCGAGCCCTTCTTAGGTACAGGGCCGCCCGCGAACATCAGCTTCAATTTTGAAACGCATCATTCTCGACGAAGGTGTTCCTAGAAAGATCGCCCGAAACTTGCCCGGTCACGACGTGACAACCGTGCCCGCCGAGGGCTGGGCGGGAGCCCGAAATGGCAGACTGCTTGATCTAATCGAGCGCGCACGCTTCGACGTGTTTGTCACGGCGGACAAGAACATGGAATACCAGCAGCCCGTTCTGGATTGTCGTCCGTTTGCTGTGCTTCTGCTCTCAACGAACCACCTTCCATCTATCGCTCCGCACGTCGGCAAAATAGTCGAGGCGCTGGCTGCGGCGCAGCCCGGATCGCTCACCAAGGTGGACTGCGGAACGTTCCTGCCGCGCCGGATGAGGAAGCCAGAGACGCCATCGCCGTGAGAATTCAGTTGCCGTCGGTGTGGAACCTTTGCACTTGGAAAGCTGTTTTTTCGCATCAAAGCCCTCGTCGGATACGGCGACCAAATTTCCTGTCGCTTAAGATTAGGTAGCACATCTTGGATCAGAAAGAGGAGGAGAGGAGGCGCCTTGACAATCATTGCGGGCTTCAAATGTCAGGACGGCATTGTTGTATGCGCAGATACCCAGGAGACGTCAGGTAGCGCAAAGAGAAACGTCCCAAAGCTGGAATTTACGAGCGGCCCAACCTGGAGTGCAGAGCAGGACAGAATGATCTTTCCGCTTTCAACCATTTGCCGCAACATCTGGTGACGGTCATACCAAACTTCGTCAGTCAGTTCGTCGATGGCTTTTACGATTTCGCTTAGCCTCCTGGGTTCCTCCACCCATTCGTGTTCAATCATGTAATCCGTCACCATGCCCGGATTTAGCCGTTTCAGGGCCTCGGCCAGGTTGATGAAATACAGAGATTTGATTCTTGAGAAATAGGCTGCAAGGTCAGGATGCGGTAGCCGGTGATCTCCATTTGGTTGGCTAAAATCTTTTATGTTGTGAGTGACGAAAGCGAATCGAACGCCAGCACTCTTCAGGGCAACCAGTTCGCCGTATGTCTCTATCAGCAGGGCATCCGCCATACTGTTTTTCTCTCGATGAAAAGGAGCCTTCTTAGCGATGGCTCGTTCCGTCGAGCGCAGCTTAGCGTCGTCCGAGACCTCTAGCGGAGGAGCATCCGCCAGCAGTTTTTCGACGCGCCCGATGGATTCAACTGCGCTTTCGCCCAAACTCGGCAGTTTGTAATCGACCTCGTTGAGTTGTTCGAGCACCGCGCGTTTGTGTTTGCCATCTCCGAACTGGTCAACTACTTCCTTTGCGCGCTTCAACACGCTTGAGAGGCTACGCTGGCTGTCCTGCACGATGCGCGCCTTATTACGGGCAAATTCGTCGCGAACGATGTTCGGCACAAGTAAAGAAACTTCGCCCTGGCGGACGAGTTCTTCCAGCACACCGAGCGTGGCTTGTTGCTGATGATCTTTCGCGACATCAAGCCACACGCAGGTATCAATAAGCAGTTTGAACATCGCGGGCAGCCAGAAAGATCGATAAGAATTTACGCGGCGACGGATTCCGGGAGGCTGCGCAGGAACCTGAACTGCGCGGTGATCGCCTGGCCGATAGAGGTGCGAACCTGAACATCTCCCAAGTCGCGCCGAGGATCAATCGTAGCGGTCACATCGAACGCCCACTCATACGGGTTCTTCACGCCGAAAACCGACATTACGTTCGGAGGAAAGGTGACCTTAAGTTTCACATCCGCTAGGCCGGTCGCCTCGTGGTAAATGTATTCACCGTCATATCTCACGCGCTCGCTATCAGAGCCGTATACACGGCCATTATCGAATATCAAAGCGCCCAAGCCTGCACCGCCCCCCCGAACAGGGCTTTGGAACGTAATACCGTACATACCGTCACGCATCATACTGCCCTCGCCTTTTAACCGGTTGAATTCGACCTGCCTGAGATGGGGTGGCAGCAGTTTCAAGCTCCGCAAGTATGCCTCAAGTGGGCCTGGAATTGCCCGCTCACCGGAGACCCACAAGGAGACTGCTCGGGGCGTTACCCCGGCCAGCCGAGCAAAATCTTGCGGGGAAAGTCCTAATTCCTTGACGGCAGCTTTAAGCTCCACACCTTCCATCACTCGAACATTGTTCACATAAAAAAGAACAAATGCAACGAAAAAAAAGGAACGATGTGCCGATATGCATACATAACTTCCTTAATTGAGGCCAATAGTGCGGCTCCTGACAAGATCTGTTGGCTGAAAATCGGCCTTCGCCACCCAAAGGCCGATGCAGTCGTTGAGATTCCCACGGACCTATGCCTAGCTTCTCTTTGCGGGATGACACTGTCGAACCAACAGCCATCAAAACAGCCACCAAACTATTTTGGCCTCTCGTTTTCGAGAGGCCAATTCAACTTAAGCTCTTTGTTTTCTTGGTGCCGGGAGGGGGGGTCGAACCCCCACGAGGTTGCCCTCGGCGGATTTTGAGTCCGCTGCGTCTGCCAGTTCCGCCATCCCGGCTTGGAACCTTCCGCTAGTTTAACCCGGGCACAGTATACCTGCACTCCTGGCTATCAACTCTCTGAACCAAAGACGACCGGTGCCCCGCTTCAAACATTAACCTAACCTCGGACCTTAGAGCTTCAATTGTGCCCGCGATCGAATCGCCTTATACGGGCACTTGCTCTCGAACTCAGCAAAATTGACTTTGATTCCCAACCCTGGAGCATCCGGCAATCGAACCCGGCCACCCTTCTGCGTCGGGTAGGTGCCCTCGGTCATCTCGCGGAACAGATCGTTATCCGCACCTTCACATTCGTGAATCAGGAAATTCCGGCACACCGACATGGTGGACATCGACGCCATGTGCGCGATCGGGCCGCTGCACTGGTGCGGCGCCACCTCGACCCCATACACCTCCGCCATGTTGGCGATCTTGCGCAACTCCGTCACCCCGCCGGCATGCATCACATCGGGCTGGATAATCGCCGCACCCTTGACGTCGAGCAGTTGCTTGAACTCGAAGCGCGAGAACAGCCCCTCACCGGTGGCAATGGGAACCGGGCTTTTCGCCGCCACTTCCCCCAGCCCCGCGGGGTTCTCGCGCAGGGTCGGCTCCTCCAGGAACAGCGGATGATAGGGCGCAATCGCATTGGCAAACTGAATGGCGGAGCGCACCGTGAATGTCTCCGCACACTCCAGCGCAATGTCGACCTGCGATCCGAAGACCTTGCGAATCGCGGCCAGTTCGGCAACGTCCTGATCGATGCGCTCGAGTTCTGTCGCGGCCTGGGGGAGCGTGTACTTGACCGCCGTCCAGCCTTGCTCGCGGGTGCGCGCAGCCAATTCCGTGACCACAGCGATATCGCGCTTCCCGGGCGGAATCGACGCATCCCAGTGCGTAAAGTAAACGCGCAGATTGTCCTGGATCGGGCCGCCGAGGAGCGCGTACAAAGGCACGCCCAAACGCTTGGCCTCGATATCCCAAAGCGCCATGTCGATGGCTGACAGGCCGGTCATCAGAGCCGGACCATTGCGCCAGCGTGTAGCCACATAGTAGACACGGTCCCAGTGCGCTTCCGGACCAGCTGGATCGAGCCCCACATACTCCGGCTCCAGCCAGCGAAGGACGGACTCCGCTATGTCGGTCCGGCTTTCGAGCGTTGCCTCTCCTAACCCAGTGATACCCGCATCGGTATGCACCTCGACAAACATCAGATCGCGCCAGCGCACAGAAACCTTGTGAATCCCAAAGCCGGTAATCTTGACCTTCCCCAGCGGGGCTGCCGCCTGGAACGCCGAGGCCAAAGGAACGGCTGCGAGACTCTTGATCAGGGCTCTTCTATTCACAGTGCGGAATCATATCTCACCGAGACGGCTCTCCCAGTCACCGAGAAACGCGTTATCTTGGGAAGGCTTCGATCGTTTCTCCGGAGGAACAGCGAATGGGACACAAATATGCCAATATCCTCGAAACCGTGGGCAACACGCCCGTGGTCAAGATCAATAAGCTGGCTCCCCCCGGCGTAAACCTCTTTGTCAAAGTCGAGGCTTTCAACCCCCTCGGTTCGGTCAAGGATCGTCTCGCCCTGGGCGTGATTGAGGATGCAGAGAAGACCGGCAAACTGAAGCCGGGACAGACGGTAGTAGAGGCGACCAGCGGTAATACGGGCATTGGGCTGGCCATGGTATGCGCCCAAAAAGGGTATCCGCTGGTGGTTACGATGGCGGAGACGTTCAGCATCGAGCGGCGCAAGCTGATGCGCTTCCTGGGAGCCAAGGTCGTGATCACCCCCGCAGCAGGCAGAGGTTTCGGCATGGTCGCCAAGGCTATAGAACTGGCGAAAGCGCACGGCTGGTTTCTCACCCGGCAGTTCGAAAATGAAGCCAACGCCGACGTGCACTCCCGCACCACGGCAAAAGAGATATTGGACGACTTCGCAGGCGAGCGGCTGGACTACTGGGTGACCGGCTTTGGCACCGGCGGCACGCTGAAAGGCGTATCGCGGGTGCTGGCTAAAGAGCGGCCGGAGACCAAGATCGTAGTCTGCGAGCCGGACGACGCGGCCATGCTCTCCAGCGGTATTGCCCAGGAACGAAATCCCGACGGGTCTCCGGCGGCTCCCCACCCCGCGTGGAAACCACATCCGCAGCAAGGCTGGAGCCCGGACTTTATCCCCAAGCTTGCTGGGGACGCTGTGGATACGAAGGTGATCAGCGAGATCCTACGCATCCCAAATGCCGAGGCCATGCGGTGCAGCAAGGAACTTGCCCGGAAGGAAGGAATCTTTGTGGGCATTTCCTCGGGTGCAACCTTCTCGGGAGCGCTCAAAGTCGGCGCAGAAGCGCCTAAGGGATCCACCATCCTGTGCATGTTGCCGGATACGGGTGAACGCTACCTGAGCACTCCGCTCTTCGCCGACGTCTCCGTCGACATGACGCCGGAGGAGCTGGAGATTGCACACTCCACCCCCAGCGCCTGGCTGCAGCCGGCGTAATCAAGACCAAAACCGGAGATCGTATGAGCAAGCAGAAACGAAGCGTTACCAGGAGCCGATTCGAGCTTGAGGAAATGGGGGAAACGGCGTACCTCGAGTTTGACCTGGATAGCGCGGGGTGGATCACGCTGTTGCATACCGAAGTGCCGGAGGCACTTCGCGGGCGGGGGATAGCGGGCGAACTGGCAAAGACAGGGCTGGAATACGCACGCGACAACCAACTGAAGGTGGACGTGATCTGTCCGCTGGTTGCGAACTACATCTCAAAGCATCCGGAGTTTCAGCCCTTAGTGGGCCGATAAAGCCAACGGCTTTACCAAAGGCGGCGAACACCAAAGGCGTCGAGTTTCGGATCCTTGCTGAGGATTGGTATGTCGCTCGCTAACGCCTGGGCAGCGAGCATGCGATCGAAAGGATCGCGATGAGGTGCAGTAAGTCGCCCGGCACGAAGCGCGTTCGCGGCTTCGATCGGCAGCAGCGTGTAACCGGACTCCTCCATAATTTGAAGAAAGTCTCTTTCGAGTCTCTCGATTCCAGGGAGTTTGCCAAGACGTACTTTGGTGGCTATCTCCCACGCAGATACCGCGGATACAAAAACCACAGTGAGCGGTTCCGCCATAATTTCAGCGGCTTGACGGCTTAGCTTGTCAGGAGAGATTTTCGCCCATAGCAAGGTGTGAGTGTCGAGTAAGACCCTCACTCACCCTCGCCTTCCCAAAGTTTCAACTCGTCCTCAGGAAGGTCTTCCCAGAAAGCGTCTGTCAAAACAAAGTTCGGATCTTCCAGACCGCCCAGACGTTTCTTCGGGGTGGGATGGATCGCCTCCAGCTTCGCGACCGGCTTTTTGTCGCGGCCAGAGGTGATGATCACGGTCTCTCCTGCCTGAGCTTTCTTCAGCAGTTCAGACAGGTTCGTCTTCGCCTCGAAAATGGTCGCTTTGATCATGGCTGCCTACCTGGATGCTAAGTTATTTTAGCTAAGTTAGACATAGCCGTCAAGATTCAAGGAATCACCAAATACTGTTCCAGTTTTCCGTCCGGCATCTCGTAGGTGGTCACCTTCAACTCGCGTTCAGGAAAGGTGGCGGTGAAGATCCGGAAAATCATGCCCCCACGCGCTTCCTTTCTCGTCTCTTTGAAGGTCAGCGGCGGTCCCAGGGGCTTCAGACTGGCGGCAAAGTCTTCGAGCGCTTGCTGGCTGAAGTACGCGTTGCAGAAGCTGGTGAACAGCTTGCGGTCGATATGCCCGTCGGCGAGCCCATTGAAGATGGCCAGCGCCTGGGCCTCTTCCCTGGTCGGGGCGGAGGACGCAATGCCCAGGATCATCGGCGCGACCCGGTCAGCAATCATGCTGGCGGCCTGGGTAGCCATTTCGTTTGTCAGCACGATGATGGCCGCCCGATCGCCGGGAAAAACCATGTTTTCGGAGACGAATCCCGACACTTCTCCCGAGTGCTCAATCACCGCATGGCCATCGCGCTTCTTAAGGAAGACTCCCAAGCCGTAACCGGTGCTGTCGCCGTTTTTAAGCGGGACTGGGGTGAACATCTGAGTGTAGGAGGCTGGGGAAAGTAGCGATCGATCGATCAGGCTGATGTCCCAAAGCGCCAAATCGTGGGCCGGCATGGCCAGCTCACCGGCAGCAAACATCCACCCGGCGCCCTCCTGCGGTGAAGGCCGGGGTGGCCCCAGAGCATAGCGCTCGTAACCCGTGGGGTCGGTGGCCGGCAACCGGCTGGCATCGGCGTCATAGACATTCTCCATGCCCAAAGGCAAAAAGATTCGTTTCTCCAGGAGGTCAATGAGAGCCATGCCGCTGACCTGTTCCACGATCGAGCCTGCGATCACATAATTGGTATTCGAATATTGCCATTGCGTGCCGGGATCGAAGTCAAGGGGCCTCTTTCCCCATGTGTCCAAGATGTGCTGGGCGGTCGTGGGCGCCACCATGGAGGTCATCACGTAATCCTCCGGCCAGTAGTCCTGGTACCCGGAGGTGTGCGAGAGCAGCATGCGAATCGTCACATCGCGGGCACGCGTCAGCTCGGGCAGGTACTTCGACACCGGGTCACTGAGGTTCAACTTGCCCTCCTGCGCGAGCAGCAGGACGGCGGCCGCGGTGAACTGCTTGCTGATCGAACCGATGGAGTACTGCATCGGCGGGGTCGCCTCCATGGGCGGAGCGAGCCTGGCCTGCCCGTAGGCCTGGAGATAGGCGATGCGGCCATCCTTCACGATGGCGATCGAGGCGCTGGGCACTTTCGTCGATGACAGAATTTGGTTCACCGCGGCGTCGACCTTCGTTTTCAAGTCTTCCGGGAGCGCTGGCGCGGCTGCTCCGGGGGTGGATTGTGCTCGCAGTCCCGGGCTGATAGTCAGCGTAATAACGACCAGCAAGAGCGTGAGGAGTAATTTCAGCATGCTGGCTCGATTGTAAGAGACAAGGTGTCACCGCCCCGTCTGCTATGGTTGCGGTTCGCGGCTTTCGCCGTTTTGAGAAACCCGTCTAAAATACCCTCGCGACCAAGCAATGGAGGATCTGTAATGCTCACCCGTAGAGAGTTCAACCGCCTGGCCATAGCCGGCGCAGCCTCACAAGTGGTTTCGCCTCTCCTGGCTCAGAGCGGCGGCGAGCGCAAGATCGGCTATTGCATTATTGGCCTGGGCCGGATTTCCATGGGTCACTTCATGCCGGGAGTCCTGGCCAGCAAGAACTCACGCATTACCGGACTGGTGAGCGGGCATCGCGATAAGGCGCTGGCCCAGGCGGCTAAGTATGGGGTTCCGGAGAGCTCCATCTATAGCTACGAGAACATGGATCAGATCAAGAACAACTCCGCTATCGACGCGGTCTACGTTGCCCTGCCCAACAGCATGCATGCGGAGTACACGATTCGCTCTGCACAAGCGGGCAAGCATGTGCTGTGCGAGAAACCGATGGCGACCACGGTCGCGGATTCGCTGGCGATGATCAAGGCCTGTAAAGACGCGAACAAAAAGCTGATGATCGCCTATCGCTGCCACTACGAACCGACCAACCTCCGGGCCATGCAGCTCATTCGCGACGGCAAGCTGGGAAAGATCCAGGCGATCGAGAGCGCCAATGGCTTTAACGAAAGGGCAGGCGAATGGAGGCTTGACCGCAAGCTGGCCGGCGGCGGCCCATTGATGGATATGGGCGTCTATTCACTCAACGCCTGCCGCTATCTCACGGGCGAAGAGCCGACCGAGTTGAAGGCATTTTCATCAGTGATCGACCACGATGGGCGATTCGATACGGTAGAAGAGAATGTGTCGTGGACGATGAAGTTCCCTTCTGGAGCGGTGGCCAGTTGCAACACCACCTACGGCGCTTCGATGAACGGATTTTACCGGGTGCATGGGTCGTTGGGCTTTCTATACGCAGAGCCGGCGTTTCCGTACGAGGGGCTCCATCTCACGGCCCAGTTTTCTGATCCCGCGGGGGGCAAGCCTACCATCCTTGATGAGCCGAACCCGGACAAAGATCCGTCGCAGTTCACCACGCAAGCTGACTACTTCTCCAACTGCATTCTTGAGGATAAGACTCCCAAGACGGCGGGCGAAGAAGGCTTGCTCGACATGCAATACATGTCGAAGATTTATCAATCAGCTGGGTTACCGTCGCTTTGAGAGAAGGTTCACCCAGGACCGTGTCCTGGGTGGTTTTCAGCCGTCCCTTGCGGGACTGATCGTGGTTCTTGACTATACCCAGGACGAACCCGGATTTCCTGTACGTTGCTCTGGATACATCTGCGTATGCGGCTTTCTTTACGGAAAGCCGCACGAGGCTCATTGACTCCACCGAGCTACACAGGAAATCCGGGTTCGTCCTGGGCTACTCTCAGCCGTCCCTTCGGGACTGGGTTCTCGCCGGGACCGAAATCAGCATTGCTGCATCAGCCCGGATCAAAATGACCCGCCGGCAATGGAGGGGATCACCAGCACTTCGTCCCCATCCTTGAATGCGTACTCGTCGTTGCCCAAAAAGCGGATGTCCTCTTCGTTGACGTAGAAGTTGATGAAGCGCCGCACCTTGCCGTCGTTGTCGCGCAGGTGGGGCTTGAGCGCGGGAAAACTGGTCTCGATCTCGGTGATCAGTTGGGGCAGATTGGCGGCCGAGGATTGAATCTCCCGGGTGCCGTTGGTGTGTTTCTGAAATGCATTCGGCAGCAATACTTTAACGGACATACACTTCCTCTCCCGCGTTCTTCTCTTCCAGATCCCGCTCGACCATGGCCTCAAAGTCGGCCATGCGGGGACGAATCGCCTGCTTCTGTTCATATTTGCCCTGCAGCACATCCAGGGTCTTCAAACCGTTGCCGGTAATCGCAACCACGGTAAGATCGCCGGGAGCAATCCGGCCGTGGGCATAAAGGCGCGCGGTCACAGCGGTGGTTACTCCGCCCGCGGTTTCGGTAAAGACACCTTCCGTCTCGGCCAGCTCCTGGATCGCGGAAACGATCTCCACGTCGGAAACATCCTCCGCCCAGCCGCCGCTTTCACGAATGGCCCGGATGGCATAAGGCCCGTCAGCAGGATTGCCGATCGCCAGCGAGCGCGCAATAGTGTTCGGCCGCTGCGGCTCGTGGTGTGACAAGCCATTCTTGACCGCGTGGGCAATGGGGGAGCAGCCAGTGGCCTGGGCTCCAAAAAAGCGCACCGGCTTGTCCTCTACCAGGCCCAGCTCGACCAGCTCGCCAAAGGCCTTGTGGATCTTGGAAATCAGCGCGCCGCCGGCCATGGGAACGACCACGTTGTCGGGCAGCCGCCAGCCCAGTTGCTCGGCGATCTCATAGCCTACGGTCTTGGATCCCTCAGCGTAGTAGGGACGAAGATTGACATTCACGAAGCCCCAGTTGTAGCGCTCGGCGATTTGGGTGCTGAGCCGATTCACCTGGTCGTAGTTGCCGTCGATCCGCACCAGGTTTGCACCATAGACCTGGGTGTTCAGAATCTTGGCCGGCTCCAGATCGGTGGGCACCAGGATGTACGTCTTCAATCCCAGGCGTGCGGCGTGAGCGGCCACGGCGTTGGCCAGGTTTCCAGTCGAGGAGCAACCCACCGTATCGAAGCCGAATATCTTGGCCCTCGCAAGGGCGACCGAGACCACGCGATCCTTGAAGCTCAGTGTGGGCAGGCAAACAGCGTCGTTCTTGAGATAAAGATTGGTGGCGCCGATGCGCTTGGCCAGGCGCGGAGCCGCCATCAGGGGAGTCATGCCCGTAGGAGTGGTGGGCACGTAGTCGTCAGGCAGCGGCAGCAGCGCCTGATAGCGCCACATGCTCTGCGGCCCCCGGGCAATGGCCTCACGGGTGAAGGTCTTCTTGGCAGCGGCCATGTCGTAGGCTACTTCGAGTGAGGAAAAACACTCGTCGCAGCTGGAAAGCGGCTGATTCGGAAAGCGCTTGCCACACTCTCTACAGCGCAATTCGTAAGATGATGCCATCATGCCCTCAATTCGAGAGCGACCGATGCACGGGCACTACGTGACGAACTCTAAACCGCGTACTGCATGGAATTAGCGAGATGCGCAAACTATGCACCCCGAATCTCATGTTCCCCAATTCTTTTCAGAACCTAGGAGAGAGTTGACACCATACTCCTGGTTTGCCCAGGCAGGTTGTCGTGGCGTCACAGGGCCCGTCCCTCAGCCACTCTTCATGAAATTCAGGCTCGCTCACAAGGAGCAAACTTGAATATTCGATTTCTAGCACAGTCGCCTACGGACCGCAAGTGGCGTCTTCAGCCAACAAGGCACGCGAGAAGTGCATCTCATTGGTAACATTAGAAAGTAAGCAACTACCGAGCCTGCGGAGGGGTCTGGTCCGCTCAGAAAAATTAGGAACTCCGAATCGGAACTCCATGACGGAAGCCAGTCCACAATCCTCCCGCAACGCCTGGCGCGAGCGCGTCCAAGCGCTCAAGAACGTGCCGCCGGTGCTCGGCATCTTGTGGCAATCAGGTCCGTCCGTGGTGGTGTGGGGCCTGGTGCTGCGCATCCTGGTGGCCGCCCTGCCCGCGGCGATTGCCTACGTTGCGTCCCAGATTATCAACGGCGTTCAGTATTACTTCAGCCACAAAGCGGTGTTACCGCACTTTTGGTGGCTGGTGGGGATTGAAGCGGGCCTAAACGTCTTTAACGGGGTGCTGGTGCGGGGAGTCGATTACAGCGATAGCCTGCTAGCCGACCGTTATACGCACTTCGTCAGCGTGCGCGTGATGCGTCAGGCAGCAGCGCTGGATCTGACGACGTATGAAGATCCCGTCTTCTATGACCGCTTGGAACGAGCCAGGGTCCAAGCCACCGATCGCCTGGCGATGATCCAGCAGATGGGCCGGCTCTTCCAGCAGACGCTGACCACGCTGATCTGGACCTCCATCCTGCTTTGGTATTCGCCCTGGCTGGTGCTTCTGCTCGCGCTCGGCGTGCTTCCCACCTTCCTGGGAGAAACCCACTTTGCCTTCCTGGGATATGCGAAGAACTTCCGTCAAACCCCGGCCAAACGGCAGATGGACTACCTCCGCCAAGTGGCGGGCAGCCGCGAAGGCGCCAAAGAACTAAAGCTCTTCAATTTGAGCGACTATCTCACGAATCGCTTCACCGGTCTCTCCAAGGAGATCTACGAGGAAAATGTCGCGCTATCGCGCAAGAAGTTGCTAGCCGGTGGCCTGCTCGGGGTCATCGCCACCCTGGGCTACTATGGCGCCTACGCATTCGTCATCTGGCGCGCAGTCACCGGCAGTTACAACGACATTGGCGAGTTCTACTACCTGACCAATGCCATCATTCAGGCTTCCAGCAATCTGCAGCAGGTGTTTTCTACCGCGTCGGGCATAGCGGACCAGGCGCTCTTCCTCACCGATCTGCTGGCCTTCTTCGAGATGAAACCGACGGTCGCTGCCAACCCCGATGGGGCGTTGATACCGCGTCCGATCCGCCGCGGCTTTGAATTTCGCAACGTGAGCTTTGCCTATCCCGGCACCACGCGGCGGGTGCTGAGCAACTTCAACTTCACTCTTGCGCCGGGCGAGCGAATCGCGTTGATCGGGGAAAACGGCCAGGGCAAGACGACCGTGGTCAAGCTGATTACCCGGCTGTACGACCCGACCGAAGGCCAGATCCTGCTCGATGGCATTGACCTGCGAGAGTACAAGCTGGAAGATTTACACCACGAAATCGGAGTCATCTTTCAGGACTTCATGCGCTACGAAATGACCGCGCGGGAAAACATCAGTGTGGGGCGAGTGGAAAGCGAACACTCGCAGGCAGAGATCGAGTCGGCGGCGCACAAGAGCCTGGCGGAGAGCGTGATTGCCAAGCTGCCCGGCGGCTACGACCAGATGCTGGGCCGCCGCTTCGAGAGCGGAGTGGAGCTGTCTGGCGGAGAATGGCAGCGCGTCGCGCTGGCCCGCGCGTATTTGCGCGATGCTCAGTTGCTGGTGCTGGATGAGCCTACGGCCGCGCTCGACGCGCGCAGTGAGTTGGAAGTCTTCGAGCGCTTCGCCGAGCTCACCACGGGGAAGATGGCGCTGCTGATCTCGCACCGCTTTTCAACCGTGCGCATGGCCGACCGCATCGTAGTGCTGGAAGGCGGGAGGTTGGTGGAAGAAGGAACGCATCCCCAATTGATCGCGCTTGGCGGGCGCTACGCAAGTATGTTTGAAATGCAGGCGGCAAGCTATCGCTGACCTTTAGCCGAAGCTAACACTCGAAAGAGAAATTTATGACCGACACCGTACAGAGCTCGGGCCAGGCCATTAACACCAACCCGGAGTCGCGGTCCACTTACACCGCCGATTCGTTGCGGGCTTATGCCGATAAGGTCGCTCCCGGTTGGCACGTCGCACACAAGCCGGAGGGCTCCGGCAGCTTTGGCCGCCGCATAGACGCGACTGCCGAGTCACTCGACCAGCTTTATGTAATCCTCGATGCCCGGCCCACGCCGACCTATGAACCAGGAGTGCCGCTGGACCCGTTGCTCGAGTTGCGGCAAAATCCGCGGCTGCTTCGCTCTGTAGTCACCGAGGTGTCTACCATACGCAAGCGTCTTGGCCGCCTGCCGCGCACCATGCGCGAGCAGGGGAACGACGAGCCACGAATCGTAACCGTGGCGGACGCCTACCTGCAGGCAACCGGCTCGGAATACCACCCCCACGCGATCAAGTTCTTTATTGACCAGGTGCAGATGTACGATGCGCTGGAGCTCAATGAATTATGGGCTCTGGCACCGGTGCTGAAATTCCTGTTACTGGAAGAAGTCATCGTGCAGGCCAATGGCGTTATCCAGGATCCGGATTCGCACACCGAGGAAGGCGCCGAACTGCTTAAGACGCGCATGAGAAGCCTGCGCGACGTTGGCTATGCCGATTGGTTCACCTTGATCGAGCCGTTAGTCGTCTATGACTCCGTTCTACAGAAGGATCCAGCCAATGCATACAAGTTCATGGACTTCGACAGCCGGGAGGGCTACCGCAAACGCGTAGCCGAGATTGCCCGTCACTCCGATTGTTCGGAGCTGGAAGTAGCCGAGGCAGCGCTTACGCTGGCCCTGGAGTCCCGGGAGAAGCAGCGGGTAGAGGATCCGCGGCTGCGTGTCCGCCGGGCACACATCGGGTACTACCTGATTGATCGCGGCTTTCCGCTGCTTGCGTCGCGGGTCGGCTATCGTCCCCGGTTTATCGACCGCATACGCCTCACCATGCGGAACCACGCGGATGATTTCTATATTGGCGGCATTCAAATCATCACTGTCGTGCTGATCGGCCTGATCCTGGCTCCCCTGGTGCCCACCTACCCGATCTTCGGTGGCCTTACGCTGGCCTTTCTGCTCCTACTGCTCCCGGCCACCCAGGGAGCGGTCGACCTGGTAAACAACACCATCACTGCAGTCTTCAAAGCCTACGCACTGCCCAAGCTCGACTTCTCCGAGGGTGTGCCCGAGCCATTCACGACTTTGGTTGTGGTGCCCACCCTGCTGATGAAGGAGAAGCAGGTACGCGAGCTCTTCGATGACCTCGAGGTGCGCTACCTGGCTAACCAGGATCCGAACATCCACTTCGGACTGCTCACCGATCTTCCCGACTCAGTCACCCGCCCGCGACAGAACGACACCGATCCGTTGGTCGAGCTGGCTATTCAGTTGACTGATGAGCTGAACGAGCGCTATGCCTCGTCGGGAGCGGGATCGTTCTTTCTGCTGCACCGTCATCGCATCTTCAACGCGCGCCAGGGAGTGTGGATGGGTTGGGAGCGCAAGCGCGGCAAACTGCTGGATCTCAACAAGCTGCTCAAAGGCCAGTTTGATCCTTTCCCAGTCAAGGCCGGCAATCTCAGCGCGCTGACGCACGCGCAATACGTCATCACTCTCGACTCCGATACGCAGCTTCCGCGGGGCACGGCGCACAGCATGATTGGCGCCATGGCTCATCCGCTCAACCGCGCCATCATCGATCCCGACCTCCGCATCGTCACCGAGGGATACGGCATACTGCAGCCGCGGGTTGGCGTCAGCGTGCAATCCGCATCGCGCTCGCGCCTGGCCTCGATCTATTCCGGGCAGACGGGCTTTGATATTTACACTCGCGCCATCTCAGACGCCTACCAGGACCTCTATGGGGAGGGCATGTTTACCGGTAAGGGCATTTACGAGATCAATGCGCTGCACGCGGTGCTGGATCGACGCTTTCCCCGTAATTCCCTGCTCAGCCACGACCTGATCGAGGGTTCGTATGCGCGCGTTGGTTTGACGACGGATATCGAGGTCATCGACGATTACCCATCGCACTACAGCGCATACACGCGACGCAAACACCGCTGGGTGCGCGGCGACTGGCAGATTGCGCAATGGCTCTTCTCCAAGGTCCCGGACGAATCAGGGCGGTATGTTCGCAATCCCATCGCGACCATCTCGCGCTGGAAGATCTTCGACAATCTTCGCCGGTCGCTGGTGGAAGTCTTTACCTTTGCCTTGCTGCTCGCCGGCTGGCTTGGACTGCCCGGTGGCGCGCTCTATTGGACGGCGGTCACGCTGTTCCTGATGTTCGTGCCGTCGCTGGTACAGTTTGTTTTCAGCGTGGGCCGCGCCTATTTCACCAAGCTGCCGGGCGCCATGCGCGATGCCGTGAGCGGCTTTGGGCAAGGCACATTTATCAGCCTGCTCACGCTGGTCTACCTGCCTCACCAGACGCTGCTTGCGCTGGACGCGATCATCCGTTCGCTGGTGCGCAGCTTTATCACTGGTCAGCGCCTTCTGGAGTGGGAAACCGCTGCCGAAGCCGAGGGTACGGCGAGCAACCGCACGCCGGTTGATCGCTACCTTGCGGTGACGCCGCTGGTCGCCCTGGTGGTCGGGGTGCTGGTTTTCCTGCGCCATCGGGAATCGCTGCTGGTGGCACTCCCCATTCTCATTCTGTGGGGTTTTGCCGGGGTCATCACTGCCTGGCTCAACAGCTCACCGCAGCAGACTAAGCTGAAGCTTACGTCCGAAGAGGATACTTTCCTGCGCCAGCTTGCACTGCGCACCTGGCGCTTCTTCTATCAGTTCGGGGGCGCGAGCCACAACTACCTCATCCCGGATAATGTGGAGGAAGATGGTCTCTTTGAGGCGGCGCGCGTCTCGCCTACCAACTATGGCTTGTTGCTCAATGCCCGTCAGGCTGCAAACACCTTTGGCTATCTCACCATTCCCGAATTTATTACTCTGACCGAACACAGTCTCGAGACTTATGAAAAGCTGGAGAAGTATCGCGGGCATATCTACAACTGGTACGACACGCGTACGCTGATCCCGATCCTTCCAATGACCATTTCTTCGGTCGACAGCGGAAACCTGGCCGCCTCGTTCTATACCTTGCGCAGCGGTTGCCGCGGCATGCTGCGCGAGCCGTTGTTGGATCCGAGTCTTTTTGCCGGCATTCGCGATCACTGGCAACTGCTTACGGGCCTCCACGATGCACCCGCCGGCTTGGAGGGACTGGAGCCTCCCGCCGCGGAAGCGGACACCGATACCTGGCTCGCATGGGCTCTGGCCAAGGTGGACGCGCCTGAGTTTGCTACAGCGCTTCCGGCAGACAGCGAGGCATCGTGGTGGCTTGCGGAAACCCACCAGCGGATCCGTGCTGTGGTCCAACTGGTTCGCAATTACATGCCCTGGCTCCTGCCTCAATACGCGCCGCTGTTCGCGTTGCCTCCGTTGCAAGGGCTTCGCGAGGCTGCCATCGCGATCAAAACCGGAGCCGCCAGCGGCCTTGCCGCCGATCTCGATGCCCGCATCGCCAAGGCCGCAACCAGCCTGGCTTCCAATGCTCCTGAAGCCAAACTAGCCGAGGAGTTGCGCCTGGCGATTCCGCCGGCGCGGGAAGGCCTGAAGACACTCACCCATGACCTGCATGAGCTGGCGTCAGAGGCGATGCGATTCGCCACCGAAATGGACTTCGGCTTCCTGATGGATCGTTCGCGCCTGCTGCTCTCGATTGGTTATGAAATAGAGCGCCAGCATCTTCATCAGGCCTGCTATGACCTGCTTTCGAGCGAGGCCCGCATTGCGGCGTTCATTACCGTAGCCAAGGGAGAGGCGCCACAGCAAAGCTGGTTCAAGCTTGGACGCATCCACACCATGGCCTATGGCCATGCCGTGCTGATCTCCTGGACTGGCACCATGTTCGAGTACCTGATGCCTTCGCTTTGGATGCGTAGTTATCCTGACACCCTGGTCTCGCGCACACTCAGCGGCGTAGTGGCCATCCAACGTGCTTTCGGGAAAGAGCACGGTATCCCGTGGGGCATATCTGAGTCGGGCTGGGCGGGCATCGACGACCACGGTCACTACCACTACCAGGCTTTCGGCATTCCCGGAATCGCGCTCAAGTGGGACGCGGTGGCAGGCCCCGTCGTCTCGCCCTATTCCACCTGCCTGGCGCTGGGCATCGATTCCGTCGAATCCATGCGTAACCTCAAGCGCATGGCAAAAATGGGCTGGAGCGGAGCTTATGGATTCTACGAGGCTGCGGACTACCAGGAATCGCTCAAAACGCCCAAGCTGGTGCGGGAGTGGATGGCCCACCACCAGGGCATGTCGTTGTTGGCCGTGCTCAACCTGCTCTATGACAACATCGTGCAGGATTGGTTCCACGCTAACGCACACTTAGAGGCGACGCAATTGCTGCTGCACGAGAAGCCGATGCATAAGGCTGCGCTCAAGGCTGAGTTCCAGGCCGCGCAGCCGCGCAAGAAGGCCAGCTAGGGCGTGAGAACTCAAACGTTTGGGTAGGTCCGGGCTTCAGCCCGGATCCATCCCCACGACCCATCGGCCCTGAGGTACGCTTTTCTCTTCATGCCTCTGCGGAAATTCAAGGAATCCATACCTCAGGGCCTAAAGGCCAAAGAACCGACCCCGTTGATGTCCGGCTGAACAGGCTGCGGAAAAAGTCTGCACCGGCAGGCAAGCAATACCTCAGGGGCTAAAGCCCTCATGCTGTGGCTTTTTACGGCCCGACTAAAGTCGTGCCCTGATACAAAACATAAGTTTTTCCGCAGCCTGTGAAGCCCAGACCTACCCAACGTCAGAGTTCTCACGCAGACACTCTAGCCGCCGAGGTACGGTTTTCCTCTTAGCCCTTCATCGGGGCATTGTTAACTCGTTTTCTTGGAAGACTAATCGCGACTCTTATCCTTCTTCGTTCTTTCCCAGGGCCTGCTGCACACCGCGCACTAACGCCTCAGGATTGAACTCGGCCCGAATAATCTCGTCCGGGCAGTCGCTCTCGATGGCCACGCGGTAATTGCAGACAAAGGCAACATGCTGCTTGGGGACAACCTTCTTGATCTCGTCGCAGAGTTCCTGGGCACTCTGCACCCGGACATCGGACTCGACATCGATCAATACCAGGTCGTAGTCGCTCTGCGTGACTTCATCCAATGCCTGGCTGGAATAGAGCGTCGACTGCACTTCAAAACCGTGCAAGCGGAGAATTTGATCGCGCAAGCCCTTGATATTCTCCCGGCTGCTGACGTGGAAAATCCGCTGCCCTCCATTGCTGCCTGTAGACGTGGCTTGCATCAAACCGATGCTACCAGCACTGGAGACGATTTCCTAGGTGTGCCATCACTTCACTGCGTTCGACTTGGCCTCAGCGCTGCGCGGCAAACCGATGGACGGTACCAGCATGTCTTCCTTGCGATGGATCAGCGTCGTGGCATTGAGCGAAGCCAGCTCAAAGCCATGGCCATGGGTAATCGCGTCGGTGGGGCAGGCTTCCACGCAATATCCGCAAAAGATGCACCGGTTGTAGTCGATGTTATAGACCTTGGCATAGCGTTCCGAACTGGAGATTCTCTGCTCGGCCGTGTTCTCGGCAGCCTCGATGTAGATGCAGTTGGCGGGACAGGCCGCCGCGCATAGAAAGCAGGCAACACATTTCTCCAGGCCATTTTCATCGCGCTGCAGGACGTGGGCGCCACGGAAGCGATCCTGAAAGTGCGCGCCGCGGTTGGGTCCCGGTCCGTCCGGGTAGTTCTCCACTTCGGTGGGCTGCAGCATCTCGCGAAACGTGATGCTCATTCCCTTGGCTACTCCCGCTATGTTTCGCACAATGGACATGCCACAAGTATACGATGCCGGGGACAATTCCCCTCAAGCGCCGCATTTCCGCTGCCAGGTGTCGATCGACACTAGCAGCCTCTGGAGCTGCGAGGCATCCGACTCGCGCAGGGAGCTTCGCACATCGTCTGCAAGGGATGCCATCTCGGCCGGCGCATGACGGGCATGGCGCGCAAAGTAGAGATCACCCCGAGAAGAAGCGAGAAGCCGGCTCCAATACCTTACCGAGAGTGATAGCGGGACCCAGCACATGATCGTTCGTAGCGCCAAGGGAGCGGCTCCCACTCGCTTGCGTTCCTGGGCCTCCCAGCCTTCCCGCACGGCAACGACGAAGCGGCGGACCGTTTCGGTATTTTGCGCCAGACGGCTTGCGTCGCAGCCGTTCTCATAAAGGGCCCCGGCCATTGCCGTAATGAAGACAGAGTGGCGCTGTAACCATGCATCCATGTCTGGCACTGAATCCACACGAAAGCCGGCTTCCCGGAAAAGCGAACCGACACCTGGTGCGCGTTTCTCCACCGCGGTGTGCTGCTGGGGAATATCGATATATCGAATCCTGGCGGCTTCCCGGTATCCAGCGACCCCTGGGAAGGCAAGGACTGTCCGGGAACGACCGAGAACCGTCAGCAGATGGTCTGTACGGTTAGCGTGGTTCCCCAGCAACACGATTTGCGCAATGGCGCTCGCCTTTAGCAGGTCTGGAAGGACGGTTTCCATCTGTTCACGGCGCACAGTGACCAAACACATATCTGCAACCAGGTCCGGCGGGAGTTTCTCGAGAACGGGTAGCATCCTGGTGCTGATCAGCGAAGTCGATGCGTCCTGAATCGATGCACCTTCCCGGCGGAGCTCCGCGGCCCGGTCCGGTCGCGCGACCAGCGTCACCTGGTGACCTACCATGGCGAGCCGGATGGCAAACACTGTCCCTTGAACGCCAGCGCCGAGTACGACGATTCTCACTGCCGGCCTCCATGCCGCCGGGAGCGCAGACCTTCACTTCATCTGCGCAGCCGGAAGGCCAACACGCTCCAGATAATTCCGTTCAAAAGCTCGTAGCCGGCGAGCGCCTGGGTTGTGGGCCGGGCGGCTTGGTGGAAATGCTCGAGGAAGACCACGCCCACGCAAAGAGAGAGCACTCCGCCTACGATGAGCAGGAACAGGTTGGGGCGGTCTTCCCGCAGCTTAATTGCCAGAGCTGTTTGAAAGCATCCTGTACCGAGTGCGTGAATCCCCGCAAGCAAGGCGAGGGATTGAGACGTCAGCATGAGCGAAATGCCGATGTAGACGCCCAGAAGCAATGCAAAACAACCTTCACCCAGCGCCAACCACCAAAGATGCAAACGATGTTCGTAGGCGAAACCGGCCGCCACTGCTAAAAGAAGGCCGTTGCTGAGAACGAAAGAGCCGAGCAGAAGGCTCAGATAAACGAGTGTGACTGGATCGAAGAAGAAGATTCCCAAAAAGATGCTGGTGAGAAAGAGGACCACGGCAAAAACGATGGCCAAGCCTCCGCGAACCGCAAATATCCACCAGCACAGCGTGATCGGCCGTGCCATTGCGAGATTCAGCGCCCGGGTACTCATGCGGCCGCGCTCAGGGCATACTTGGCCGGCCGATCAAGACGGCTTTGGCGAAAGAAGTAGTAGATGATGACGCTCAACACCGCCGCATAAGCGCACCACAGGGATGTGAACTCGTACCGTTTTACCAGCATCACGATGAGGAGACCTGCCAGGTTGAGACCGCCCAAAAGGACCAGAGTACGAAATCCTGAAAAGAAAAGCGCTCCGCAGGTGGCGGTTACGTAGAGCATCGCAACCACGGTCGTGGTGGTTATCTGGTTGGTGTAGACGATACCGTGACCGGCCGCGGAGACGTGCAGGGGATATGCGATCAACCCCCACAGCAGGTAAACCGTAAGTGCGGCGCCCAAGAGGGAAAAATCAAGCATTCGCCGCTGCCGGGCTTTGGTTGGCTCTATCAGCAAGACGCTCAGTGGCAGCAGAAAAGGGAGCAGGCCATGGGCATACAAAATGTAGGCCGCAGCAGCATCATGGGTCACGATGGGGGGCAGCTTGCCATCCAGCCCCAGCCACACAAACCCCTCGGTGAACTGGTGCAGCGCAAAGAAGCACGGCATAGCCGCAAAGAGCAGCTCGCGCCGGTGCTTGACTTCGGTCAACGTCACCACTCCGATGGCACCCAATACGGCGCTGCCGATAAAGTTCGCGCTAGCTGAGAAGCACACGTAACCCCTCCACAAACGAAATCATACGTTAGCACTCCGGCTTGCTTCTGTGCCCTGTGGGGTATCATTTCTTGCGGCCGCTGCCTTGGCGTCCGCGTCCTCAGGAGCAATGACCGAATGCTTGCAGAGCGCCATACCCGGAAGAGATTTTTCCTCGCATCCCTGCTTTTCGTTCTCAGCGCCATCTCGTTTCTCGACCGAACGAATATTTCTATCGCGGGCCTGCAGATCAGTTCCGAGTACGGCTTGGGCAACCAGCACCTGGGTTGGATTTTCAGTGCGTTTCTCATCGGCTACGCCGGCTTTCAAGTTCCCGCAGGATGGCTCGCATCCCGCTTTGGCCCACGCTTGGTGATCGCGCTGGGAGTGGTGTGGTGGGGCATCGCCACCGCGCTCACCACGGTCATCCCCGCGGGTATTTCCCACGCGGTGCTGCTGCTGATCGGCATTCGTTTTGCACTCGGCGCGGGCGAAGCCGTGATTTACCCGGCGGCAAACCAGTTTGTCGCCCGCTGGGTACCAGAGCAGGAACGCGGGTTTATCAATGGGCTCATCTTCGCCGGAGTCGGCGCAGGCAGTGGGCTCACCCCGCCCCTTCTCGCATGGTTCATTCTTCATCACGGGTGGCGCTCTGCTTTCTGGTTCAGTGCGATCATCGGTGTGATCGCCGGAGTAGTCTGGTGGTGGTTCGCACGCGATACTCCGGAAGAAGATCCGAAGGTCTCGCCCTCCGAGCTGAAGGTCATTCGCGAGGGTATCGCCGAGGTGGCGGGCGCGGATGCCAACTCTGCTACGGTGATCTCCTGGTCGGCTATACTACGCCGCCGGGATCTGCCGGCGTTGATCGTAACCTACTTCGGCTTCGGCTACACCGCCTGGATCTTCTTTAGCTGGTTCTTTATCTATATGGCGCAGGTGCGAGGTTTCAACCTCAAGTCCAGTGCAATGTTCTCCATGCTTCCATTCTTGTCGATGACCGTTGGCTGTCTCGCTGGTGGTGCTCTCAGCGACCGCCTTACCCGTTCCTACGGACTGCGCGCAGGCCGTTGCGGGCTGGCTGCGGTCGCGTACCTGTTCACCGCTGTCTTCCTGGTGCTTGGTTCCCGAGTGCAAAGCCCGCAGCTTGCCGGGGTCATCCTCGCGGGCGGAGCGGGCGCGTTGTATGTCTCGCAGAGTTCCTTCTGGTCGGTCTCGGCCGACATTGCCGGGCGCAGCTCCGGTGTCTTCTCCAGCATGGTCAACATGGGGGCGCAGATCGGGGGCGCCGTGACCGCGTCGCTCACACCCTGGGTGGCGCAGCGCTTCGGCTGGACCACCTCCTTCGCAATCGCGGCCGCACTCGCTGTGCTTGGGGCTGGGCTCTGGATGACCGTGCATCCTGAGCGCCCGTTGGGTGCATGATGATGACCCGACTGCTGCTATGCGTGCTCGTGGGGCTGGTTTTCGCGGCATCTTCGTTCGCCGCTGATGTGCGGACGCCGACGCAAGAAGGCATCCTGTACGGGGTTGTCGATGGCCAGCAGTTGACCATGGACTACTACGCGCCCAAGGGCTCTGGGCCGCATCCGATCGCGATCATCATTCATGGAGGCGGCTACCAAAGAGGAAACAGCAAGAGCGGGAGCGAGGCTTACTGCGCCGATTTCCTGACGCCTGCAGGGTATGCTGTCTTCTCCATCAACTATCGCCTGGCGCCGCAGTATCCCTATCCCTACATGGTGTATGACGTGGAACGGGCCATCCGTTTCTTGCGCCACAATGCGAGCCGTTGGGACGGACAGGCGAATCGTATTGCGCTGATCGGTGGGTCGGCGGGCGGTTTTCTGAGCAACATGGTGGGACTCTTGAATTTGCCCGGTGATCCGTCAGCGGCCGATCCGGTGGATAGAGAGAGCGCGCAGGTGCAGGCCGTAGTAACGCTGTTCGCGCAGAGCAGCTTTGCCACGGTGCCGTTGAATGCCGATGTTCATGCTCTGCTCGATCCGTTGATCAAGGAAAAGGGCGAGGCCGTGGCGCTGAAAGAAGCGTCTCCTATCACCTATGTGCACAAAGGGGATCCGCCATTCCTGCAGATCCTTGGCGATAAGGACGAGTACATCCCTTTCAGCGAAGCAACCAATCTGGATGCGGCGCTGCGTAAGGTAGGGGTATCGAGTGAAATCATTCGTATCCCTGGCGGAATGCATGGGACTGGTGGATGGCATAAGCTGCCGGGCGTGCCCGACTGGGAGGTGCAGATGACGGAGTGGCTCAACCATACGCTGGGTCACCAGGGTTCGGTGGGTGAAGGGGTTCGCAAACGCGAGGCACCACCCGCATAAGCGAAGACCGAAGGGTTGCTGGTCTAGAGCAGTGGAATCCCACATCTCGCGAAAAACGAGCGAGATGTGGGGCACCCGTCATTTGTTGCCGGTGTGGCAAAGACTATGGTGGGGCTTCGCCCGCCTTTTTCGGCCCACGTACGCTTTGGCGAACGTGGGGCACCCGTCCTGTCCAAATAAAAGTGCGCGAAAAGCGAGATAAGCGAGATAAGTCGGCTTGTTGGCGGCTAAGTCCTTTGTTTCACGAAGATGATCAAGATGCTCAAAATAATTAATTTGAACGTCTTCGTATGTGAATGACTCAACGGCCGTCTGGCGAATTTTCCCACACCCACTTAGATCCATTTCAGTGAAGTTTCGTTCGGCTATGTAGAAAATATTTATCGCTACATGCCGGGATGACGCATGCGCACTGCGTACAAAGAGTGGTCGCTGAGCAAGTAGAGGGTGCGGCGGTCTTTGCCTCCGAAGAGGATATCGTGCGGCCGCTCGGGAACATCGATGCTGCCCAATAGCGTTCCCGTTGGGGAATAGACAAAGATCTGGCCGGCAGCTAGATAGACGTTGCCGTCGGCGTCCTGGGCCAAGCTCTCTCCGCCCTGCTCGGTGAACGTGGTGATCTGGGATAACGATCCATCGGCATTGAGCAGACCGCGATAGGTACGCTGCTCGGCTTCGTTGGTGGCGTAGAAGGGCTTGCCCACCGTTCCTTTTACCAAACCGTACGCTTCGAGGACGGGAACCCATTTGGTGCCGAAGTATGGCTCGCCTTGCACGATGGGGGCATTCGTGGGGATGAAGAGACTGTTGTCAGGGGATACGAACTGAAACGTGGTGCGGGTGCCCAAGCCCTTCTCGAACATCTGTTGCAGCGATGTATACGTATAGGGTTGAGTGGCGGAGAGAGTCTCCGCGAAGTCGCCGTTGAACCAGTAGTCGACCGGCAATGCAGCAGTAAGACCGGGACGTTCGGCGGCAGGCTCGAGGGGCAAGAGAGTGAGCTTGGCTTCGGCGTCGGTAGTTTTCGGGTTCAAGGCATACGCGGTGAGTTCCTCGCCGCCGGGGGAGACGACGATGAGGTCGCCTGCCTTATCGAAGACGAGATTAACCGGATCGAGTGGAGCGTCACTCACGACCGCAGCGTATTGCGACTCCGGAGACCAGCGGTAGATGCGCTGAAATTGCGCGTCGACAAAGTAGAGCTGCCCGGCTGCGTCGACTGCGGCGCCAGAGATATTGAAGAAGCCGGTGGCGAGGCGCTGCACTTGAGCACCCTTCTCGATGAGGTTGGCATCCTCC
>Ga0302325_10005303_pt1 | contig 29356 bp, 27 predicted proteins | sample Palsa_T0_2_FD_201948 | JGI IMG/M metagenome (GOLD analysis project Ga0302325, IMG submission 201948) | Peat permafrost microbial communities from Stordalen Mire near Abisko, Sweden - Palsa_T0_2 | ecosystem: Environmental > Terrestrial > Soil > Palsa > Peat permafrost | place: Sweden: Abisko...
ATTCAGCCAGGCGGTCACATCAAATTGCTGGTCCCCTCGGCATACGGATATGGATGTGTGGGCGCCGGCACCATTGTGCCGCCCAATTCGCCGGTCTATTTCGATATTACCCTGGTAAGCGTTCAATAAAAACGATTCAAAAAAATCGCCATGACAAAATACGATGCTATTCTCGTAGGTTCGGGACAGGCAGCAAACCCGCTTGCAAAAAAACTGGCTGCTACCGGCTGGCGAACGGCACTTATCGAACGGCAATGGGTAGGTGGTACCTGCGTCAATATTGGCTGTACACCTACCAAGACGCTTATCGCTTCCGGCCGCGTCGCTTATCTGGTAAAAAGGAGCGCCGACTTCGGCATCCGGACATCGGGATTTTCCGTTGATGTCGAAGCCTTCCTCCGTCGGAAAAACACCCTGGTGACAGCTTCCCGCGAGTCTTCCACCAAAGGACTGCTAAACACGCCACAGCTCGACCTGATCTTCGGGAACGCCTCTTTTTCCGGACCCAAAGAGATCACCGTCATAAAAGAAGATGGCTCACGGGAGACCCTGACCGCCGAAAAAATCTTCCTCGATACAGGCGCCTTACCGGTTATCCCGCCTATACCCGGGCTTAGCGACATCCGGTACCTGACCAGCACCAGCATTTTAGACCTTATGGAAATCCCTTCCCATTTGGCCATCATCGGCGGCAGCTATATCGCACTCGAATTCGGTCAGCTCTACAGAAGGCTGGGTAGCGAAGTGACCATCATCGAGGGCAGCACCCGGTTCCTGTCGAAGGAGGACGAAGATATTGCAGCGGAAGTCCGTCATATCCTCGAAGAAGACGGAATTACTATTTTCACCGGTACAAAGACCACAAAAGTCACGCCCGGCGATAGCATTCGCCTCGACCTGGAAAGAAGCAGGACCGACGGGACCAACAGCAGCCTTTCTGTCACAGCTTCGCATGTCCTGGTGGCTGCCGGCCGTAAACCAGATACAGCCGGCCTCAACACCGCGGCCGCCGGCGTCCGGCTGGATGAGCATGGATTTATTGCGGTTAACGGACAACTGGAAACCAGCGCACCGGGCATCTTCGCCCTGGGCGATGTAAAAGGCGGCCCCCAGTTCACCCATGTCTCGTACAATGACCACCAGATCGTATATAAGAACCTGATAGAAAAGGCTAATCTGAGCATTAGCGACAGAGTGCCCCTCTATTGTCTTTTTACCGATCCCGAACTGGGCAGGGTAGGGCTCACCGAGAAAGAAGCGCGGGCAAAAGGTCTGAATATCAAAGTGGCTACCATGCCCGCCAGCTATGTCGCCAGGGCCGGCGAAAACGGGGAAAGCCGCGGTCTGCTGAAAGTGATCGTAAACGCGGATGACCGGAAGATCCTGGGCGCAGCCATGCTGATTGTCAATGGCGGTGAACTGATGAGCATCGTGCAAATGGCTATGACCGGGGGAGTTACGTATGATACGGTCCGGGATGGCATGTATGCCCACCCCACATTTGCCGAGTCTTTGAACAATCTTTTTGCCAGATTGTAAAGGGATTGGCCAAAGGCTAACCCGCAAAGCACTAAATGATCGTCGTAAAAAATATTACCAAAACTTTCGGCGCCCACAAGGCTGTTGACGATATTTCTTTTTCCGTAAAAGAAGGCGAAAACCTCGTATTTCTGGGTACCAGCGGCTGCGGCAAAACCACCCTGCTAAAGATGATCAACCGCCTGATCGAACCCGACTCGGGCGGAATATGGATAGCCGGCCAAAAGATCGAAGACCAGCGCCCCGAAGAGCTCCGGAAAAAGATCGGGTACGTTTTTCAGAACACCGGTCTGTTCCCCCATTACACGATCGAAGAAAATATCGGCATCGTTCCCCGTCTTCTCGGCTGGGATAAAGGAAAGATAGCCGCACGGACGTCTGACTTGTTGGAAAAGCTCCACCTGCCGTCCGATCAATACCGGACCGCTTACCCCCATGAGCTGAGCGGCGGCCAGCAGCAAAGGGTCGGCATCGCCCGGGCACTGGCAGCCTATCCCCCCGTCCTGCTGATGGATGAGCCCTTTGGCGCCCTCGATCCCATTACCCGCGCAAGTGTCAGAAAAGATTTTAAAAAATTGGACGAATTAAGATCAAAAACGATCATCCTCGTGACACATGATGTGCAGGAGGCATTTGAATTGGCCGACAGGATATTCCTGCTCGACAAGGGGAAAATCGTACAACAGGGAACTCCGGACCAGCTGCTGTTCGAGCCTTCCGGCGACTATGCCCGTAATTTCTTCGAAGATCAACGTTTTCAGCTGGAAGCCGGCAGGATCGGGGCAACCGATTATCCTGCGCTCATCCGTGCATTCGATCACTTTAGGAAAAGACAAAGCTGATGGACGAATCCGAAAGCCTCTGGCAATTTATGCATCAGCAGTCCGGAAAACTGTTGCAACAGACCCTGCAACACATCGGACTGACCTTTATTTCCCTGCTGATTGCTGTCCTTATCGGCTTGCCCCTCGGCATATATATTACCCGTCACAAACGCGCCGCCGGCCTGGTGCTGGGAATCGCCGGCGTACTACAGACCATCCCCAGCATCGCCCTGCTGGGCTTTATGATCCCCTTACTGGGCATCGGCCCGCTGCCCGCTATCACCGCGCTTTTCCTCTATGCCCTGCTGCCGGTCATCCGCAATACCTATACCGGCATTGACGGCGTAGACCCCGGTGTCAGAGAGGCCGCCGTTGCCATGGGAATGACATCCACCCAACGCCTGTTCCGGGTAGACCTGGTACTGGCCTTCCCGGTTATCATGGCCGGTATTCGCACAGCAACCGTTATCACCGTGGGCGTGGCCACGCTTGCTGCTTATATCGCCGCGGGAGGGCTCGGAGAATTTATCTTCGGCGGCATCGCCCTCAATAACACCAATATGATCCTTGCCGGCGCCATCCCCGCAGCCCTGCTGGCCATCCTGCTCGACTTTCTGCTTTCTCTTCTGCAACGCACCAGCACGAAAGGCCGGAGGATTACGCTCCGGGTAATGCCACCGGTCATCTTATTGCTCTCCTCGTTTTATTGGCTGCCCATGGGCTATAGCAGCCGCCTGCTCGCCGGATTTACCCCCGAATTCATGGGAAGAAAAGATGGCGATATCGGGCTGCGGTCTACCTACGGGCTTCAGATCCGCACCGTCGTCATCAGCGATGCCGTTATGTATAAGGCCATCTACAACGGGAAGCTGGACGTCATCAGCGGCTATAGTACCGACGGGCGCCTGGAAGCCTATGACCTCGCTGTACTGGATGACGACAAAAAGATTTTCCCGCCCTACTATGCCGCTCCGGTAGTGCGCCGGGACGTTCTGCAGCAGCACCCCGAGCTGGCTCCCGTGCTCAACATGCTCGCCGGACGGATCAACGACTCGGTTATGACCGCCTTGAATTACCGCGTGGAATACCTGCACCAGTCTCCCGAACAATGCGCCCACGATTTTCTGCTGTCCCGGGGTTTATATCGTTCCCCCCGAAATGGCAATAAAGGCGTCATCCGGCTCGGCTCGAAGATCTTCCCCGAGCAATACATCCTTACGAATATCTATGCCCAGCTGATCCTGGGCTACACGGATCTGACCGTCGACAGCAAGACAGGACTCGGCGGGACGAAGATCTGCTTTGAAGCCCTGGTGAATAACCGGATCGATCTTTACCCCGAATATACCGGCACCGCACTGCTGGCCATTCTCCGGCCGCCACCGGGGGAAACGGAACGCCTCGCCGGCAACAGGGATAGTGTGTATAACTATGTCCGGCGCCGCTTCGAAACGATGTATGACCTGGAGTGGCTCGACCCGATCGGTTTCAACAACGCCTATGCCCTGATGATGCGCCGCGGGCAGGCACAACAATTGGGTATTCACACGATATCCGATTTGGTGGACTATCTAAAAAAAGACAAACTATGACGCTACTGGAAAAATACCGGGCGGTCAGGGCCGCCAGCGAAGCCATCTGCAGACCCCTGCAAAAGGAAGACTACGTCGTACAGCCCATCGCCGACGTCAGCCCGCCCAAGTGGCATCTCGGCCATACCACCTGGTTCTGGGAGGCCTTCGTGCTGACTCCGCACCAGGCCGGCTACCAACCCTGCAACCCTGACTACAACTTCGTCTTCAACAGCTACTACGAGACCATCGGCGCCCGTGTTGTCCGTACCGACCGGGGCAACCTCAGCCGGCCTTCGGTGGATGAAGTTTATGCCTATCGGAAATATGTAGACGAAAAAATGGCCGCCCTCATAGCCGCCGGACCCGGTGAGCAGCTGGAAACGATCATCATCCTGGGATTGAACCACGAACAGCAGCACCAGGAGCTCCTCTACACCGATATCAAGTACATCCTCGGCCATAACCCGCTCTTTCCCGCCTGGTCGGACCACGATATCGGCGAAGGCGCCCCGCCCCATCAGCCCGGATCATCTCCCCAACCCGGAACGTCCCCCGCCCCCGCCCCCGGCCCCGCCTCCGGCCCCGGCCCCGCCCCCGGCTCAGCCCCCGGCTTCCTGACCGTCCCTGCCGGTCTTTACGAGATCGGTTATGAAGGCGATGAATTCTGCTTTGACAATGAACTCGCCCGGCATAAGGTCTACCTGGATGATTTCCAGATTGCCGCTGACCTGGTCACCAACGAAGAGTGGCTCGCCTTTATGGAAGCGGGTGGCTATAAGAATTTCCGATACTGGCATGCAGAAGGCTGGGATTGGGTAAAAAACCAGGCTACAGGGGCGCCCCTGTACTGGCATTTTATCGATGGCCGGTGGCGCCAGTATACGATGGCCGGCCTGCGCCCGCTCGATAAGCGACAGCCAGTCTGTCATATCAGCTACTACGAGGCTGCGGCCTACGCCGCCTGGAAGGGGAGCCGCCTGCCCACGGAATGGGAATGGGAAGCCGCATCCGGGAAGTTCGGATGGGGAAAAAGATGGGAATGGACCGAAAGCGCCTACCTGCCCTATCCCGGGTTTAAAAAGGCTGAAGGCGCCATCGGAGAATATAACGGTAAGTTCATGGTGAGCCAAATGGTGCTGCGAGGCGCTTCTATAGCGACTCCTGCCGGCCATAGCCGCCCGACCTATCGTAATTTCTTCCATCCCCACCTAAGGTGGCAATTTACTGGCATACGACTTGCGTCCTAAACGGGCCGGAAGCCCGTTTGGCCCGCTGGGCCAGACATTGGCCCCGGCTGGCCCGGCGCCGCAGGCGCACGTTGTAACTGGCACCTCAGGGATCACATAATTGTAAATATTTAAAAACCAAGGTCTATGTTCTCAGCAACTCCCGCTAAACTAAACGGCCGACGGCCCTCCACTTTTTATCAAGAAGTCATCAACGGCCTGCGGGCAGAGAATAAATATCTCTCGTCGAAGTACTTCTATGACGAATTGGGGGACAAACTTTTCCAACAGATCATGGCCTGCCCGGAATACTATCCTACCCGCTGCGAAATGGAGATCCTGCAACATCAGTCAGGGAAGATGGCGCATCTCTTCCGGGAAAATGGAGCCTCCTTCGACCTGATAGAACTCGGCCCGGGCGACGCTACCAAATCCTGGCATCTCTTAAAGGAATTACAAAAAGAAAAAATCCCTTTCACCTATTACCCCATCGATATCTCTTCCAACGTGATCCGCTGGCTGGAAGACCGACTGCCAGTCAGCCTGCCCGGCATCCGCCTGCAGGGGCTCAACGGGGAATACATGGATAAAATGGAACAGGTCAGTACCTTTTCCGCAGACAAAAAGATCGTCCTCTTCATGGGCGCCAACATAGGCAATATGACCGTGCCGCAGGCAACCTTCTTTTGCCGGCAGCTGCATGATCGTATGCAACCCGGCGATCTTCTGCTGGTCGGATTCGATCTGAAAAAGCACCCCAAAACCATCCTCGATGCCTATAACGACCGGCAAGGCATTACCCGGGCTTTTAACCTCAACCTCCTGCAACGCATCAATCGCGAACTGGGCGCTGACTTCAACGCAGATCAATTCGAGCATTGCCCTGTCTATGATCCCGGAACCGGTACCTGTAAAAGCTATCTTATCAGCCTTGCCGCACAGGAAGTGCATATAGGGGATATAACGATCTCCTTTCGCGAAAACGAGCCTTTGCATATGGAGATCTCCCAGAAGTATACCCTGGCGGAAACAGCGCAGATGGCCGCTCAATCCGGATTCCTGCCCGTGCACACCTTCCTCGATTCGAAGAAATGGTTTGCCGACGTGCTCTGGCAGCGTCAGCCTTAGGCCCGCGGCACTCCTCGATACCCCTTCCCGTCCGCGCCGGCGCATCCGCTCATAGCTTCAACAGCTTGAACGCATGTGCCCACTGGTTGCGCATGAACCCTGGTATGCACCACAAGATGGCCAAGGGCTCGATGGCCCTTGCTGCCTCCGCCTGCCCCATATCCTCCACCTCCCATCCGAACTGCGTGACGATATCCGCAACCGTTTTCCGCGCAGCGGCATCATTGCCGCAGATGAACATGGAAGGGGTCCCGCCGGGGAAGGCCGGCTTATACATGAAGGCGCTGCCGACGGTGTTGAAAGCCTTGACCAGCCGGGCGGCCGGCAGCAACCGCTGAAGTCGTTCCAGTTGCGAATCTTCCAGGGTGGTAAAAAAATGCAGAACCCCGTTGGTCGGCGGTTGTTTGGTGGCGGGGTTGGTGACATCGATCACCACTTTCCCGTTGAAATGTTGCGGCCCCGCCAGCCGGATCACTTCCTCCGCTGCCGATCCCGGTACAGCCAGCACCAGGACCTCCCCGTATTCCGCCGCCGCCGAAAAAGTCCCTGTCTGCGCTTCGGGATGCGCCTGTTTCCATTTGACCACCTCTTCTTTGGAAGGGTTGCGCGTCCCGAGCAGGACAGAATGCCCTTCCGCCAGGAAACCCGCTCCCAGCACTTGTCCGACTTCTGCCGAACCAACAACTCCGATTTTCATATTTGAAAGTTTTGATGTCTTTGCGAAGCCCCGCCAAATTTGACCAAGCACTATATCGCCGGCCTATTGGCCCCCCGTCGCCAGCGCCGCCAGCTCCCGCTGGATCGTTACCGTTTTATCCTTATTGTACCATCGTTGTAGCTCTTCCTTGATCACATCGTAAGGCAATCCTTCCCCCCGCATCCCATAAAATGATTCCTGCAAAGCCGCCGGTCGCGGGCCCCAGGTGAACAGCTCTTCTCCCGTGTCCGGATCCACCGCGATCAACTTCGGAATGCTCCGGCTGACCCCGTTTGTCAGATACCGGTCCATCAACGGCAGGTTCTCATCCCGCAACAGCACCCGCAGACTGATCATCGGATTTAATCCCGCCAGCGCTTGCATCACCGGCAGACTTTGCGACGCATCCCCACACCAACCTTCCGTCAACAATAGCCAGATCTGCCGTTTATTGACACGAAGCATCAGTTCCTTTACGTCGGGAAGGAGCTGCATCGTTTTCTCCACGCGATGCATCCGTTGCTGATTGAGTTGCGAATAATGCAGCATTGCCTCCGACTGATCGGGGCCGGTTGCTTTTCCGGCAGCCAGCAACTCTTCTACCTGCTGCTTATAGGCGCCATAGGAAATGGCCTTTTCCAGGTAGCTCCCTTCCACCTTCCTTCCGGTTCCGGGTGTATCCATACGATTTACTTTTCAGCCCGAAATATCGTTATTCTAAACCGGATTTCCCGTCCGCTGCCCGACGATTTGCCGCCAATCAGTATCTTTGCCGCATGGCCAATCTCAATCTCAACAACGACAAGGAATCCCTGACACCGGCGGACAAAGAGTTTGAGAACAATATCCGCCCGGCGGCCATCGAAGACTTTTCCGGCCAGCCGCAGCTGATCGAAAACCTGCGCATCTTTATCAAGGCAGCGAAAATGAGGGGAGAGGCCCTGGACCATATCCTTTTTCACGGCCCCCCCGGCCTGGGAAAGACTACTCTGTCGAGGATCGTAGCCAATGAGCTTGGCGTCAATATCAAAGAAACTTCCGGACCCGTCATCGAAAAACCCGGCGATCTGGCGGGGCTTCTCACAAACCTCGAACCCAACGACGTTCTTTTTATCGATGAGATCCACCGGCTCAGCACTGTCGTCGAAGAATACCTGTATGCCGCGATGGAAGATTATCGCATTGACATCATGATCGACAGCGGTCCCAACGCCCGCAGCATCCAGCTGACCATTCATCCATTTACCCTCGTCGGCGCCACAACCCGCAGCGGGCTGCTGACAGCCCCTCTGCTGTCCCGTTTCGGCATAAAATCAAGATTGGAATATTATAACGCGGAGACCTTGCAAAAAATCATCCTCCGCTCGGCCGGCATCCTGCAGACAAAGATCACTTCGGATGCCTCCGGCGAAATCGCCCGCCGCAGCCGCGGCACCCCCCGCATCGCCAACGGATTGCTGCGGAGGGTCCGAGATTTTGCCCAGGTGCTTGGCAACGGCGTGATCGACCTGGCTATCACGGAGCATGCCCTGCGGGCCCTCCATGTGGACGAACATGGACTCGATGAAATGGACAACCGGATCCTTTTAACCATCATTGAAAAATTCAAGGGCGGCCCCGTAGGGATCACCACCATCGCTACCGCCGTAGGAGAAGAGATCGGCACCCTGGAAGAGGTGTATGAGCCCTTTCTCATCCAGGAAGGCTTTATCATGCGCACCCCGCGCGGCAGGGAAGTGACCCCCAAAGCCTATGCACACCTGGGCAAAAAAAGACCGGGCACGGAAAGCGAACAGCTTTTGTTCTGATCGCCCGCCTGCCCGGCCCCCTGGTTCCTCTCGGATCTATGCGCTTATCGGTACCACCAGTCTGAACCCGTTGCCATGTATATTTACTATTTCAATATGATCATCATCCTTCAGGTACTTGCGCAGCTTGGCAATATACACATCCATACTGCGGCCATTGAAGTAGGTATCGCTACCCCAGATCTTCTTCAGAGCCTGTTCCCGCGGTAGCAGATCGTTCATATGCTCGGCCAGCATTTTCAGCAGCTCATTCTCTTTTGGCGACAAGGTCTGCATCTGCCCCTTATGACCCAGCTCCCGCAATTTCGGATTGAAATGATAAGACCCCAGATCGAACTCCTTGTTGTCCGACTCTTTGTTCAGATCATCATTGCGTTTCAGGATCGCCTTGATCTTGAGCAACAGCACTTCACTGTCAAAAGGTTTGGTGATATAGTCGTCCGCACCCAATTTATAGCCTTGTATGATGTCTTCCTTCATCGTCTTGGCGCTGAGAAAGAACAAGGGAATATCAGGATCCACATCCCGGATCTCTTCGGCCAATGTAAAGCCATCCATATGCGGCATCATAATGTCCAACAGACAAAGATCGAACCGTTCCCGCTGAAAAGCTGCCAGCCCCAGCCGGCCATCCCGCTCCAGGATCACATCAAAATCGCTTAGCTCCAGATAATTTTTCAACACCATCCCCAGATTGGGGTCGTCTTCACACAATAATATTTTCGGCTTCTTTCCTTCCATGTTTTTGATTTTTGTCCAACTAAAATTAAACCATTGCCCTCCAAAATCGACTAATATTTTGTTAAACCACCCCAAATTAGCCTTTATACGCCTTTAAGACTCTCCTGACCCCTGCTCCTGACCCCTCTCCCAACCTCCTGCTCCGGACCCCCGGGAGGGGGATATGAGCGTTTTCCTGCCCGATTCCCCTATCTTTGTCGGCTTATTGTATAAGTTTTAAATATTCGAATGGACGCAAATTTCAACCCTGACAGGCAGCACAGCTTAGCTTCTGTGATCAGCATTTCCGGAACGGGACTGCATACCGGTATCAAAGTGGATATGACGCTGAAGCCCGCAAATCCGGGGTTTGGCTTCCAGTTCCAGCGCGTCGATCTGCCGGGCCAACCGGTAATAAAAGGGGATTGCGACCTGGTGACCGATACATCCAGGGGTACTACCCTGGAAGACAACGGGGCAAAAGTCAGTACAGTAGAGCATATACTGGCAGCATTGGTGGGAATGGGCGTCGACAATTGCCTGATAGAGGTAAACGGGCCCGAAATACCGATCATCGACGGCAGCTCACAGCCTTTTGTCGAGATCATCGAAGAAGCTGGCGTCCAGGAACAGGATGCCACCAAGGCCTGGTATAGCATCGATGCCAATATCACCCACCACGATGAAAAGAAAAGGGTAGAGATGGTCGTCATGCCCTCCATGGAATACAAAGTGACCACGCTGATCGATTTCAACAGCCCCGTCCTGGGCACCCAGCACGCAGGGCTGAAATCAATGCGCGATTTCAAAGTAGAAATTTCTCCCTGCCGCACATTCTGCTTCCTGCACGAACTGGAAATGCTGCTGGACCATAACCTCGTCAAGGGCGGCGATATCAATAACGCCATTGTCGTGGTGGATAAACCCGTTACCCCCGAAGAAATGGCCCGGCTGGCCAAAGCCTTCAAACGGGAGAAGATCGAGATCAAGAGCGAAGGATATCTCAATAACCTGGAGCTGCGCTTCCCCAATGAGCCGGCCCGTCATAAGCTGCTGGACGTGATCGGCGATCTGGCCCTGATCGGCTATCCTATCAAAGGACATATCATCGCTAACCGGCCAGGCCATTCCACCAACGTGGAATTTGCCAAAAGGATCAAACAGTATATAAAAAAAAACAAGCATCTGAAGAACACACCGGTATATGACCCCAATCAACCACCGGTTTTTACCACCCAGCAGATAGAAAAAACCCTGCCCCACCGCTTCCCCTTCCTGCTGGTCGACAAGATCATTGAACTCACGGATCGGCAGATCGTCGGGATCAAGAATGTCACGTTCAATGAACCTTTTTTTGTCGGCCACTTCCCCGGCAACCCCGTCATGCCCGGCGTTTTGCAGATCGAAGCGCTGGCGCAGACAGGAGGCATCCTTTGTATCAATGCCATGCCCGCCGGAGAATATGATACTTATTTCCTCAAGATCGACAACTGTAAATTCAAACACAAGGTGGTCCCGGGTGATACCATGATCCTAAAAATGGAGCTTCTAAACCCCATCCGCCGCGGCATCTGCGAAATGCGTGGAACCGTGTATGTCGGCAATAAAATCGCCACAGAAGCAGACCTGATGGCACAACTTGTAAAGAGAAGTTAAGACAAGTTAATTTGGGGGAATTGTGTTAAATAAGTTTATTTTTGTGCGATTCTGGGTATTCCTCAGCATTTTAATATGAAGAAAACAGCAATCAGCAAGGAAGAGATAATAATGATCCAAGAAACTGAAAATCAATCAATTGACCACAGAATGATCCACTCCTTCACTTCCATCCACCCGGATGCCCGGCTTGCGGCCGATGTTCAAGTGGATCCATTTACGATGATTCATAAAAATGTTGAGATTGGAGGTGGAACCTGGATCGGGAGCAATGTGACTATTATGGAAGGCGCCAGGATCGGAAAGAATTGCAGGATCTTTCCGGGAGCTGTTATATCTGCTGATCCTCAGGATCTTAAATTTGACGGCGAAGAGACAACGGTAGAGATTGGCGATAACACGACCATCCGCGAATTCGTCACCATCCACCGCGGCACCCGCGACCGCTGGAAGACCACGGTGGGCAGCAACTGCATGATCCTGGCCTATAGCCATATCGCCCACGATTGCATCATCGGTGATAACTGCATTCTCAGCAATAACTCCCAGGTAGCCGGCCATGTCGTTCTCGGCGATTGGGTCATCCTCGGCGGGATGTGCGCCATCCACCAGTTTGTAAAAGTCGGTTCCCATGTCTTCCTCGGCGGCGGCTCCCTGGTAGGAAAGGATATCCCACCCTATATAAAAGCCGCCCGCATGCCGCTGAGCTATTCCGGGGTCAACTCCGTCGGGCTTAAACGCAGAGGCTTTTCCATCGACAAGATCAATCACATCCTCGATATCTACCGCGTCATTTATAATAAGGGTATGAATACCAGCCAGGCGCTCGAATTCCTGGAAGAAGAATTCCCGGCCAGCGACGAACGCGATGAAATCGTCGGCTTTATCCGGGAAAGCGGCCGTGGCATTATTAAACGCTACAGCAAAAGCAGCTTTGATGAAGATTACGCTGATTGATGCCGGCAAACGCTTCAACCGCGACTGGATTTTTCGCCATCTCAGTTACGAGTTTTTACCCAGACAGCACTACGCCATCACCGGTCCCAACGGATCAGGCAAATCCACGCTCCTGCAGGTAATAGCCGGCGCCATCGGCATCAGCGAAGGCAGCATCCGTTACGAACATGCATCGGCGCCCGCCCCTATATCGGCGCCCGCCCCGGAGATCCCCGCGGATCAGGCTTACCGCTATCTTTCCCTCTCCGCGCCCTACCTCGATCTCATCGAAGAAATGACGGCCACCGAATTCCTCCGGTTCCACCATTCTTTCAAGCCCTTCCTGCCCTCATTCTCCATCCCGGGCATCCTCTCCGCCGTCGGCCTCGAAGCCGCTGCCAACAAACAGATCCGCTTCTTTTCCTCCGGCATGAAACAACGCATCAAGCTTGCACAGGCCCTCTTCTCCGACACGCCCGTCGTCCTCCTCGATGAACCCACCACTAACCTCGACGCCGAAGGCATTGCCCTCTATCAGCGCCTCATCCGCGAATACAGCGGCGGCCGCCTCGTGATTGTCAGCTCCAACGACGTGCAGGAATATGATTTCTGTGAAAAAGTGATAGATATCCGGGAGTATAAATAGACGCCTACCGCTGTGAAGCAATCAGCAAATTCAAATCCGTATACTTCAGATCGAACCGCTGGCTGAGATGAAAATTGGTGAGCGCTCCCTTGAATAAATATATGCCGCTGCGCAGATGGATCTTATGCCAGACCAGGTTTTCGAAGCCCCCTTCTTCCCCCGCCTCCAGCAATAAAGGCATCAGCACATTGCTGATAGCATGCGAAGCCGTCCGGGCAAAGCCGGAAGGGATATTCGGGACGCAATAATGAATGACGCCGTATTTCTGAAAAATGGGCTGTTCATGCGTAGTGATCTCGGAGGTCTCGAAACATCCGCCCCGGTCGATGCTGACATCGATGATGACGCTGCCAGGCCGCATATTGCTCACCATCTCCTCGGTGACCACTACCGGGGTACGGCCACTCTGCGAAGAAAGGGCGCCTACGGCGATTTCGCAGGTCTTGATCTGCTTGGCCAGGATACGCGGCTCCATAACGGAAGTCCACATCCGCTGCCCGATATTGTTCTGCAACCGTTTCAACCGGTAAACACTGTTGTCGAATACTTTTACGCTAGCCCCCAGCGCAAGGGCCGCCCGGGCCGCGAATTCACCCACGATGCCCGCTCCCAGGATAATGACCTTGGTAGGCGGTATCCCCGATATGCCCCCCAACAGGACCCCTTTCCCGTGGTTGGACGAGCTCAGGTACTGGCCGGCGATCAGCATAACGGCGCTGCCCGCAATCTCGCTCATGCTTCGGACGATCGGGTAAGTGCCGCTGTCGTCTTTCAGGTTTTCAAACGAAATGCCGGTGATCTTTTTATCCATCATCTTCTGCAGCAACTCCGCTTTCATGGCGGAAAGATGGATGGGTGAGATGACGATCTGGTTCAGATGCAGCATCGGCAGATCCTCTTCTATGACCGGGGCGCTCTTGACCAATATCGGCGCCTTTAATACCTCCGACTTTTCATAGACGATACGCGCCCCCGCCTCATTATAATCCTTGTCCCGGTAATGCGAGGCTTCCCCGGCGTTGTGCTCGATAATAACCTGGTGCCCGTTGCTCACCAGCACACCCACCGCATCCGGCGTCAGCGCAATCCGGTTTTCCTGGAAAGCGATCTCTTTTGGAATGCCGATATGCAGCGGCACCCCTTTGGGCTTTACGTCCAGGGTTTCTTCTAACGTTTCGTAGCTAAAGGAGGTACTGATGACTGGTTTCTGCTGCGACATATATGCCGTCAAATTACAATAATTTCACGAATATCCCGATCGATTACCCCAACCCGCAGATCCACTGTCCCGGGAGGAAAAATGCCGGGCGCCCTGTCCGGCCATTCCACCAGGCAAAGCTCACCGCTGTAGAGCACATCCTCGACCCCTGCCCGTAAAGCTTCCTCTTCATCTTTCAGCCGGTAAAGGTCGATATGGAAAATTTTTCCCGCGGGATACTGATATTCATTGATAATGGAGAAGGTCGGACTGCCTACCCTGTCGGTCACCCCCTTTAGCTCGCATAGAGCATGAATAAAGGTAGTCTTGCCCGCACCCATCCCGCCATGGAAGGCAAAAACCGTTTGCATCGGGAACTGCCGCCAGAACTGCCCCGCAGCCGCCGCAATACTCTGCAAATGAAAACGGAGTTCCATGATGCAAAGGTATCGGTTTCATTTTACTATCTGTACCTTTGCCAATGGCTGTAAGGGCCGCAACAAGCGTTATATGGAAACCATTAACTGGAAAGTAGAAGGGATGAGCTGTCCGACCTGTGCGCTGACGATCGGCAAGTACCTGGAAAAAAAAGGCGGCCGGAATGTAAAGGTCAGCCTGGCCAGCGGAGACGTCAGCTTCGATACAAACGGCCAGTCCGACCGGCAACAATTGCAGCAGGGAATCTCCGACCTGGGCTATACCGTCGTAAAAGACGAGGCCCCCGCTGTAAAATCCAGCGGCCGCCGGCTCCACAAACAGCTTCGTTATTTTTTGTTTTGTCTGCCTTTTACGAGCTTGCTCTTTCTGCCCATGATCCCCGGTATGTCCGCCCTCCATTGGCTGATGTATCCCTGGGTGCAGCTCCTGCTTTGCCTGCCCGTATATCTGGCCGGCATGTCGTTTTTCGGCCGCAGCGCTGTCAAAAGCCTGTTGAACGGTCTGCCCAATATGAATGTACTCATTGCCATCGGCGCCACCGCCGCCTTTGTCTACAGCGTGGCCGGACTAATACTCGGCCTTGGACCCGATTACCTGTTTTTTGAGACGGCCGCGGCCATCCTCACGATCGTATTCCTCGGCTATTATATCGAAGACGCCTCCATTCAGGCTACCCAGCGATCCCTGAAAAAGCTGGCCACGGCACAAAAGACGATGGCCAATATGATCGCCTTCGATGACCAGCACCAGGAAGTCCTTTTTCCAATCGAAAATACCCAGCTGCGAAGCGGAGACCTTATACTCATCCGCTCGGGCGACCTCGTGCCCGCAGATGGTAAGATCCTCTGGGGCGAAGCCGGTGTAGACGAATCCATCCTTACCGGCGAGAGCCTCCCGCTGGATAAAAAAGCAAAAGACACCCTTATCGGCGGCAGCCTGCTGGTCTCCGGCGCCGTAAAAGCACAGGTCACCGCCGCCGCCGGAGATTCCGTGCTGGCAGGCATCGTCCGGCTCGTCCAACAGGCACAGGGCGAGAAACCACCCTTGCAGCAGCTGGCCGACAAGATCAGCGCCGTCTTCGTGCCCGTTGTGCTGGGACTCGCCGTCCTTACCTTCCTGGGAAATTATCTCTATTTCCAGCAGCTGGCGCCCGCACTCCTGCGCAGCATTGCCGTATTGGTGATCGCCTGCCCCTGCGCCATGGGACTGGCAACCCCCGCCGCGATAGCCGTGGGACTCGGCCGCGCCGCCCGGCAAGGGGTGCTTATCCGAAACGCCCGCCACCTGGAAGCGTTTAAAAATATCCGGCAGGTGATCTTTGACAAGACCGGTACCCTGACGACGGGTGATTTTTCCATCAGCAACTGGCAGCTTCACCCGGCGCCCGCCCGGCCCGCGAACGGTTGGCCCCTCTATTCGGCGGAAAGTTCGCATTTTGCGAACTTTCAGATCCAGCCAGAGAACAATTCGCCAGCAAATGCCAGCCCAGCAAATGCCAGCCCAGCAAATACCGGCCCCGCAAACAACGGCCCCGCAAACAACGGCCCCGCAAACACCGGCCCCGCCCTTACCGCCGACGAGTTCCGGCAGATCGCCTTTTCCCTCGAAAAATATTCCAACCACCCAATCGCAAAAAGCATCACCCGCGAGTGGAAACAAAAAGTTGCGCTCCCCTGGCAAAAAGTCGAAGAAATAAAGGGGCTCGGCATGAAAGCCGTGACAAAATCAGGCGATACTTATTGGGCCGGCTCCTATAATGTCGCTGCCGCCCTGACGATGGACGACACGCATAATGTCTATATCGTTCAGAACGACCGGCTCCTTGGCTGGATAGATGTCCGGGACACCCTCCGGCCGGAGGCCGCATCCGTTGTCCGCTGGCTTCAGGACAAAAGCATCCGCACCGTTCTGCTGAGCGGTGACCGTAGAGAGCGCTGCGAACCATTGGCCGCACAGCTGGGTATAACCGAAGTGCTGGCCGGAATGTCACCCGGACAGAAGTTGGAGCAGGTCTCCCGGCTCAACGCCATCCTGCCCACCGCCATGGTCGGCGATGGTATCAACGATGCACCCGCCCTTGCCCGGGCAACGATCGGCCTGGCGATGAGCGACGCCTCTCAACTGGCCATGCAGACGGCAGACGTCGTGTTGATGAACCGAAGCCTGGCACAGCTTCCCGCGGCACTCGAACTGGGCCGTCATACATTTGCCACCATCCGGGGTAACCTGTTCTGGGCGTTTTTTTACAATATCATCGCCATACCCATCGCCGCCTTTGGCGGGCTGACCCCGGCAGTCGCCGCGCTCGCGATGGGATTCAGCGATGTGATCCTGGCGGCAAATTCCCTCCGGCTATATACAAAAAAAATAGCTTAATGAACGAAGACCTGCACTCCCTGCTCCGGCAGCATTGGCATTATCAAAACTTCCGGCCGCAACAGGAAGAGATAATAAAGTCCGTCCTGGAAGGAAAAGACACCGTTGCCCTGCTGCCGACCGGCGGCGGCAAATCACTGTGCTTTCAGATCCCCACACTGGCCAGACCAGGCTTATGTCTCGTGGTCAGCCCGCTGATCGCCTTGATGAAAGACCAGACCGACAGCCTGAAAAGAAAAAATATCACCGCCTTTTTCCTCCACACCGGCATGAACCGCAAAGAGCTGATCAACACTCTTCAGGTGGCCGGTGATAGCAATTGTAAATTCCTGTACGTATCCCCTGAACGGTTGGAGACCGATCTGTTCACCAGCTATCTCCCCACCCTGAATGTTCAACTGGTCGCCGTGGATGAAGCCCATTGCGTGTCTCAATGGGGGTATGACTTTCGCCCCTCCTATCTTCGCATCGCCGCCATCCGGGCAGCGCTGCCCGGCGTCCCCTTGCTCGCCCTCACCGCCTCCGCCACCCTCCGGGTGCTCCAGGATATCGTCGACCGGCTGGAACTGAAGGACCCGGCTATCTTCCGCCAGCCCTTCACCCGGCCCAATCTTTCCTATAGCTTCTTTACGGAAGAAAATAAGATCCGTAAGATCACGGAGATCCTGGGAAAAGTCCCCGGCAGCGGCATTGTCTATTGTAAGACCCGCCGGGCGACCCGCGAGATCAGCGAATGGCTGACCCGCCAGGGTATCCTGTCAGCGGCCTATCATGCAGGCCTCTCCCGGGAAGAAAGAGAGCAGCGACAGGAAGACTGGCTCAAGGATCGCATACGCGTAATAGTTAGTACAAACGCGTTTGGTATGGGCATCGACAAATCGACGGTTCGAACCGTCATCCATGCCGACCCGCCCGAATCGGTCGAAAGCTATTACCAGGAATCCGGCCGGGCCGGCCGCGATGGCCAAAAAGCCTATGCCGTACTGCTTGCTGCCGCCGCCGACCCCGCCCGTCTCGAAAGCCTGCCCGATACCCGGTTCCCGCCGACCGCGACGATCCGGCTGGTATATCAGCACCTGATGAACTATCTTCAGCTTCCCTCCGGATCAGGGGAAGGGCAATATTATGACTTCGATCTCACCGCCTTTTCACAACGCTTTGAACTGGAGATCTCCGCCGTTACGGATATCCTTCGGATCCTGGAGCAGGAAGGACTGCTAAGCTTTCAGCAACATGTCTTTCTCTCCGCCCGCGCGCAATTTATTATCGGGAAGGAAGCGCTGTATGATTTTGAAAAGGACCATCCATCCCTGCAGCCCCTGATCCACGCCTTGCTGCGCAATTATCAGGGGATCTTCGATCAGCCGGTATCGGTCCGCGAACGGCAGCTGGCCTATAGTAGCCGAAAGGAGCCGCGGCAGCTGACTGCGGAGCTGGAACAGCTGCAGGCTTTCCGGATCATCGAATATACCCCGTCAAAAGAGTCCCCGCAGCTCTATTTCTTCCGGAACCGCGTGACGGCAGAAGAGCTGTATATCGACCCGATAAGCTATAGGGAAAGAAAGGAACAATATGCGACCCGTCTTCGGGCCATGGTCCGCTATCTCGGCCTCGCTGTCGAATGCCGAAGCCGCTATCTCGCCAATTATTTTGGGGATAAAGAAGCAGCCGACTGCCGGATCTGTGACAACTGCCTGAACAATCAACGCAATAACAGTCAGCCGCCGCGCCGCCGCTGACGCCGCCGAAATCCCCAATGCCGCCCCGATACCCCTGACACCGCCCGGTATCCTAGTCCACCTTTTCTCCCAACAATTGCCGGATCTGTTCCTCCAGCACTTTCAGCCGGCTTCTCAAATCCGGTAAATTCCGGCTGATCGCCTGACTCCGCAGCGCACTGGTATAGTCATATGCCGGGGAGCCTGTGACAGCCCCCCCCTTTGTCTTGATCGATTTGGAAACCCCGCTTTGCGCATTGATGCGGACTCCGTCGGCGATCTGCAGATGACCCACGATCCCGGCCTGACCGCCGATCATAACCCCGTTACCGATCTTGGTGCTGCCACTGATACCCGCCTGTGCGGCAATGACCGTATCATTCCCCACATCCACATTGTGCGCGATCTGGATCAGGTTGTCAAGCTTTGCCCCCTTGCGGATGATCGTTGACCCGATCGTTGCCCGGTCAATAGTGACATTGGCGCCGATCTCTACACAATCTTCAATCTCCACATTGCCGATCTGCGGAACTTTCTTAAAACTCCCGTCCGGTTGCGGGGCAAAGCCAAAACCGTCGCCGCCGATCACCGAACCCGCATGGATGGTAACATTGGCGCCGATCACGCAGTTATGGTAGATCTTGACACCCGGATGCACGACCGTGTTGTCGCCGATCCGTACATTATTGCCGAGATAGACCTGCGGATGGATCTTGACCTGGTTTCCCAGCACAACCCCCTCTCCCAGATAAGCAAAAGCGCCTACAAATACCTTTTCCCCCAGTTTCGCGGTCTTTGAAATATAGGACGGCTCCTGGATGCCGGTCAGCTGCTGCGCTTCTATCTCCTGATATTTCGTCAGCAGGCTGGCAAAAGCGGAATAGGCATCGGGCACCCGGATCAACGTGGCGCTCACCGGCTGTTTTAATTCCAGTGTCTCATTGACGATAATGACAGAAGCGCCGGTCGTATAAAGATGCTCCTCATATTTTGGATTGGCCAGGAAAGCCAGCTGCCCTTTAACGGCTTCTTCGATCTTCCCGAAGGATGCTACAGAGGCATTCGGATCGCCTTCCGCTTTACCGTTGATCAGTAGGGCTATCTGTGCGGCTGAAAATTGCATAATCGGTAATTTATCAACTGGACTCCCTCCAGTTGTGGTAACAAAGATAAAATTTTTTTACAGGGCTTGACAGGGTTTGATGGATGAGGGCATTGTCTACCTGCGAAATGTCCCTCACCGATCCGTCTTTGAACAGAATATTGATCTTTTCATCCATAGGATTATAGGTTGTATTGGCCGCTTCCCCGGTAAAGACAAAATAAGCGGCTTCTTCCGCCCCAATCGACAGTTCCCTGCCGGCCGCGGCTCTCAATTCCCCGACGTAATTCTCATCAAAAGAGGTTGCCTGGAACCTGACTTTTAACAGTCGCCGGTCGATCAGACATCGGGAAAGGACCGACAGGACTTTATCTGGATGAAACATCCAGTTTTTGATCGCGCTCATCACATCGAAATCATCCAGCAGACAGAACCGGTCGAGATTTTTCTCCACCACCACCGACCCTCTGGCCTCCGCCTGCTGCAAAAAAAAATCCAGCACCGGCGAGGAGGACGCCACCGCGACCCCCGCCCCGATCAATTCCCTGACCCGCTCTATTATCCTGACCAGCATCTTTTCAGCGCTGAGCACCGTTTTGTGCAGATAGACCTGCCAGTACATCAATCGCCTGGCTACGAGAAATTTCTCGATCGAATAGACCGCCTTCTCCTCAACCATCAGCTTCCCGTCATGGACCGTCAGCATTTTCAGGATCCGGTCATAGCCGATCACTCCTTCAGAAACGCCGGTGAAAAAACTATCCCGCGTAAGATAATCCATCCGGTCCATATCGAGCTGCCCGGACACCAATTGGTGAAGGTAACGTTTAGGATAGTCGTCCGTAAAAATACACATCGCCGTCCCCAGCTGACCGTCAAACTCTTCGTTCAGGATCTGCATAATGGACAACGAAAGCTTCTCGTGATGAATACCCCGGATCAATACATTTTCCAACGCATGGGAAAAAGGGCCATGCCCGATATCATGTAGCAGAATGGCTGTTTTTACCCCCAGTTCTTCGTCCTTGCTGATATCGACGCCCTTGCCCCGCAGCTCGGCAACGGCATTGCCCATCAGGTGATATGCCCCCAGCGAATGATGCAGCCGGCTATGTACTGCTCCGGGATATACCAGGTGCGCAAAAGCCATCTGATGGATCCGGCGCAGACGCTGGTAATACGGATGAGCAACGATGTTCAGCAGGAGGTCGTGATCCAGCGTAATAAAGCCGTATACCGGATCATTGATGATCTTACGCGAAATATTGACCATTCGGGCGTTGATTTGTTAAAACGGGTTTAAACAAGCTTCAAAACTAGGTAAAATTGGCCAGGAGTTTGTAGTTTGTGGGATATGTCACTTGCAAAAATACTCTGGGTTGACGATGAAATCGAAAGTCTTCATTCCCAGATACTCTTCCTGGAAAACAAGGGTTATGAAGTAAAGGCGCTCACCAACGGTTTTGATGCCATTGACTATGTAAGAGAAAACCTTGTCGATGTCGTCCTGCTGGATGAAAGCATGCCCGGTATCACCGGTCTGGAGACGCTGGCCAAGATCAAGGAGACCAACCAGCATACACCCGTCGTGCTGATCACCAAGAATGAGACGGAGAACCTCATGGATGACGCCATCGGCAGCCAGATTACAGATTACCTGATAAAACCCGTCAACCCCAACCAGGTCCTGCTCAGCCTCAAAAAGATCATCGATAATAAAAGACTGGTTTCCGAATGGACAACCACAGCCTATCAGCAGCAATTCCGTAATCTTTTCATGGCCCTCAACAGCAATCCCGATTACAACGAATGGATGGAGATTTATAAAAAGCTGGTTTATTGGGAACTCGAAATGGAGAAATCGGATAGTCCCGAAATGCGCGAGGTACTTCAGTCGCAGAAACAGGAAGCCAACACGGAATTTTTCAAGTTTATCTCGAAGAACTATGCCCGCTGGGTCCATCCGCGTGCTACGGAAAGCCCCATCCTGTCTCATACTCTTTTCCAGTTCAAAGTCCTGCCTCATGTGGAAAAAGGCACGCCCACTTTCTTCATCCTGCTGGACAACCTCCGGATCGACCAGTGGAAGACGATCCAACCCATCTTTGCAGAAAGCTTTCGCATCCTCGAAGAAGATAGCTTCTACAGCATACTCCCGACGGCCACTCAATACAGCCGTAACGCCATCTTTTCCGGGCTGATGCCGCTGGATATCGAAAAACAATTCCCCTCCCAATGGAAAAATGACGATGAAGAAGGCGGCAAAAACCTCTTTGAAGAAGAGTTTTTCCGGGCTCAGCTCAAACGGCTGAAAAAGGATCAGCTGAAATTCTCCTATACCAAAGTACTCAACTACCAGGCCGGTCAGGATCTCGTAAATAATATTCACAATCTGCTGAACAACGACATCAACGTCATCGTATATAATTTTGTGGACATGATGAGCCATGCCCGGACCGAAATGGAAGTGCTGAAAGAGCTGGCCGGCGACGAGATCAGCTATCGTAGCCTTACCGCCAGCTGGTTCGAACACTCCCCACTGCACCAGGCGCTCAAAAAGGTTGCCGATAAAAAGATCAACCTCATCCTGGCCACCGATCACGGCAGCGTTCGGGTAAAGTCCCCCTGTAAGGTGATCGGCGACAAACAAACTACCGCCAACCTGCGCTATAAACATGGCCGCAATCTTAACTATGAGCCCAAAGAAGTGCTGGCCTTCCGGGATCCGAAAGAAGCAGGGCTGCCCGTCCCTACCGTCAACTCTTCCTTTATTTTTGCAAAGGGCGACGGCTTCCTTTGCTATCCCAATAACTATAACTATTACGTCAATTATTACCGTAATACCTTCCAGCACGGTGGTATCAGTATGGAAGAAATGATCATTCCCGTTGTCCGGATGACCAGTAAGAACGCCTGATTTTCCCCTTTCTTTCCACAATACGGCGCTAACATATTGTTATGTAGTACCTTTATGAGGATGAAGTATACTCAAACCACACTCGATAAGATCGAAAAGATCCTGGACGAAGTGGAATACATCGTCCGTTATGAAAGAGGGAACTTTCAGAGCGGCTACTGCATCCTGGAACAGCGAAAGGTCGTGGTCCTGAATAAATTCCTTCCGCTGGAAGGCAGGATCAGCACCCTCATCGATATTATCCCCCAGCTGAAGATCTCCCCGGAAACGCTGAGCCCGGAAGTCCGTCGCATATACGAAGATGTGCTCTCTGCCAGCGTTATTCCGTAACTTTATGCCGTGAGCCATCCGCCAATAAAAATTACTTTCCTGGGCACCGGCACCAGCACCGGCGTTCCGATGGTAGCCTGTCCTTGTGAAGTATGCGCTTCCACCGATCCCAAAGACAAACGGCTCCGTTCCAGCATCCTGGTCCAGTCGCCGTCCACCACCCTTGTCATCGATACTACCCCCGATTTCCGTTATCAGATGCTGCGGACAGGGGTCCGTCGATTGGACGCCGTCGTCTATACCCACCCCCATAAAGACCATCTCGCGGGGCTGGATGATGTAAGAGCCTACAATTTTTTTCAGCACAAGGCAATGCCCCTCTACGCCAACGAAATGACACGGGAAGCAATCGTCCGGGAATTCCCTTATGCGTTTGCCGATGTAAAATACCCGGGTATCCCGAACCTCGAACTTCACCCCATCGATAAAGATCCTTTTACGATCGGCGATATGACCATTGTCCCGATCCTTGTATGGCATTTGAAAATGCCCGTACTGGGTTTTCGCTTCGGCGATTTTACCTATATCACCGATGCCAACCGGATCGATGACGCAGAAAAGGAAAAGATCCGCGGCAGCCGGCAGATCGTCCTCAATGCCTTGCGTCATGAAAAACACCTCTCCCATTTTTCGCTTCTGGAGGCCATCGCGGAGGTAGAGGAACTCGGCGTCCCCCAAGCCTGGTTCACCCATATCAGTCACCAGCTGGGCCGGCATACCGATATAGAACCTACCCTCCCCGCCGGCATGCATCTTGCTTATGACGGATTGGTACTAAATGCCTGACCTCCCGCCCATACCTGACTCCACGTCCCGGTTATTGCCCACACCCCCCGTCTTAGCATTTGATTAACATTCGTTAAGTTAATGCCAATCGGAAATACCGTTAAACTTTTGGCAAGGTTTTCCGTCTATCTACATACATAAAAAAGTATCTATGAGAAAAATAACGTTGATCCTATCTGCTGCTCTCCTATCGGCGGCCGGCGCCTTTGCTCAGACCTCCGTTGAGCTTGTTCCGCAGGTCGGCTATTCCTTTCCTGCGCGAAATGACTTTTATGATACGTATGGCCGCGTTGCCGGCGGGCTGAACCTGGGCGGCGCCATTAATTTCAATATCAACCGCAACGTTGGTATAGAAGTACTTTATAATCATGTCTCTTCGACCTCCGGCGTCTATTACTACGGCTATGACGGCGGAACCCAGATAGCCGGCGGTCATCTCAACCAGGATTATATTATGGCCGGCCCGGTCTTTTCCGGCAATATTCCCAACTCAACGGTGCGGCCCTTTATAGGCTTTCTGCTGGGAGCCGATATCCTGACGCCCGCACCGGGATATTCTTCCACCAGTTATTTTGCCGCAGGATTTCAACTGGGGACAAATATCTACATTTCTCCAAGAGTAGGTATCCAGCTCAAAGCCCAGTACCTTTCTCCTGTTGCCTCGGCGGGCGGCGCTTATTATTACAGCAACTACTATGGCGGTGGCGTCAACCCCAATCAATCGATTTACCAGTTCACCCTTGGCGGCGGCGTGATCATCGGCCTTGGCCGGGTACTTCCGCAACCTCATGTCGTATATCGCCGTCGCCCGGCCCCCCGGTATTACAGATACTACTAGTTTTGATCCATACTCCAACAAGTGAGTCCGCTCCCGCTTTTTTGGCAGGAGCGGCTTTTTTTTGTAAAAAACAGGGCAAAAACTAACAATCGTTAGTGTGTATGGGAATTTATTTTTATCTTTATGTCAATAAATGTCTGCCCAGACGTTTATTTTAGATAATGATTGTTTGCCAGTGTTACCAGGCAATAGCCATCCGGTTGTTGCCTGGTTCTTTTTAAAAAAAGCAGGTTACATGGAATTTTCAACGGAAGAATTAACGCAACAGGTAGGCCAGACGGCCCATGATTTTGCCGTTCAGCATATCAGGCCCTATATCATGCAATGGGACGAACAGCAGCAGTTTCCGCACGATCTGTTTAAAGAGCTGGGACGTCTCGGTATGATGGGCGTTGTGGTGCCGGAAGCCTATGGCGGATCCGGCCTCTCCTACACCGAATACGTGACGATCATCGTCGAGATAGCCAAAGTATGCGGGGGGATCGGGCTGAGCCTCGCTGCTCATAACTCCCTCTGTACGGGCCATATCCTCTCTTTTGGATCGGAAGAACAAAAAAAGAAATACCTGCCTTCCCTGGCCTCCGGCGAAGCCTTGGGCGCCTGGGGACTGACGGAAGCCGGGACCGGCAGCGATGCCGGCAATATGAGCTGTACCGCTGTACAGGAAGGAGAGGAGTGGGTGCTGAACGGGACCAAGAACTGGATCACGCATGGCATCAGCGGCGATATTGCCGTCGTGGTGGCCAGGACAGGACAGCCAAGGACCCGGAACAACGCCACCGCTTTTATTGTCGAAAGAGGCACGCCGGGATTCAGCGGCGGGAAAAAAGAAAATAAATTGGGCATGCGCGCCAGCGAAACGGCAGAAATGATCTTCGACCAATGCCGGATACCCGCCGCTAACCGGCTGGGAGAGACAGGAGATGGATTTCGCCAGGCCCTGGGCGTGCTCGACGGCGGCCGCATCTCCATTGCAGCCCTATCGCTGGGCATCGCCAAAGGCGCCCTGGAAGCTGCTATCCAATACTCCAAAGAGCGCCACCAGTTCGATCAGCCGATTTCCAATTTCCAGGGGATTTCCTTCAAGCTGGCCGATATGGCAACCGAAATCGCCGCCGCCGAATTACTCACCTTCCAGGCCGCCGACCTCAAAAATCGACACCTGCCCATGACCAAACAGGCAGCAATGGCTAAATATTATGCCAGCGAAGTGGCGGTAAGGACGGCTACCGAAGCCGTACAGATCTTTGGCGGCTATGGATACACGAAGGACTTTCCGGTAGAAAAATTCTATCGTGACAGCAAACTGTGTACTATCGGCGAAGGAACCAGTGAAATACAAAAGATTGTCATCGCCCGCGAAGTCTTAAAAGGTTAAGGCATGAAATCTTCTTCTTCTGTTTTCGGCGCGTATTTGTCGAATAATTTGTCGACGGCCCCTGCGAAAAAAGGGAATTTTTCCTTGGTGAAATTTTTTACAACCTCGATGGCCTTGTATGCCTGCTCTTCCGTAAGGCCCTGCGCTTTTAACTGATCGATCAATTCTTTCATACGGATTAAGCTACTTTGAGCAAATTTATTTTACTCTTATCGAACTTCTTTTGCGCATATTCCAGCCCGAGATGGAATTTTTCTTCTTTGGCGGAGGGCAGCTCGAACATCGCATCCGTCAGAATGCTTTCACAGATGCTCCGCAGTCCTCGTGCGCCCAATTTGTATTCGACCGCCTTATCCACCATAAAATCCAGCACCTCGGCGTCAAAGCTCAGCTGGATACCCTCCAGCTCGAATAATTTTTTGTATTGACGGATCAGCGAGTTCTTCGGCTCTGTCAGGATGGACCGCAACGTGGGCTTGTCCAGCGGGTCCAGATGCGTTACGACGGGCAGCCGGCCCAATAATTCAGGGATCAGCCCGAAAGACTTGAGGTCGGGCGCGTTGACGTATTGTAACAGGTTCTTTTTCGCAAGTTCCTGCTGTTCCTTATTGACATTGAAACCAATGGCGTTCGTATTGATCCTGCGGGCGATGATCTTATCCACCCCATCAAAAGCGCCGCCGCAAATAAAGAGGATATTCTGCGTATTGACCTTGATCAGTTTCTGTTCCGGATGCTTCCGGCCGCCCTGCGGCGGCACCAGCACATCGGTACCCTCCAGCAGCTTCAGAAGCCCTTGCTGAACCCCTTCACCGCTGACATCCCGGGTGATGGATGGATTGTCACCCTTGCGCGCGATCTTATCGATCTCGTCGATATAGACGATCCCCCTTTCAGCAGCAGGTACATCATAATTGCAGACCTGCAGCAACCGGGTCAGAATGCTTTCGACGTCCTCTCCCACATAGCCGGCTTCGGTGAAAACAGTAGCGTCGACAATGGCGAAAGGGACGTTCAGCAATCTCGCGATCGTCTTTGCCAGTAAGGTCTTACCCGTACCGGTCTCTCCGACCATGATGATATTGCTTTTCTCTATCTCGACCTCGTTTTCGACTACTTTTTGCTGCAACCGCTTGTAGTGGTTGTAGACCGCCACCGACAATACTTTTTTTGCATCATCCTGTCCGATCACATACTCGTCCAGGATACGCTTGATCTCGATGGGTTTCTTTACCGTTAATTTGAATGTGCTGCTGCCTACACTGTCTTCCCGTATCATCAACTCCTGCTGGATGATCTCCTGGGCATGCTCGACACAATTCTCGCAGATATGTCCTTCCTGCCCGGCAATCAAAATTTTCACCTCATCCCGGTTACGGCCGCAAAAAGAACAATGCAAGGTATTTTTTGCCATTATTTAGTTATCTTATTTGAATTGGGGCAAAAAATTCTGTCAAATTTAATTTTTTGCCCCAATACCGTTGATGTCTATAACTGGACGGAGTCCAGTTATAGGTTGGACTACAAAGTTACCCAACTTATTCAATTCTCCCAGCGTGTGGAAAAAACAGTCCCGAAATACTTCGGGACTGCTTGCAGGGATAAATTCTTAAAATATTAATAATCAACTGTTTATATTAGATCTGCTCAAAGACCTGATCGACGATGCCATATTCGATGGCTTCTTTGGCATCCAGCCAGTAATCCCGGTCGAAATCTTTCATGATCTGCTCCATCTTTTTACCACAATTGTCTGCCAATATCCTGGCACTCACCTCTTTCACCCGTCGCGTCTGACGGGCGGTGATCTCCAGGTCGACACTCACCCCCTGCATATAGCCACCCAGGCTGGGCTGGTGGATCATGATTTCGGAATGCGGATAGACGAATCGACGTCCTTTCACCCCGCCGCTCAGCAGGATGGAACCCATAGAAGCTGCCAGACCCATACAGATGGTGCTAACGGGGCTTTTAAGCATTTTCATGGTATCGTAGATCACCATGCCGGAGGTCACCACGCCGCCCGGGCTATTGATAAAGAATTTGATCTCTTCCCCGGGCTTGTCCGCATCCAGCAGGCGCATCTTGGTCACTACTTCCCTCGCCGTCCGGTCATCCACCGTTCCCCATAGCTCGACGCTCCTGTTCTCAAAAAAATATTTCTCCATCTTCTTGGCCAGCATCCCCAGATCCGGTCCCTTGTCTTCCTTTGGCTCTTTTTCATCAGGCTCTTCTTCGTTCGAATAGCGAGGTTTTAGCAAATATTTTGAGTAGTTCATTTTGTAAAATTTTGATGTAATTTGTTGACAATCAGCAAAATTGGATTGAATCAATTCGAGTCTTTGTCTTTCCGCGGGTTCTGAAGCAGCACCTCATCTACCAGACCATATTCTTTGGCTTCCAGGGCGGTCAGCCAGTAATCCCGGTCGCTGTCTTTTTCCACCTGCTTGATGGTCTTGCCCGTATGGAAAGCGGTGACTTCATACAGCTCCTTCCGCAATTTTTTGATCTCGCCGACCGTGATCTCGATATCCGAAGCCTGCCCGCCAATTGCGCCGCTTGGCTGGTGCATCATGATCCGGCTATGTTTCAGGGCCGTTCTCTTACCCTTTGTCCCGGCACACATCAAGACCTGACCCATGCTGGCAGCCATCCCGATACATATCGTAGACACATCCGGGGTCACATATTGCATGGTGTCGTAAACGCCGAGACCGGAATAGACACTGCCCCCGGGACAATTGATATACATCTGGATATCCCGGTGACGGTCGGTGCTGTCCAGGAACAACAGCTGGGCCGTTACGATATTCGCTACTTCCTCATTGATGGGGTAACCCAGGAAAATGATCCGATCCATCATCAGCCGGCTGTATACATCCATGACGGCTACATTCATCGGGCGCTCTTCAATAATATTCGGCGTCAGGTTCGTGACGACATTTGGCGTCCTACCGCCTGCCATGTACTTATTGTAATCATTTAACGTATTACTGGAAATGCCACGGTGTTTCACAGCATATTTCTCAAATTCGTTTGCAGGACTCATAATAATATTTTTCAATGTTTTAATGCCAGTTCTATTCTTCGGACAGGAAACTTCCTTCCAAATCTCCGTCCAAACTTTCAAATTGCCAAAAAACTGCCAGAGTTGCAGTTTGCCGGCAGACCCCCGGCCAAAAAGAACCCCGGTCTTGACCGGGGCTTGCTATTCTTTTAGTGCTGATGGTGCTGATGTTCTTCCACCAGGTGCCGGAACTCTTCGCGACCGATCGGCTTCTCCACAGGATGGATCTGTGTCTCGACCCAGGCGAAGACCTTCTCGGTCCGGATCCGGTGGACGGTGTCCTCCACGAACTTGCGGTCCTTCATCATCCGCTGGACATATTCGGCTATCCAGGGTTGTTCTTCCCCGCCTGCGGGCATCCCCATATAGCCGAACAACTGTTGTTTGGCCAAGGCCCTGACATCATCCTGGCTGACTTCGATCCCATTATCGCCTACCACCTTATCCACGATCA
>Ga0302325_10005304_pt1 | contig 29356 bp, 20 predicted proteins | sample Palsa_T0_2_FD_201948 | JGI IMG/M metagenome (GOLD analysis project Ga0302325, IMG submission 201948) | Peat permafrost microbial communities from Stordalen Mire near Abisko, Sweden - Palsa_T0_2 | ecosystem: Environmental > Terrestrial > Soil > Palsa > Peat permafrost | place: Sweden: Abisko...
TGAAAAACCTTGTCCTTTTTTCATTAGCAGGTCAACTTCGTGCGCGTTGCTATCTTGCCAGAAATAATAGTCTTCGTGCAGGTATAAATGATGGTTCTTTTTCTGGTATTCGGCGAGTATCAGGTTTTCAAATATATTTCCTTTCAGTCTGTTTTCAGAGAGTTCAGCAACAGTTTTTATTCCCAAAAGATGATTCAGCAGACCCGTATCATAAAAGTATAGTTTAGGGCTTTTGACAAGGCGTTTATTGAAGTTTTCATGGTAGGGTTGTAAAAGAAAGATGATGTAGCTGCTTTCCAATATCGATAACCAGGCTTTGGCTGTGGTATGGGAAATATCGCATTCATTTGCCAGTGCGCTATAATTGAGTAATTGTCCGGCGCGCCCCGCGCATAAGCGTAAAAATGTCCGGAACAATTTCAGATCCCTGATATTCAATAATTCAGTAACGTCCTTCTCAATATAAGTCTGGACATAATTGGCGTAGAATACGGTCGGGTCTATATCCCTGTCAAAAATGGCGGGATAGAAACCTTTAAGGCAAGCTTGAGCGTAAGATTCTTCTAATAAATCTTCTGCTTTTAATTCATTAAAGTCAAAAGGTAGCAACTTAAACAGGGCTACCCTACCAGCCAGCGTTTGAGTAATGCTATTCAACAAATGAAAGTTCTGGGAGCCGGATAAAATATACTGGCCCATTGCCCCTGTCTCATCGACCCGGCCCTGGATATAAGAGAATAAGGCAGGGACACGCTGTATTTCATCAAAAACAACTTTCTGATCATACAGGTTTAGAAACCCGATGGGATCTTCCTGTGCAAAAGATCTTGTATTGGGGTGTTCAAGCGTCACGTAGCGGTAATCCTTAAACAGTTCCCTTAATAAGGTCGTTTTACCGGATTGGCGGGGGCCGGTTACAGCCAGTACCGGGAATTTTAATTGCTGGGACTTAATGATCGGCGCTATCCGTCTTTGAATATATCTGCTCATTCCTTTGGCGTTATACAACATTCATACAAATTATCAAAATGCATGGCAAATATATTCAAAATGCATTATAAATATATGCAAAATACATAATTATAATTTTCAATTTGCAGTGATTTTATTTGCGAAATAAGGGATTTGAATTGGCGGCTTATCTGACATAATCAATTAATAATCAAATATTTATTCAAATTTAGACGGTGTTCTGGGCCTGCGGGTCGGTGAGGCTGGCAGGGAGGTGGGGTCATAGGGTGCGGATTTCCATGATGCGGTGTTCGAATTCTTCGTTGGGGACGGTGGATTTGTTTTTGACGCGGGTTTTGTAGGTGTTGATGGTGTTGACGGAATATTCGAGGATGCGGGCTATTTTTTCGTTTTCGTGGATGCCCATGCGGATGAGCGCGAAGATGCGCAGGTCGGTGTTTAGGAATTCGTTGTCTTTTAGTTGAATTTTATCTTCTTCCCGGAACAGGTCATTGAATCGTTGGATGAAGTCGGGGAAGAGCTTGAGGAAAACCTTGTCAAAATTCTGCAGCAGCTCTTCTTTTTCCTTTTTCAGGTTGGTGGCGTTTACCAGGGAAATGACGTCTTCCCATTTGCGGTAGGCGATCTTCTGCTCGAGTGACTTTTTAAACTTTTCGATTTTTGCAAAGGATTCGGAGTCGGCGTTAAAGAAATAGCCGATATATTCTTCTTTGATCTTATTGGCTTCGGAGAGTTTGTTATTTGTTTCGACCAGTCGTTGATTGATCGCCTGTTCCTTGATATGGGCTTCGGTGATGGTGCGTTGAGCGATCTTGAGCCGGGTGACCTGGCGCAGGACGATAATGGCCAGGGCGATTACGGCCAGGAGGAGGAGGGTGGCGATAATGGAATAGGTAACGAAGACGCTTTTTTGTTCTTCCACGCGGCTGATCTTTTCTCCTTCGATGAGGGGGAGGATGGCGCTGACCTGGACCTTTCGCTGCCGGGCGCCGTAAAAGATGGCATCGCGGATAGCGATTTCGATATAGGAGCTGGCGCTGCGGACATCCCCCTTTTTATATAGTAGCTGTGCGAGGTTAAAGATGGCGGCGGTCTCTTTTGTAGAGGATTGGATATCTGCGATGGCTGCGCGGATCAGCAGGGTGATGGCGGTGTCGGGTTGGCCGTTATTGATGTAAATATCGCTGAGGGTGGAGGTGGCGATGGCCAGTTCGTGCAGGCTGAGACCGGACCGGGTGAGCAGCTGTCTGAAGTCGGCAAGGGCTTCATCACGGCGGCCGGATTTGATATCTTTTAATCCTTTGTAATAGGAATATTGGAAGGAGGAGGGGGCATAGCGTTTCAGGGCGGAGTCCATAAAGACATTCCCTTTACGGATATAGTCGGGGGTGTTATAGGCGTCGTTGTCGAAATCCCCCAGGTCATAATAATAGCGGCCGAGCAGGGCGTAATATTCTGCCTGCAGGCTATCGGGGGCTTCGCTGATGCGGATTTTGCCGAGAGAGTCGAGCGTTTCCTTGAAGAGGCCGGAGGAGAGGAGACAAAAGTCCAATTTAAGCCGGGCATAGATGATCCGGGAGGGATCGCCCAGTTGTAAGGATGTTGCCAGGAGCTGTCTGGCATAGGTAAAAGCAGAATCGTAGTTAAAGACTTTATAGGCTTCGTAGAGCTGTCCGTAGCCGTTAAAAAGGGCGGGAAGGTCGTTGATTTTTGTTTGGGCCAGGGTTGTTTTTAGCCGTTCGATCGATATCAGCTTGGCTGCGTCATAGGTGGGGGATGCCTCTATTGCCCGGTCCAGCTCGCTTAAACGCTGGGGGACGGGATCCCGGGGATGGCCCATGGGGTCCTGGCAATGAGCACTCAGGGAAAAGGTTAGCCATAACAGGATGGGAAGCATTCGGGTGTGCACGGCAGGAAGAGCGTTTTGATACCCAAATATACATAAACGGACCCTAGGTCCGTTGGCTGAAAAAAAAGAAGCCCAGATAGAAATCCAGGCCGTTGCTAAAATCCAATATCCTATTAAAAGCCATAACAATAAAGCAAAGAGCGGTCCAAGTGGATTTCAGCGGAGAAAACGGTGGTTTTACGCGGTTGCTGTGGAATTTTGTAGATTTTTTTCCTCAAGCGTCCCAGAAATTCTTCAAAAGGCAGTTGTTGGGGGGAGGCATGTCATTGAGTAACTTTGTCGGATGATAACAGAAAAGGACAGCGTCTATTTACAGCAGGCTATTGGTCTGGCCCGGCAGGGGATGGAAGCCGGGCGGGGAGGGCCTTTTGGTTGTGTTGTGGTCAGAGATGAGGAGGTGATCGGCAAGGGAAGCAATGGGGTGACAGCTACGAATGACCCTACCGCGCATGCCGAAATCGTGGCTATCCGGGATGCTTGTCAGCGGCTTGGTGACTACCAGCTGACGGGCTGTACGGTCTATGCATCCTGTGAACCTTGTCCTATGTGTCTGGGCGCCATCTATTGGGCGAGGCCGGCGCGGGTTGTCTATGCGGCTACGCGGCAGCAGGCGGCTGCGGCGGGGTTTGATGATGACTTTATTTACCGGGAGATCGAATTGCCGGCGGGCGAAAGAAAGATTGCGTTTGACTGGTTGCCGGAGAAGGGGGCGGAAGAGGTTTTTGCGTTATGGAGGGAGAAGGGGGATAAGCGATTATATTAGGGTGCGGGGATGGGGTGCGGGGGATGGGGGTGAGGGGCCGGGGCGGGCAAAAAAAGGCCCCGCCGTGAGGCGGGGCGGGGGCTTATGAAAAAAGCCCCGCGAAGCGGGGCTGGGGATACGGTGAACTGCGCAGGTATACGGTTAAAAAAGGTGATTAAGGATGATAGGTTTCCCAGTTGCTGGTGTTGCTGGAACGGAGGGTTGTCCCGGTGTCGCCGTTTTCCAGGGTTGCATAATAGGTTGTTTGTCCGTTGACATTCATTTCGAAGAGGTCGGTGATCCAGCTGTTGCTATATTTCTGTTTCAGGTCCATCAGCAATTGGATGGGCAGCTGGGTGGACAGGATATTGCGTACGATGGCCAGCAGGTCGCCGTTTTCTGCGTAATAGGCGAACAGGACGAGGTTATTCAATTTAAAGGTCACCTTGGTGTAGGCTTTCCTGACTTCGATCGCCATCACATCGGCGGTTTTGAACTCTTTCCGGAAGGAGGCGATGACGATGTCGTTGCTGTTGCCGGTTGGTGCAGCGAAGCTGCTGCCGATGCCGACTGTTAAAAACAGGGCGGCGATAAAGGCAAATTTTTTGGTCCCATTTATAAGGGCCTGGCTGATTTTGTTGTTGAGGAGTAACATATACTTAGTTTTTACTTGCTTGAGAAATTTGGTTTGTTTACTGTTTGTTTGCATAACAAAGATAATGATTAAAGAAGGTACTATACAATACATAGTACATTGAATGGCATATTACCGTTATAAGCGGTAAGAAAGCGAGGATGAATTAAATCCTGGCTGGCCTTGGGTTGATTAATTTTTGCTTGGCGATTGTGTTTCATTTTGGAAGCCTGCGGGGGTATTATTTTATTCCCTGCGGGCTACCAGGAGATTGCCAGCGTGGTGCCACAAAATTATATAATTGAAAATCAATTACTTACGCTTTTTAGTGACGGAGTAACCGTCCGGTTTCGGTCAACCGGGTGTCCGGTTTTGGGATGGAAAGGGGGTTATCGGGCTGTTGTGGGGATGATTAGGGAGAGGCGGGGGGATGATTAAGGGGAAGCGGGGAGATGATTAGGGGGAGGCGGGAGATGGTCAGGATGGATGGAGGCGGGGAGATGGTCGGAGGGGATGGGGGCTGACAGGATTTTCTGCAGCAGGGCATTGATGGCTTCCGGATGGTTCATAATAAGGGTATGTCCGCCTTTGGGGACAATATAGGTCGGTTTGGTCCTGCCGATGGGGAAGATCTCGTCTCTTGAGCCATGAATATGATAGAGGGGCTGCGGGATGCTGCTGTTTTCCCATTTTAATACGGCATCCATGGCCCAGGTAATGAATTGGTCGTCGCCGGACCAGATGACCTCGCGCATTATTTTCCAATTGTCGCGTGATCGCATGGTCAGCATATGTTTAACGGAAGCCAGTAATTTCATCAGGGTCGGGGAGGCAATTTTTGTCAATTGAAGCCGGTGCGCCAGGGTATAGTATGGTGGAAGGTTGGCGGACAGGGGGACGCTGCTGATGATGATGGTACAGAGGGGTGGGAAAGCTTTTGCTATTTCAGTGGCCATGATGCCGCCCAGCGAAAAACCGATCAGCACAAAAGGCTTGCTGTGGTCGATCTGGCCGGACAGGCGATGGGCGTAGGAGGGGAGACTTTCTTCTTTTTGGGGTGGGATCCAATGAATATAGGCGGTTTCGTATCCTTCAGGTAAGGTGATATGAGTAAAAAGCCGGTAGTCAGCGCCGATACCGGAGATAAAATATGTTTTCATGCGTCCGATTTTATGATGCAGATAAGGTTTGATAAATGTACAAAAAAGTAGGGACAGGGGTTTAGATACGATGTAAAAAGGCCGCTTCCGGGGGAAGACGGCCCTTGATTATGGGGAGAGGGGTGAGACGGCGGGGGTAATAAAAATGAATTTCGCAACCAGTCGTCGCGGCGTCAAAAGGGAAGCATTGGTAAAGGTAAGGGAGCTGTCACCGGTCAGGGTGATCGGGGATAAGTGTTGTGATAAAACTAGGCTAATTTTTTAATATGACAATAACCAGATAATGGTATTTTTGAACATGATAAAATCATTCATCTTCTTCGCTTTTTTAATCCTGGGATTGCAAGCCGGCGCACAAACGCTCACTATGCCTCCTGAGATACAAAAAGCCTATGCTAATGGCACCCGGTCTCTCAATGGTAAACCCGGGAAAAAATACTGGCAGAATCGTGGACGTTATACTATTTCCTTAACGGCAATGCCGCCGGACAATACCATCAGGGGCATTGAGCAAATCACCTATTTCAATAATAGTCCCGATACGCTGGGGAGTCTGAACATGAAACTGATCGTGAATGTTCACCGCAGTGGCGGACGAAGAGGAGCTGCCGATACATCGGCCGGGATCAAGGTTGACGAGATCATGATACGGGGTGTCAAAACGCCCTGGGATAATAATGAAGATACTACTACCAATCAGTTGGTAAATTTACCCGAGCCGTTGATGCCTCATGATTCGATAAAGCTCGACATTGCCTGGCATTATAGCCTGTCACACAGGCCTGGTCGTGAGGGTATAATCGATTCAACCAGTTACTATATCGCGTATTTTTATCCCCGCATTGCGGTTTATGACGATTACAAGGGGTGGGATACGCAACCGCATACGGGTTCCCTGGAGTTTTATAACGATTTTAATGATTATGATGTAAATGTAACTGTCCCAAAGGATTTCATGGTATGGGCTACCGGCACATTGCAGAATCCGTCAGAGGTGCTACAGCCTGATGTTGCTGAACGTTTGAAGCAGTCAATGACGAGCGATAGCACCATACACGTTGCTGCCCTGCAGGATTGGGCCGATAAAAAAGTCACCGCTCAGAATGCCAGCGATACCTGGAAATGGTCCGCCAATAATGTGAGCGATATTGCTATCGGTATCAGTGACCACTATGATTGGGATGCCGCGAGTGTTGTTGTGGACGACAAAACCGGGCGGCGTGTCAGCATGCAGGCTGCCTTTGCGGACTCGTCTCAGGACTTTCATCATTCGGTCCAGTTTGGCAGATATTCTTTAGCCTGGTTTTCGAATAATTGGCCGGGAATTCCCTATCCTTATCCGAAATCAAACGCGTTCCAGGGATTTGCGGATATGGAGTACCCCATGATGATCAACGACAGCCATACCCCTGATCTTGTTTTTGCCGAATTGGTGCAGGACCATGAACAGGCTCATACCTACTTTCCATTTTACATGGGTACTAACGAAAGTCGTTACGCCTTTATGGACGAGGGGTGGGCAACCACTTTTGAATACCTGATCGGTATTTCCGAAAGAGGCCAGGAAGCCGCTGATAAGTTTTATAAATCATTCCGGGTTAGCCGATGGATCCACGGCTCACACGACAAAGAAAACCCCATTATTACACCCAGCCCCGATGTTACGTTTGGCGCCGGTAATAATGCCTATGGCAAGCCGTCGCTCAGTTATCTTGCCTTAAAGGACTTGCTTGGCGATGAATTATTCAGGAAGGCATTACACAATTACATGGATAACTGGAATGGTAAACATCCTATTCCCTGGGATTATTTTTATTCGATGGAAAAGGGCTCCGGGCAGCATTTAGATTGGTTCTTTTATAACTGGTTCTTTACCTCCGGCTACATCGATCTTGATCTGGCTAAAGTCGACAAAACTTCGAAAGGGTATGCGCTGGACATTAAGAACATTGGTGGATTTGCCGTTCCCTTTGACGTGATCGCGACTTATGATGACGGATCAAGCGAAAGCTTTCATCAAACTCCATTAGTGTGGAAGAGCAATCAAAAGGAAATATCTGTAAATATTAAAACCGGGAAAGCGGTAAAAACGCTGAAGCTGGAGGGTGGAATATTTATGGATGCCGATGAAAAGGATAATACGTGGACAGATAATAAATGAAATCAGAATCCAGGATTATCTTTTCCTGATGAAAACGAGGATCGCCCCTGTCCATGCAATATAATCCAGAAGTATCTTATAAAATGGGTAATATAAGATCGAATAGACACGCTTGCCGCGGAATTCATAGGATTCATTCGGGGCGATCATGAGTGTGTTCAAAGACCAGAGTACAAATGCAAAATAGAAACACACTAAATATATTAATAGGAGTTTCCAACTGGCAATTAGTCCAATCATTATGATGATCGGCAAAAGTACTATCAGCTTTACGCTTATAAAGTCCATTATCGTCCTTATCCCGATTCTGCTGAATTTTTTAATCTGTAAGTAGTAATATTTCTTTTCTTTACTGAACGTCTCTATATATCCAAGGTTCCATCTGATGCGTTGCTTTATTAACGATCTGAAAGAAAGCGGAGGTCTTGTTAAGCATAAGATCTCATCACTGTAGAATGTCTTATAGCCCAACTTAAGCCCGAGCAAGGTGGATTCTCTGTCCTCACCACTTCTTAAGCCACTGTGTGCGCTATAGATGTTTTTCAACGCCTCTCTCTTATAACAACAGCCGGCGCCTGGCATAACCGGAACACTACGCTCTCTTTGGTGAAATCTATATAAGGTTCTGGCCATAGCGTACTCCAACTGCTGAAAAAGAAATACGCTTCCGAACCCTTCGAACGGAAGCATTCTGAAATAACATCCCATCAGGCACGGATCATCACTTAATATCTTCATACTCTTACATATCTCCCGGAGACCCCTGAGATCAGTGTCAAAATCCGATAAGATCACAAATTCATGATCGATTGACAAAACCGTCAGATACAAAGCGCCGACCTTATTCGAATTGGGTGAAATAAGTGACACATAAAATGAATTTGGATTCCACTCTTTGTATGATTTTATCGTGTTGAGGCTTCCATCTGTTGAGCCGTCATCGATAATTACTATATCCAATATGTTTCTGAATTCTTCTGCTATGCAACTGAAATAATCTAATCTCAATTCCAGACTGCCATTGGATCCCTCGTTGTATTGCGGAATCAATAAGGCAACCTTATTTGATTTATCCGGCAAAGGTCCGAGCCAGGATAACTTCACTTTTCGGCTTTCTAATTTTTCCAGCATAGCTTAGTATTTTTTTAATTTGTGATTTCATCGGCGTATGCCAGGTAATCCGCAGCAAATATTCTGATGGACGACGAATCATAAGTACTGCTGTCAAAGTGAATTGACAGGTCCAGATTTTTGTCAGTGCAAAAGAATTGTAAAGACATATCGATTGGTATGTGGGAATTCTTTTCACATACCCTGTCAGTGAAATCTATCCCCAGACTATGAGATATGTCATCAATCAAATTACCTTGCTCAACAAACGAATCACCCAAATCCTCGTACTGAAGATTTATCTTCCAGAAAGAACCATTAATATTCGCCTTGTCGGGAAGCATTGCCTCACAGGCATTCATCAATGTATATGCCGTATAAGTTTGCATGTCTTCATTTGCCTGTTTTACCTTCAATATTATGTCGTGAAATGAATCGGCATTATCAACTATTGTACGTATCAGCACCGTTCTTGCATAGCACCCTATCTGATCTGCGACTCCCGGATAATTTCGGCCAAATACGAATGTTCCGATAACAATATCCGTTTGTCCGGTTATATATCTTAGAAAGGCCTTGAAAGTAGCCTGTATAATAACAAAAAGACTTACAGAAAACTCCTTTGCCAGTGTATCCATTTTAGTCCTTATCCCGGCAGGGATTTGGAATTCCTCGATTTTACATATCTTTTGGTCTACCAGGCCTTCATTCTTTTTTGCACCGGGAATAATTAATTCATGGGGTAAATGATCGTACAGGTCATTCCAATATTTTTTATGACTATCATAATTTCTTCTGGCATCATCGTTTATAAATTTAAGGTATTCCTTTAGGTGATACTTTAATACCGGCAAGGAGGGCTGTTTTCCCTGGGATAAATCCATGTAAGCTGTTAGAAGATCCCGCTGCAATATTTCAAGTGACAAGGCGTCCGAAATGCTATGATGCAATTTTATAGACAAAATATATTTTTCATTATCAAGCTGAATCAATCTGGTTAGGAATAAAGGGCCTTTTTCCAAATTCATCCGGCAATCCCGGAGATCCGCAATCCTATTTAACTCTTCATCGGGTATCGGCGAATTCCTCAAGTCTCTTATATCAGGTTCGTATAGTGAGGAATCTTCTTTCCCAACTTTCATTAGATATTTGCCGTCGATAATATGAAACGTAGCCCGCAAGCTTTCATGGCGACGGACCACATATGCAACAGCCATTTTAAATATTATAGGATTGATTTTTTCGTTTACAAACCAGGATTTCAAAATATAACCATGCGTTGCATCTACCTGCTTAAATTCAGTATCTTTGTGATCGTTGATCCAATAAATTTGTACTGGTGTAACGGGATAATAATATTCTCCCCGATAAACCGCTGCATCGCTTGTAGAATCAGGTATGTGTGAATCATTGGTTCCATCATTATACTTGTTCAAGGGTCTGATGAAACGGTTTTGTTGTGATTTCATCTCCCTTAAAAATGAGAGTAATTCCTCTTTATTTTGTCTGACTTCCTTAATGATCTCATTTGCATTGACTCCGTAGGGGATAATCAATTTTAGTTGGTTATCGACAACATCGATGCCAATATTATATTGGATTAACTTTTGGATAAGGTCTTCCATATGTTCACTGCATTTATTTTGCCCGTTAAATTCGAATGGGCCGGGTATCAAAACCGGACAGGATATTTCGTGCAAAGTCGGCCACTCCCCCTAACAGACGAGCCTGCTTCAGCAGGAAGTCGAAAGAAAAGCCGATTCCAGCCTGGCTGATTTTATGTTGCGCAGAGATTATTTTTTGGAGGAATTGGACAGCGGGGAGTGACCAAAAAGCTGTTGCCGGGCGAGGTGGCCTGCAGGTGCAAAAGTGAAGAGTTTGCTGATGAAAGATTGTCATAGAAATAGCTGCCGCTACGGTCGATAACAGACCATATGCCCGGAACGCATCTTTTTAATAGTGGTTTTTCAAGGGGAGGGATATTGTAATCCGAAACAAATTACTTCAAAATAAATGAAATGATTATTAGTAGTGACTCCAATTTTAATTTCGGTTTTTACGAAAAACAGCCGAAATGACTTGTACGGCATGATCATCCAATCAAATCGGAGCTTCTGGAATTGATCCCTATGATAGATCAACTTACGACCTGACAAAGTTGCTCAACCTGGAATAATCATGATCATCAGCCGCCCTTAGGGCATCAATATATAGTTTTCGAGTATTTCCGGCATCAGCGATATTAGCGCTGCCCCACGTAAAAGCCTCCTGGCTGAAAACTTCTTCTAAAAGCACATCGGCTATCAAGCGGGCATGGCGACCATTGCCATTGGGAAACAAGTGTATCCAGACAAGTTTGTGATGCAGCCGGTAGGCGATTTCGTCCGGTGGGTAGGTAGAATGCTCAATCCATGCTCGCACGTCATCCAGCAGTTGTCGCAAGTGAGTGGATATGTAAGGCCATTCGATACCGATATTCTTATTAGTACGACGAAATTCCCCGGACCATTTCCAGACCTTGCCAAACATTTGTTGATGAAGCTGACAAAGAAAACCTTCTGCCAGAATATCGGATTTACGGCGGCGGTGCAGCCATGACAGGGCTTCCTGTATATTCTCCTGCTCCCAGCGGTCCAGTTCTGCACGGGTTGAAATGTGTCTCAGCTTCAGGCCGTCAATTTCATCAGGATCAAGCGGGGTTGCCCCAAACGGATAATCAAAAAGTCTCATTGGTCCCAAAAGTCTTTCGGTTCTTCGATCATTATTTTCTGAATCAGGTCATCGAGGACCTTTTGCTTTTGATCCTCGGATAGTTCCTGTTCTTCGAGGCGCATAGTATGGCTGACCTTCGCCATACGCTTCAGGGCGATTTTTTTTGCCTGCTCTCGAACCAGGTCTTCGAGGCTACCTTCTGGTACAAACCCGTAGACGAATTTCATGTTCAAGCCATCTGCGATCTTCTTGAGGGAAGACAGTTTCAGGTCGCTTTCGATCTCGGCATTCTCTATACGTGATATGCGCGATTGGTCAATGCCTACCCGTTTGCCTAATTGTTTGGTGGACATCCCCAAGGCTTCCCGGATCATTTTGATCCAGCCTTTTTCAATGTTAAGGGATGACAGAGGAATCAGCTTTACCAGCTTCCCGTCGAGTTGTTCCCGTATGAGTTTTCGATCCCAGTAAGCCATGTTTATGCTATATATAACATTAAATTAGTTGTTATAATGTCAAATATAGCATAATAAAACGATTTCAAATGATATAAATAGCATTTTATTTGAAAGTTTTGATGCCGTTAAGCGTTGGCCATGGTAATCTTGGTGGGAGGTATTCAAATCTCCATGTTGGATACAGATTTGATTTGTTCAGGGAAAAATACCGGATATTTGGATTGGGGCGGCTGCGTTTGCCTTTTTTATTTTGTCCGCACTTGAATGGATAGGCGTCTTCAATTTAGTCTGGAGCAAAGTGGCGGTCTTGGGTTTAATACTTTTGTACTTTTTGATTGTAATAGCGGTTCACTACAACGTAAAAAATCGGATAGTGACAGTCATGCCGGCAGTCGCGGGGTTTGTAATTATATCGGTTGCCTTGGGCGTAGATTCACCCCGGGATATTATTAGGATTATGGAAAACAGGAAGGTTAAACAATATGGTACCGAAAAAGGCCTTACACTAGTGGTGCAAGGCCCTGAAGATCAGTGGAGAATATCGGGGTCGAACCGACGACCTCTTGCATGCCATGCAAGCGCTCTAGCCAACTGAGCTAATTCCCCATTTTGGGATAGCAAATATAGCGGATTTTGGGTTAAACAATTCAAAATCCGGGGCGTTAATTATCTTTGGCGGCGCAATCAATTTATTTTATGGGAGTTTGGAGGCAAATTGAGGAGTACTTCTTCATCAGGAAGCGGGATCCGAACGCACCGAATACGCAATGGATGCGGTATATGCATGGGATCAACCGGATCACTATTTTTGTGTTCCTGGGGGGGCTGATCTTCTGGCTAGTCAAGAATTTTTTCATAAGACATCATTAGGGGCGCACGCGAGGGCCGGCGTAGGTTAGCGGTCGGAGGTGGGAGCGGGAGCAGCCATGAACCGGAGGATGCTGGCGGCGGCGTTGGCGGAAGCGTGGCCACCCTGGCTGAGCAGGTCATGGAGGGCGTGGTAGTCGTCGCGGAGCTGTTGTTGGCGGGTCTGGTTGTTCAGCAGGTCTTCGAGCTCGCGACGGAGATTTTCGGGGTTTAGTTCGTCCTGGATCAGCTCTTTGACGACCGGTTTGTCCATGATGAGGTTGACAAGAGAGATGTATTTTACTTTGATGAGGCGGCGGGCGATCTGGTAGGAGACGGTGCTTCCCTTGTAGCAGACGACTTCGGGAACTCCGAAGAGGGCTGTTTCGAGCGTGGCGGTCCCGGAGGTGACGCAGGCGGCCCGGGCTTGGGAGAGCAGGGCATAGGTTTGATTGCGGACGGAAGAGACATTGGGATAGGGCGCCAGCAGGTCTTCATAGAAGGATGGTTCCTGGCCGGGAGCCTGGGCGACGACGAATTGTAAGTCCGGGAAGTAGCGGCTGGCCCCGAGCATGATGGGCAGTTTTTTGAGGATCTCCTGTTTGCGGCTGCCGGGCAGGAGGGCGATGACGGGTTTGGTGAAGCGGGGGAAGGTGGCAGGGGAAGCTGGTTCAGAAGTCGCCCGGGCGGGGAGGGCTGTGCGGAAGCGGTCGATCACTTCGACGAGGGGGTGCCCGACATATTCGACGGAATAGTTCCATTTTTGATAGAAGGCGGTTTCGAAGGGGAGGATGACCAGCATTTTGTCGACTGTTTCGCGGATCTGGCGTACGCGACCTTCCTTCCAGGCCCAGACCTGGGGCGAGATATAATAAATAATCCGCAAGCCTTCGCGGTGTGCCCATTTGGCGACGCGCATATTGAAGCCGGGGTAGTCGATCAGGATAAGGGCGTCGGGGCGGTATTCGAGAATGTCCTGTTTGCAGAAGTCGATGTTGCGGAAAATGATCCGGAGGTTCAGCAGCACTTCGGTAAAGCCCATGAAGGCAAGATCTTTATAATGTTTGACGAGATGACCGCCAGCCTGCTGCATCAGATCACCGCCCCAGCAACGGACGGTGGTGTCCGGGGCTTGTCTTTTTAATTCTTTTATTAAATTGCTGCCATGGAGGTCGCCGGAGGCTTCGCCGGCAATGATGTAATACTTCATGCGGAGCGAAGATACGATTTAATGGTCCAGCGGAGTGGTGGGCTGCGGCTGCGCTTTTTTTCTTATCTTGTCAAAGCTGCCGGAGGCAGCTTTAAACTACTACACTATGCCTGCATATAACCGTCGGTCCTTTTTGGATGTGCTGGGGACTTTTTCCGCCACTGCTTTTCTGACTTCTCTTAGTCGTCCGGCCTGGAGTCGTAATCTGGACAAGGCGCTGATGCGGACGGCGGGTCACGCCCCGGAGCAGCTTGCGGGCGATGAGGATTTCTGGTATTATGTTCAGGAATCTTTTACCGTATCCCCGGAAATAATCAATCTGAACAATGGCGGCGTATCGCCTTCTCCCAAGGTGGTTCAGGAAGCGATGAAGCGATACTTTGACTTTTCCAATGAAGCGCCCAGCTATTATATGTGGCGGATACTCGACCAGGGTCGTGAACCGCTCCGAAAGGATCTGGCAAGGATCTCCGGCTGTTCGGCAGAGGAGATCGCTATCAATCGCAATGCCTCTGAAGCGCTGGAAACGGTGATCTTTGGTCTGAACCTGAAGGCCGGCGATGAGGTAGTGGTCTGCAAATACGACTACCCCAATTGCATCAATGCCTGGAAGCAGCGGGAGCAGCGGGATGGGATAAAGCTCGTGTGGGTCGATTTGGAGCTGCCCAGCGAGGACAATGACTATATGACTGCGCAATATGTGAAGGCTTTTACGGCGAAGACGAAGCTGGTACATGTAACGCATGTTTATAACTGGAACGGGCAGATCGTGCCGGCCCGGAAGATAGCGGATGCGGCGCATGCGCGTGGTATCGAAGTGCTGGTGGACGGAGCGCATAGCTTTGCCCATTTCGAATATACCATTCCTTCTCTGGGGGCCGATTATTTTGGTACCAGTCTGCATAAATGGCTGGCTGCCTGTATTGGCACCGGCATGGTCTATGTAAAGAAGGAAAAGATTGCGAATCTGTACCCGCTCTTCGCTGCGGCGGATGGCAAGTCGGACAATATCCGGAAGTTCGAGAATTTGGGTACGCGGCCGTTCTTTATCGAGCAGGCGATTGGCAAGGCGATCAGTTTTTATGACATGATCGGGGCGGCGAGAAAGGAGCAGCGGCTTTTCTACCTGAAGAATTATTGGATGACGGCGGTGAAGGATATTCCCAAGGTGAAGCTGCATACCTCGATGAAACAAGGTTTCGGCTGTGCGATCGGGGTGGTGAGCATTGAAGGGAAGACCCCCGGTGATCTGGACAATTATCTTTTTAACGAGCATAAGATCCATACGACCAGCCTGACCTGGGAAAATGTGCATGGGGTGAGGATAACGCCAAATGTTTATACGACGACAAAGGATCTCGACAAGCTGATCACCGGGATCGGGGAATTTGCAAAAACTTCATGAAGAGAGAAATCAGCTTATTACAGGCGACCTCGATCAATATGATCGATATGGTAGGGATTGGCCCGTTTGTCATGCTGTCGATTGTCATCCAGCTGGTAGGCAGCAATTTATTCATTTGGGCCTGGGTCTTTGGGGCGGTCACTGCGCTGATCGACGGGATGATCTGGAGTGAATTGGGCGCGGCTTATCCAATGGCCGGGGGCAGCTACAATTTTCTGAAGGAGGCGTATGGGAAGAAAGGGGGGCCGCTGATGTCCTTTTTATTTGTCTGGCAGACCTGTCTGCAATCGTCGTTGGTGGTTGCGTCCGGCGCTATCGGGTTTTCGCAGTATTTCGGCTACCTGGTGCCGCTCAGCTTTTGGCAGGAAAAACTGGTTTCGGGTGTGCTGGTGATTGCGATAACGGCCCTGCTGTATCGCAATATCCGGATGATTGGTAAAATATCGGTGTTCCTATGGGCTGGTGTCATTATCACGATCCTTTGGATCATTATCAGCGGCCTGACCCATCGCCAGGTCGCTTACTCGCCGCTGCCCGATGCTCATCAATCCTTGTTCAGCTGGACCTTTGTGCTGTTGATCGGTCACGCTTCGGTAAAGACTATTTACAGCTATCTGGGCTATTATAATGTTTGCCACCTGGGTGGCGAGATCAGGAATCCCGGACGTAATATACCCCGTAGCATATTTATATCCATCATCGCAATCGCCGTTTTTTATCTGGCCATGAATTTTAGTATTGTCGGGGTGATCCCCTGGCAGGAGGCCATGCATTCGAAGTTTGTCATCAGCCTGTTTATGGAAAGGATCTATGGCGAGCGGACGGCCAGGGTGGCGACGGTGCTGGTCTTATGGATCGCCTTTGCTTCCCTTTTTGCGGTTGTCCTGGGTTATTCGCGGGTGCCTTATGCGGCTGCGGCGGATGGAAATTTCTTTCCGGTTTTTGCCCGGTTGCATCCGAAGAAAGATTTTCCCTACGTCTCGTTGTTGTTTGTCGCCGGGTTGGGTTTTTGTTTTTGCCTGGTGCTGCGGCTGGCCGATGCGATCAATGCCATCCTGGCGATGAGGATACTGGTGCAATTCGTCGCACAGGCGGTGGGGGTAGTGTTGTTGCGGCGTCGTAAGGGGACGAAGGATCTGCCGTTCCGGATGTGGCTTTATCCCGCACCGGTGATCCTTTCGGTAGTGATCTGGTTGTTTGTATGGTATTCTACCGGTCTTGCCGCGCTGGTCGGCTTGTTCCTGGTGGCCTGCGGGATCGTGGTCTTTTATGTGGCCCGTGATGACTGGAATCGGCAGAAGGAGGAGCTGGAAGCGGGTGGGGCGGGTTGATCAGAGGGGTGGGGCGGGTTAGTGAAATGGATGCGACGGGATAGTGAAATGGATGCGACGGGTTAAAAGGAAAATGATGTAGTTTGCGATCGAAAAATAAAGTTATGCGGCGCAGAAAGTTTCTTCAACAGAGTGTGCTGGCTTCGGCCGGTGTGTTGGCGGCGGGGGGAGTTATGGGTGCGGGGGGAATGGTGGATCCCCGCGGGATGGTGGGCTCGCAGGGGATAGTGGGCGGCAGGGGGATAGTGGGTGCGGCTGATTTCCCGGTAGTGCGGATTCCGGAGGCGCAACGAAAGTTTAAAAGCCAGGCCGTCGAAAAGATCATCCGGGAAGTGCGTGAGAATATCGGCAATAAGGAGATCGGGTGGTTGTTTGAGAATTGTTTCCCCAATACCCTGGATACGACGGTGGATTTTACGCTAACCGGCGGCAAACCCGATACTTATGTCATCACCGGCGATATCGATGCCATGTGGCTTAGGGACAGCAGCGCCCAGGTCTGGCCTTATCTCTCGCTGTGTAAGGAGGATAAGGATCTGCAGCAACTGATCCGGGGTGTGATCCACCGGCAGGTGACGTGTATTCTTCGGGATTCGTATGCCAATGCTTTTTACAAGGATGCGAGCCAGGTGAGCGAATGGAAGAAAACGGATATTACGGATATGAAGCCGGGTACGCATGAGCGGAAATGGGAGATCGACAGTCTTTGTTATCCGATCCGTTTGGCTTATGGTTATTGGGAGGTGACGGGTGATGCTTCGCCCTTCGATGCCGACTGGCTGAGGGCGATGGGCGAAGTGCTGCAGACTTTTCGCGAGCAGCAGCGGAAGGAGGGGCAGGGGCCTTATACTTTTCAGCGTGTGACCAGTTGGGCCACCGACGGCGTTCCGATGGGCGGCTATGGGTATCCGACGAAGAAGGTCGGTTTGATTCATTCGATGTTCCGGCCGAGTGATGATGCGACCATTTATCCTTTTCTGATCCCTTCCAATTTGTTTGCGCTCAGCAGCCTCCGCAACCTGCGAACGCTGTTGCAGACATTGGGCGTCGGCAAGGAGCTGGATGGGCCGGCGTTTGCGCTGGAGACCGACCTGGTGAACGCGCTGAATGAGCAGGCCATTGTTACACATCCGGTTTATGGCGAGGTCTTTGCCTATGAGGCGGACGGGTTTGGCAATCATACGTTGATGGATGATGCCAATGTCCCCAGCCTGCTGGCGCTGCCCTATCTGCAGTCGATCCATTTTGCCGGTGATCTTTCTGTGTTGAATACGGACAAGCGTGGATATATGGTCTATCAGAATACGCGCCGGATGTTGTGGAGCGACGCGAATCCGTTCTTCTTTTCGGGAAAGGCGGGGGAAGGGATTGGCGGCCCGCATGCCGGACTGGATATGGTGTGGCCGATCAGCATTATCATCCGCGGGCTGACGAGCCATGATTCGCAGGAGATTGCTACCTGTTTGAAACTGCTGCAGCATAGTCATGCGGGAACAGGTTTTATGCATGAGTCTTTTCATAAAGATGATGCGTCGAAGTATACGCGTAAATGGTTCGCGTGGGCGAATACCCTGTTTGGCGAGTTTGTGCTGAAGACGTACAGGCAGAGCCCGGCGTTGTTGAGCTAGGGCGGATATTGGGTCATCCGCCTGATCTTGTCATGGTATGCAGACAAATATTTTGTCTTTGTCTGATTGCTTAAGAACGACTGGCCGACCATTTTTTCGACTTTATCGGTGGAGGATAAGAATTGTGTCAGTATCCTGTCACGGCGGGCGGGTACGATTTCTATCCTGTCTGCCAGGGCACGAAATTCCGGCTGGCCGTAATATCCGTAGGAAGCGTAAAAGGGACTGTCCATTGACTTAGGATAAAGGTCAAGCGCCGTATCCGACTCCAGCGGAGTGTGCAGGACCGTGCACATCAAATCATAAGCTGGTGCAAGTTGGTAGTCTCCCATTGGGGTTTGGATGAGAGAAAAGTTTTTTAGGTGGGCGTCGCCATTAGAGAATAAGTAGTTGAATACGACTACTCGAAAAAATTGCTCCAGCGCGGGTATGTAGGCGGCGACATGGTCTCTGATCAACCGTCCAATTTCTTCATAGGTGCCGTCGTATTTGAAATCTTCGCCGTGGGTGAACCGGGTATGGCCGCTCAATTGGGCCATGTCTTCCTGTTGATAATTACCGCCTTCGGGCCGGATGTCAAAACGTTTTGTCAGGTAAGCTGGCGTGCCGTCATTAAAATAGATCAAACCGCTGGCGGCGGTATGAATATTGAATAATTTCGCTGCCATTTGCATAGTCAAATGCTCGTTTTCGGGCGCCCGTTCGCGATCGATTAGTTGTGTCGAAGGCGGAATCGGCTTGAGTATATATTGTCCTCCTTTGTCAGTCAGGTTCAAATCCTTTCCTTCCCGTTTAACCGAGTATTTTAGCTGGACCCCTGAAATGGATAAGTGTTTCGTTTTTTCCTGGAACAGCCCAAGGTTATCGGCCTTGGGTGCGCCAAAAGGCAGGGTCGGATGTACCCGATGACCATCAAAAAGTCGTCTTCGGCATTCGTTACAATAGCCTTCTATATCGGTCTTATAGCATCCCGGGCATGGCATCTTCATTCGCTTATTTCTTTAACGCTAATTCCGCCGATCGTATCTTCGTCCGCCGTTCTTAGCAGACGGGTAAAATCATCCCGTTCATCGATCTTCAGCAGGCGGCATTGAATGTCCTTATTAATCCCTTCCGCCAGCAGTCCGGCAAAAAAAGAAAATAGTGTGGAACTTTGGTATGATTGCCGTGTTTTTGGAAGCGTTAAGCTTATTGGCGGGAGAGAGGGGTTTGTAAAGTACCCGGTCGTATATGCAAAGTGATAGTCATCAGGCCCCTTTTTCTCCAGGTGTCCTGCGAGAATACCGCTGTTATATATTGCAGCCCTTGCCATTAGTTATTTTTCCTGATCTGCAGCATTAGTTCCAGGCCGAGGACTATTGCGATTTTTTCTATTGTTGCCATGGAAGGATTGCCTGATCCTTTCTCAATAAGATGAATGGTCTTTATTGCGATCCCACTCATTTCGGATAGGTCTTCCTGGCGAAGTTTAAGAAATTCCCTCCGCTTGGTAATAAGTTGGCCTATTTGTATAACGGTCATCGGTAATATATTACTGATTTACCGCAAATATATGCAATTTTGGACAAACGGAAAGGTAATCGGAAATTTATTGCATATAGATCTATAAATTAGGTATGATTAGCCAAGTTAATTGGTAATCGGTAGTATATTGCTGATAGACTTATCCCTAAGTGGCTTGTGACCTACGACGGTAGGGAGTTTGTGAAATCAGGTTAGCTTTACTAAATAGTAGTTCTTTTTTCCTTTCTGAACCACTATATATTTATCTTTTATAATATCGCTAAAATGAACGGCATAATCAGGCCCTGATACCTTCCATTTGTTAATACTAACTCCTCCATTTTCAATCAGCTTTCTGGCCTCGCCTTTGCTTGGAAGTATTTTTGTCTCCACTAAAAAATCAACAATATTTAAATTCGGTTGTATTTTGTCCCTGTTGATGAGATGAACGGGAACTGATTTAAAAATGCTTAAGAAGGTCGTTTCATCTATTGTGCGAAGGATTTCGCTGTTTGCATTTGGGTTAAATAGAAAATCGGTGGCTGCTTTGGCGTTCGAAAGAGCATTTTCTCCATGAACAAAAACGGTTATTTTTTCCGCCAGCCTTTTCTGAACAAGACGAGCGTTTTCATTTCCCTTATGCTGCTCAAGTAAATGGTCTATTTCCGATTTGTCCAAAAAAGTAAATATTTTAATCCATTTTTCTGCATCAACGTCCGAGGCATTTAGCCAAAACTGGTAAAATTCGTAAGGCGAGGTCTTGGCAGGATCGAGCCAGATATTGCCTTTTTCGGTCTTGCCGAATTTGCCGCCGTCCGCTTTGGTCAGCAGGGGGCAGGTGAAGGCGAAGGCTTCGCCGCCGTTTTTGCGCCGGATCAGCTCGGCGCCGGTGGTGATGTTCCCCCACTGGTCGCTGCCGCCCATCTGGAGTTTGCAGTTTTTGTTGCTGTATAGCCAGTAAAAGTCATAACCCTGGACTAATTGATAGGTAAATTCCGTAAAGCTCATTCCATTTTCCCCTTCCAGCCGCTTCTTTACGCTGTCTTTTGCAGACATGTAGTTAACCGTAATATGTTTACCTACGTCACGGATAAAATCGAGGAAGCGCATGTTTTTGAACCAGTCATAGTTATTGACCATTTCGGCGCAGTTGGGCAGGGCGGGGTTGAAGTCGAGATATTTTTCCAGCTGTCGTTTGACCTGGGTGAGGTTATGGTTGAGGATTTCTTCGCTGAGCAGGTTTCTTTCTTCGCTTTTTCCGCTCGGGTCACCCACCATGCCGGTGGCGCCTCCGATCAACGCAACCGGCTTATGTCCAGCCTTTTGCAGGTGTACGAGGAGGAGGATCGGCACGAGGCTGCCGATGTGCAGGCTATCGGAAGTAGGGTCAAATCCGATATAGCCGGCGGTCATTTCCTTTGCCAGTTGTTCTTCGGTTCCGGGCATGATATCCCGGATCATGCCGCGCCATTTTAGTTCTTCGATCAGATTCATTGTCGAGTGCCCTGGATTTTGGGCGCAAATTAGGGGTTTCTGCCCAACTTTTATTGGGGGAAGGAGGTAGTGGCGGAAGAAGGTGCGATTTTGGACCGGCGGGGGTCGGAAAAGGCTGCGGATTAGTAGGTTAACGGTGCAATATCAGGCAAAAAAGCCCGTTATATCAGGGTATCCGTTAAAAACCAATTTTTACGAAAAATTCATTCTTTTAGAATGATCCGATCCCGTGAACGCTTTCCGTAAAAACCATAACCGTTGGCTTATGTTGAAAAGAATGCGGGGTAAGACATGTTTATACTCCATTTTGTTTGTCGCCGGATCCCTGCTTCACCTGTCTGCTTTCGCTCAGTTCACTCAATATTCGAATGAATTTCTCAACATTGGCGCAGGAGCGCGTGGAATGGCCATGGGGAATGCACAGGTAGCATCGGTGTCGGACGGAACGGCGGGTTATTGGAATCCGGCGGCCCTGGCCAATGTCCGGGATGTTCCCCAGCTGAGTTTAATGCATGCCGAATATTTTGCGGGGGTTGGCAAATACGATTTTGGCAACCTGGTCCTTCCGTTGAAGGATAACAAGCGGACGATCGGGATCACGCTTTTGCGTTTTGCCGTCGATGATATTCCCAACACGATATTTCTGATCCAGCCGGATGGTTCGGTGAATTTTTCCAATATCACCACTTTTTCATCTGCGGATTATGCGCTGATCTTTACGCTGGCGCAACAATCCAAATTGAGGGGTGGGGAGACGTTCAATTTCGGGGGCAATGCCAAGATCATCTATCAGTCGGCGGGAGATTTTGCGCATGCCTGGGGTTTTGGGTTTGACGCGGCCATCCAGGTCATCGGCAACCGTTGGAAACTGGGTGTCGTAGGTAAGGACGTGACGACCACCTTTAATGCCTGGTCTTTTAGTCTCGATCAGGCGGTACAGGAAGTATTTTATGAAACGGAGAACCTAATACCGGGTAAGTCGATCGAGCTGACGGCTCCCCAGCTGATTTTCGGCGGCTCTTATAGTTTCAAGTTCGACAGAAAGGTGAGCTTGCTGGTAGAGGCCGATGTGGATGCCACTTTCGATGGTCGCCGCAATACGGTGGTCAGCGGTAACCCGGTGAGCCTGGATCCGCGGCTGGGGCTGGAGCTGTCGTTCAAGGATGTGTTTTTTGTCCGGGCGGGCATCAACAATTTTCAGCAGGTGCTGGATGACCGGGACACTACCAATACGCGGAAGATCTGGATCTATCAGCCAAGCATAGGTGCGGGGTTTAAGGTTGGAGATGTGCAGATCGACTATGCTTTTACCAATTTAGCAAATCAGTCCTATCCCTTATATACCAATGTTTTTTCATTAAGGATCGACCTGAGGCGGAAGGATAAAAAGAGTGTGATAGCGCGTTGAGCCTTTTAAACAGCATAGTATGAAGAACCTTTTTACGATTGTTATTTTACTGCTGAGTCTGGGGCTGTCTGCCCAGCCTTACAATAATGAGTGGATCAATTTCAGCAATACCTATTATAAATTCAAGGTAGGCGCTACCGGGCTTTACCGCATCCCGCAGTCAGTGCTGGCGACTGCCGGTCTGGGAAATGTCCCGGTACAGAACTATCAGCTGTTCCGCAATGGTCAGGAGGTACCCATCTATACCACTGCCGCCAGCGGCACTCTGGGGAGCGGTGATTATATCGAGTTCTGGGGCCAGATGAATGATGGGGTGCCGGATGCGCCGCTGTATTATAACCCGGCTTATCAGCATACGCAGCACACGAGTCTGCAGACGGATACGGCGGAGTATTTCCTGACGGTTAATTCCACCGGCAACACGTTCCATTATCAGAATATCAACAATAATCCCGGCAGCAGCACGCTGACCCCTGCGCCTTATTTTATGTATACGGCAGGGACGTATTTCAGGCAGGGGGGGATCAATCCCGGCTATGCCCAGATTGTGGGAGAATATATCTATTCTTCTTCCTATGACCTTGGCGAATTCTGGTGTTCGCCGACCATTGTTCCCGGCGGAAATTTTTCGGATCAGCAGCCACAACCCTTGTATGTGTATAATACCGGCCCGAATGCCAGTATAAAATTCGGCATGGTCGGGACCACTGACAATACGCGGTCGGTACAGCTGGCGGTGAATGGTACCGTGGTGGCGGATACGGTCATGAATAGCTTCAACGACCTGTTGACTACCCGGCCGGTACCGCTAAGTCTTATCAGCAGCAATAGTCTTCAGGTCACCTATATCGACAATTCTGCCGTTACAACGGATCGGATGGTGGCGTCTTTTTATGAGTTGACCTATCCCCGGCAGTTCAATTTCAATGACCAGGAAACCTTTCCTTTTCAGCTGCCGGCCAACGGCGCGGGCTATCTGCTGAACATCTCCGGGGTGAACCTGGCGGGTGGAAATACGCCTGTGTTGTATGACATGACGAATGGTCTGCGGTATACGGCGGTCCTGAATTCCGGTATTTGTTCTTTTGCGTTACCCGGATCTACCGCCAATATGAACCTGGTGTTGGTAAACGAGGACCCTGCGGTCGTCCAGACCGTTACGGGATTGACGAGCAAGAATTTTGTCAATTTTGCCAATACGTCGGCCCAGGGCAATTATCTCATCATCTCCAATACGGCCCTGTATAACGACGGGACCAGCGACGGTGACAACCCTGTAGCGGATTATAAGGCTTACCGTAGTTCGGCGGCCGGCGGCGGCTATTCGGTGCAGATATGCGACATCAATGAGTTGATAGACCAGTTCGGCTTTGGGATCAAGCAGCATCCCTTGTCGATACAAAATTTCCTTCGTTATGCCAGGGGGGTGTTTAGTATAAAACCGCAGTTTGTCCTGTTGATCGGGCATGGGATGGACTATGTGGACTGGAACCTGAATAGTGAGCAGTACCATAATCCGCAGGCGGACCAGCTCGACCTGGTGCCGACCTTTGGCTATCCTGCCTCGGACAACAAATTAAGCGCCAATAACGGGGTCGGCGCGGTCCCGGTGACTCCGATAGGCCGGCTGTCCGTCGTATCAGGGGCGGAGCTGCAGTACTACACCGCCAAGATAAAGGAATATGAGCAGGCGCAGCAGACTTCGCCGAATACGATTGCGGGGCGGCTGTGGATGAAGGATGCCGTTCACCTTACCGGCGTCAGTGAACCGTACCTGGGTACCATCATCTGTAATTACGTTACAGCCTATGCGCAGATCATTTCGGATACCTTGTGCGGATCTAACGTTTCCATCTTTTGCGATGGGAATGCCAGTGCGGTCACGCAGGTGCCGGCCGGCGCTATTTCGAGCCTTTTCAGCACCGGCTTCAGCCTGCTGAATTACTTCGGGCATTCGTCCAATGATGTACTGGCCTATAACCTGGATAACCCGTCCGACTATAACAATACAGGGAAGTATCCGGCCATGTTTGTCAATGGCTGCGATGCCGGTGATTTTTTCATTTTTGATCCCCTGCGTTTTACTACGGACAAGACTTTGTCGGAGACCTGGGTGCTGGCTCCGGAGCATGGCGCCATTGCGTTTGTCGCCAGTACGAACTTTGGGATCGTAAATTATCTGAATATCCTTTTGAATGGATTGTATGTGGATATGAGCGGGCAGGACTATGGGAAGCCCCTGGGTATCTTGCAGCAGGATGCGCTGCAAAACCTGGTGAATGCCGCGCCCGGGGATTTTTTCGCCCGGCTGCATGCGGAGCAGATGACGATACATGGTGATCCGGCGCTCAAATTGAACCAGGGGCCCACCGATTACGATATCGAGGCATCGCAGGTCCAGATCAACCCGGCGTTTATATCCATCAGCAATGGAACCTTCAATATAAAGGCGACGATCTATAATCTGGGGAAGGCGGTCAATGATTCCGTCGTCGTGCAGGTTACGCGCACCTATCCGAACGGAACGACGGCGGTGCTGATGAACCAAAAGGTCGCACCCATACTTTATGCGGATTCCATCGCACTTTCGGTGCCCATTGTAGGTACCCGCGATAAGGGCCAGAACAGCATTACGGTCACCGTCAATCCTGGTCAGATAGTGCCGGAGGTGACTTATGCCAATAATTCCGTGACAACGACTGTCTATATTTACCAGAATGAGGCGACGCCGATCTATCCGTATAACTACGCCATTATCAATACGCCGACATCGAAGCTGGTGGCTTCTACCTCCCAGCCGATCGGTCCCAGTCAGCAGTTCATTATGGAAGTGGATACCACGCAACTGTTCAATTCACCGCTGATGGTGACGAAGTATATCACTTCAACGGGCGGCGAGCTGGAGTTCGATCCGCAGATCAGCTACCGGGACAGTGTGGTTTACTACTGGCGGGTGGGTATCGTACCGGCTACGCCGGGCGGTAATTACACCTGGAACAATTCTTCTTTTATTTATATCGACCCGGCCAGGAGTACGACAGGGTTCAACCAGTCCCATTATTTCCAGCATCTGGGTTCTACAGGTAGTCAGATCAGTATGGCGGCCAACCGGCAATGGGTGTTCAACACACAAAATCACAATATATATCAGCGGAACGCGGTATATCCGGATGGCGGCACTTATGATGTCGACTTTTCCGTCAGTGTCGACGGCGCGCAGAATATCCAGAGCGCCTGTCTGGGAACCTCTTTAATATTCAATGTATTCGATCCGGTGACGTTTAAGCCCTGGGCCAACGTGGATGTCAATGGCAACAATTTATATCTTAGCGGCAGTGCATCGGCGAATTGCGCGCCGACGCGAAATTACAACTTCGAATTCAGCTATATGGATGCCGCTGACCGCGAGAAAATGGTACGTTTTATGGATAGCATCCCTAACGGGATGTGGGTAACGGTCAAGAATATACCGGTGGATTACCAGTCGGGGAATGTCTATGCTTCTACCTGGGCGGGGGATACGGCTATCTATGGTTCGGGCAACTCGATCTATAGCCGGTTGAAGAGTGCGGGCCTGACGGAAATAGATTCTTTTGATGCACCGAGGGTATTCCTGTTCATTTATAAAAAGAACGATGCGACATTTACTCCGCAGCAGCAGTGGTCTGCGGGGATCTATGATGCCATAACCCTATCTTCCACCTGTCCGGGACCTTATTTTACAGGTACGGTGACGTCGCCGGAATTCGGTCCGGCCGTTTCGTGGAATAGTGTGCACTGGAGAGGGAGCGATCTGACCAGCCCGGCGACCGATACGGTGGGAGTGCAGGTGATCGGGATAGATACCCTGGGTAATTTCACTCCGCTGTACAATATGAACCGGAGTACACAGGATCTCAATATTTCGGCCATCAACGCCAAACAATATCCTTATCTGGAATTCCAGATGACGACGCTGGATACGGTCCATGCCAAGCCGTATCAGCTTTCATACTGGCGGGCGAACTATGTACCGGTCCCCGAGGGGGCGCTGGCGCCGAATTTGGTTTTGAAATCGGTGGATACCGCTCAGCTCGGGCAAAATATGGAATTTGAAATAGCGTTCAAGAATGTGAGCCCCTTTGTTTTCCCCGATAGCATGAAGATACAGTTCTATATCCAGGACCGCAGTAATGTGATGCACAATATAACCTTGCCGAGAAGGAAGCCATTGGTCAGCGGGGACACGATCATTTTCGATTATATCCTCAATACTAACGCTTACCCCGGTGCGAATACCCTGTATCTTAATTTCAATCCGAACGCCACTCAGCCGGAGCAATACCTGTTCAATAATTTCCTTTATAAAAGCTTCTATGTCAAGAGCGATACGCGGAATCCGACTATGGACGTGACCTTCGATAATGTGCATATCCTGAACAACGATATTGTGTCGGCGAAGCCGCATATCCAGATCAAGCTGCAAAGTCAGTCGCAGTACAATTTGCTGACGGATACCTCGCTGGTACAGGTCCAGGTCCAGTACCCGGATGGGTCGATGCATTCCTATAAGTACACCAATGATACGTTGCGCTTTACGCCGGCGACCAGTGGCAATAATAATACGGCTACTGTGGATTTCACGCCGGCATTCACCACTCAATATAACCCTGCCGGCGATCAGTATCAGCTGGTCGTGACCGGTAGTAATAATAATGGAAATTCGACACCAGTCATACCATACCGGGTAGGCTTCACGGTCATCAACAAGGCGATGATCTCGAATATGCTGAACTATCCGAATCCGTTCACTACGAGCACGGCCTTTGTATTTACGATCACCGGCAGCGAAGTGCCGCAGAATATCAAGATCCAGATCCTGACGATAACCGGGAAGGTGGTTCGGGAGATTACGAAGGAAGAACTGGGTTCGCTTCATGTGGGGCTGAACATTTCCCAGTACAAGTGGAACGGGACGGATATGTATGGCAACCGATTGGCCAATGGTGTATATTTGTACCATGTCGTTACGAATTTGAACGGGCAGTCGTTGCAGAAGTATACGGCTGCCGGCGATAACACGTCCAAGTTCTTTAATAACGGGTATGGGAAGATGTATCTAATGAAGTAGGGGGTGTCATTATGGCCAATACAGGGGTAAAGAAAAGGAAGGGCATGAGGCGGATAGCCTATGCGGTCTATCTTTTTGTCCTGGTGTTTTTGTTGCTGGAGATTGGGCTTCGAATATATAACCCGTTCCATTTCCGGCTGAAAGGCGATAAGATCCTTTTGCCGGTCAGCCAGCGGGAGATCATTACCAATACGATCAATCCCAAGCTGGATTCCCTTATCGTCAATACCCGCAACAGTCTGGGATTTCGCGGTCCTGAGCCGCCGGGGGACTGGGATCGCCGGCTTACCATTATCGCTATCGGGGGCAGCACGACCGAATGTCATTTCCTGAATGATGACAGGACCTGGCCGTTCTTATTGGGCAGGGATCTGGCCGATTCACTGGGTGATTGTTGGGTAAATAATGCCGGATTGGATGGGCACTCCACCTATGGGCATACGATCCTGCTGAATGACTATGTAAAGAAGCTGCGGCCTTCCGTGCTGCTGTTCCTTACGGGGATTAACGATGTCGAGACGGGGGGGGCACTGTTCCATGATAAATTAAGTACGCAAAATGCGTACTCCGACTTCCGGCATTTTATTTTTACTAACAGCGAGGTGTTAAACCTGGCATTGAACATGGCCCGGGGATGGCGGGCGCAGCGATTCAACAATACGACCAATTCGATGCTCGTGCTGGACGGCAATCGCCGGCTGGTGCTGCCGGACACGGTTATGCAAAAGCGTCTTGACCGGCAGGCGCCTTATCTTGCCGGTTACCGGGAGCGGCTGACCGGGTTGGCGGATACTTGTCTGGCCTGGCATATCCTCCCCGTGTTTATTACTCAGCCGAATCTGTTTGGGGTTGGGAGGGATCCGGTAACGGGTGTCGATCTGGAGGCGTATCCGACGGACCCGCGGGATACGGCCATAAATGGAAGGCTGATCTGGGAGATGCTGGAGGAATACAACGATGTGGTTCGCAGCATCGGTTTGGAGAAGAAGGTGCCGGTGATAGACCTCGCTCGCCTGATGCCAAAGAATAGCCTTTATTTTTACGACATGTCTCATTTTACCAACGCCGGGGCGGAGGAGGTGGCGGCGTTATTGGCGAGGGAGCTGTCGCCGGTACTGCGGCGAATGGCTGCAGCGAGGTAGGCGGCCAGTTTTTTTTGGCCGGAAGGCCGGAGATGTTCATCGAGAATATAATAGTCAGCGGGGGTAAAGAGGCCTTCAACCGATAAAGGCTGGAGGTGGTCTTTGAAAAAAAGGCGGTTATCCGGGGAGGTTAGCTGTTGTTGGAGTGTCCGGATAAATTTTCCGGTCAGGTTCCGGTATTCCCTGATGTCGAAGACAATAACGTGCAGGCTGTCGAAATTGAGGCCGGAATGTTGTAATACTTCGAGGAACCTGGTGGCTTCCGCGGTTTGGTCGGCGGGGGCGGGGGTTGGCGAAGGGTGGAGGCGTTCGGAGAGGAAGAGTTTGGTAAGCGTACAGAAATATTTACCGGGGAAATAGAGATTGCTCCACCAAAGCATATTGACGGCGGAGTCGTAGATCGGTTCGGGGGAGATGGGGA
>Ga0302325_10005305_pt1 | contig 29354 bp, 25 predicted proteins | sample Palsa_T0_2_FD_201948 | JGI IMG/M metagenome (GOLD analysis project Ga0302325, IMG submission 201948) | Peat permafrost microbial communities from Stordalen Mire near Abisko, Sweden - Palsa_T0_2 | ecosystem: Environmental > Terrestrial > Soil > Palsa > Peat permafrost | place: Sweden: Abisko...
TGTCGTGCGCGACCGCGCGGCCAAGGATGTGCGCGTCGACCTCTTTGCGCATGACCGCGTCGTCGGGTCGATGGGGGCCGCGTTCGGCCCGCCCGGCAAATCGCCATCGACCATCTCTCTCGATCCGGCGGGGGTTCGGGCCGATCGCGTGCGCGTGACGGTCACGAGCGCCTACGGTTCCGGCGCCGCCCTCTCGGAGATCCTAGTCGACTGATCGCTCGCCGCCGTCGTAGTGACCCGCAAGCCCGCGCAGCTTGAAGCGCACGATGTCGATCGGGTCCTGGCGCAAACAACGCCACACGTTGATGCGAGACTCCCGCACCTCGGGGTTGCCGACGACAGCGACGCGCAGCACGTTCTTGTGCCAGAGCGTCGCCGCGTACAGGTATTCGAGGTCGTACATTCCGCCGTCGACGACCTGGCGCCGGGCGATCTGCTCGAGCACCTCGCGGCGGAATGCCTTGAAGCCGCATTGGGTGTCTGAGAAGAGCTTCTCGCCGAACACGACCGACGTCTGCAGCAAATAGAGCCCCCGCGATACGACGCTGCGGACCAGGTTTCCGCGGTACCGGTCGCGCGGTCGCTCGGCGATGACGACATCTGCGCCCTCGCGCACGAGCGCCACGAACTGCGCCAGGTGATGCAGTGGGACCGGCAGGTCCGCATCCATGAGAAACACGACGGCGCCGCGCGCAACCAGCGCTACCTCGCGGACGGCGGCGCCCTTTCCGCGTCGAGGGCCTGCGATCAGCCGGACGGTGACCTCACCGCCGAGGCGCGCCTGCCGCCGCGCGATGATGTCGGCCAGCTGGGCCTGCGTCGCGTCGTCGCTGTCGTCCACGACGAGGATCTCGGTACGGCCGAGCGGGTGAGCGGCAAGGTGCTCCAGTAGCCGTTCGAGCAACCGATCGAAGGTGTATTCACGAAAGGTCGGCACGATGAGCGAGACATCGGTCGCCGCCGATTCGTCACGTGTGGTCACGTTGAAGGGGTTGGATGGTAATGAAACCGCCCATGCCCGCGCAACACCTGAAGGGCCGGGGACGGCGACAACCGCCGCCGCGCCTCAGGTTCGACGACTGGCCCGGCGGTAGACCGCGGGCGTCGTGCCCGTCCAGCGGTGAAAGGCGCGGACGAACGTCGACGCCGTCGAGTACTCGAGCCGCTCGGCCACCTGGTCGATCGACATCGGCGAGCGCAGGAGCATCAGCGCCCGTTCCCGGCGCTCGCGCTCGAGGAGCTCCGAGAACGACAGGTCGCGCGCCGCGAGCCGCCGCTTCAACGTCCGCGGCGATACGCCCAGCCGCTCGGCCACGTGCTGGAGCGAGCGAAACCCCTGGGTGTCACTCCACACCTGACCGCGCACCCGATCCACGAGACCCGCATCGGGATCGATGTCGTCGAGCGCGCGCTCGCACAGGGCCCTCGCGAGCTGGAGTGCCGTGCGGTCCGCGCTGACGACCGGCTGGTCGAGCGACGCGGCGTCGAAGGCGACGCGCGTGAACGGCTGCGCGAAGCGCGCCCGCGGAACGAGGTGCTTGAACCGCGGCTGGTAGTCGGGCTCGGGGAACGAGAAGTCCATCGCCATCGGGGCGGGCCCCGCGGGCTCACGCCCCGTCAGCGAGCGACCGATCGTGTCCAGGCCGAAGAGGAGGCTGATGAGTACGATGTCGCGCGCCCGCCCGAGATCAGCGTGCTCGACGAGGCACAGGGACGCGATGCCTCCCTCTTCGCGAAGCTCGATCCCGATGGCCGTGGAAAACACCGGTGCGAACCGGAGCGCGATGCCGAGCGCATCGCGCAGCGAGGCGGCGCTCCCCGCCGCGAACCCGAGGTATCCGTAGATCGACACGCGCTTCTGCAGACCGAGGTAGTAGCCAAGGCCCGGTTCGCCCGTGAGGTGCCGGGCGCGCTCGAGCAGATACGACATCGCGTCCACGTCGACGCGACCGAGCGGGTCTTCGAGCAGCCCGGCGGTCACGCCGGAGCCCGCGAGCAACTGGTCGACGGGCACGTGCCATCGCGCGATCAACTCCGTCAGTTGTACGACGAGGGACTGCGGGACGGTGTGCACCGGCACCATCCGCGGTGCCGGAGCGCGGGGTGTCAGCTCGCTCAGCGCCATAGGGGAGTCGTACGGCGCCAAGGTGGTGTCGTGCAAGACAGGCGACGAGTTGACAGTGGGGCTGCAAACGAACACCCGCTGGCCCAAGGTGCAGCGGGCAGCGGCGACGACGGCCCCTCCGACGCCGGCGCGACCACGAGCACCGAGGCCGCAGCGACGGGCGACGATTAGCCCCGGTCAGTCGGCGCCGAGCGTCGCCGCGTCGATGACGAAGCGATAGCGCACGTCGCCGCGCGGCGCGCGCTCGTAGGCCTCGTTGATCCGCTTCGCCGAGATCACCTCGACGTCCGACACGATGCCGTGCGCGGCGCAGAACTCGAGCATCTCTTCCGTCTCGCGGATGCCTCCGATGCTGGAGCCCGCCAGGCGTTTGTTGCCCGCGATGAGCGAGAACGCCGCGACTTCGACGGGCTTGGGCGGGATGCCGACGACGACCATCGCGCCGTAGGGCCGGAGGAGCCGCAGGTACCTGCCGTAATCGTGCTGGGCCGAGACCGTGTCGATGATGAGATCGAGGCGCCCGGCGAGCGCCTTCATCCGGGCGCGATCGGTCGTCAGCGCAAAGTCGCGGGCGCCGAGCCGGGCGGCGTCCGCTTCTTTCGCCGCCGACGTGCTCAGCATCGTCACCTCGGCGCCCATGGCCGCGGCCAGCTTGACGGCCATGTGACCCAGCCCACCGAGACCGACGACCCCGACGCGGTCTCCCTTTTTGCAGTTCCACTGGCGAAGCGGCGAGTACGTCGTGATCCCCGCGCATAGCAGCGGCGCCGAGCCCGCGAGGTCGAGACCCACGGGGATCTTCACGACGAAGCGCTCGGTGACCACGACGCGTGTGGAGTAGCCGCCGTACGTCGGCGTCTTCCGATCCATCTCGGTGCTGTTGTACGTCCAGGCAGGGTCCTTCTCGCAGAACTGTTCGTTGCCCTCGCGGCAAGGCGCGCACGCGCCGCACGAGTCGACCATGCAGCCGACACCCGCGATGTCGCCCACCTTGATCTTCGTCACGCCGTCCCCGACGCTCGCCACGCGTCCGACGATCTCGTGACCGGGCACCATCGGGAACGTGGAGTTATTCCACTCCCCGCGCGCCTGGTGGATGTCGGAGTGACAGATTCCGCAGTAGGCCACGTCGATGAGCACGTCGCCCGCGCCCACGTCGCGGCGCTCGAACGACCATGGTTCCAGCGGCCGGTCGGCGGCCACGGCAGCGTACGCGCGAGTCTTCATGGCGCGAGAAACGTAGCCGAGAGCCGGTGGCCGCGCACCGCCGGACCGACTAATCCTTGGGACCTGAATGGATCGGCTAAGCACGGTGACCGGCACGGTGAGCCCCGACGACCTCGGGCTCACCCTGGTGCACGAGCACCTGCTCATCGGGTACCCCGGCTGGACGATGGACGCGCTCGCGCCGCCCTTCCGGCGTGCCGACGCCGCGTCGCGGGGAGTCGACCGTCTCCTCGAGCTGCGGGATCTCGGCGTATCCACGTTCGTCGACCCGTGTCCCATGGACCTCGGGCGCGACGTGGAGTTCATGGCCGAGGTCTCGCAGCGCTCCGGCGTCCACGTCATCTGCGCGACCGGCGCCTATACCGAGCTCGAAGGGCTCACCTACACGTTCCGGGCACTTTCTGTCGAGGAGATCACCGAGATCTACGTCAAGGAGCTGACCGATGGGATCGGGGACACGGGCATCCGAGCCGGCTTCGTCAAAGTGGCCACGGGTGCGCCGGAAATCTCCGCGTACGAGCGCAAGCTGCTCGTCGCGGGCGGACGCGCCGCGGCCGCCGTTGGATGCCCCGTGCTCACGCACACCGAAGACGCCCGGTGCGGCCTGGAGCAGATCGCGATCTTGACCGAGCAGGGCGTCCCCGCCCACCGAATCCTGGTCGGTCACTGCGACGGCCGCGAAGACCACGACTATCGGCGCTCGCTCGCCGACCGTGGTGCCTACGTGGGGTTCGATCGCTTCGGCCTCGACGCCATCATCCACGACGAGACGCGCGTGGACGGCGTGTGCCGGATGATCGAGGACGGGTACACGGCGTCGGTTTGCATCTCGCACGACGCGATCTGCGCCGGCTGGCTGGGGCGACCCGTCTTCCGCGGCCGGCGCGTCACGACGCCCGAGAGCATCACCGCCGCCAACCCGAACTGGGCTCCCACGCACCTCTTCAAACATATCTTGCCGCGGATGCGCGCGCGCGGCGTCAGCGACGCGGACATTCACGCGATGCTCGTCGAAAATCCCCGCCGCTACTTTCGCGGCGAGGTGGGCCCGCGGTCCGTGCGCTAGCCGCGGGGGGCCGCGCTCACGCCGACGCGGCGGAGAGGTGCCGCCCGAGAAACTCGATCGCGCGGCCCCACGCGAGCTCGGCCTTGGTCTCGTCGTACACGCTCGGATCGGTGGACCGCGCGAACGCGTGCACAGCGTCGTAGACGAAGAGGTCCATCGACCCGCCGCCGCCACGGACCGCGTCCTCTATCCCCTCGGCCAGCGAGACCTTGGCCCAGTCGTCCTTGGTCGCAAAGTGGGCCTGAATGGGGACCTTCACCTTGGCGAGGGCTTCGTTCGACAGCTGCGGCAGCCCGTAAAAAGGGACTACGGCGGTCAGGCCGTCGAGCGCGGACGCGGCGGCGAACGTGAGCGCACCCCCCATGCAGAATCCCAGTACGGCGACGCGGCCGTTGCAGCGGCCGTCCGCCTTGAGCAGCGCGACGCTGTCGCCGATGTCGCCGATGGCCCTCTTGAAGTCGAGGGCGCCCATCATCTGCGCCGCCTCGGCCTTCGACTTGGCCATCGCGCCTCGATACAGATCCGGCGCGACCGCGACGAAGCCCGCCTGGGCGAGGCGATCGCACACGGACTTGATGAAATCGCTCAGGCCCCAGAACTCCTGGACCACGACGACGCCCCCGGCTCGGCCCTTGCCTGCCGGTTCGGCGCGGGCTCCCGAAAGCGGCTCCTTGGCGTTCGACGGAATCTGCACCTGCGTCGTCATGGCGCGCCCCTCCCGATGGTGGCGCGCCAGCATACCGTACGCCGCGAGGGGTGAGTACGGACCGAAGGGCCCCACGCGCTAGACTGGAGCCGTGGCGACCAAGCCCTTCGGCAAGGACCCGGCAGTCGGCGAGAGCCTCCGGCCGTCCGTCTCCTCGTCCTCGCTTCGACCGGTCGCCTTCGGCCAGGCGGACGCTGCGCGCGACGCGCCCCGCCGCGGCGCCGACGGCATCAAGGACGACCTGGCACGCCAGCTCACGCTGATGGCCAATCGCGCGGCGTCGTACCGCAAGCTCGTGCCGCTGCTCGTGCATCTGCTCGACGACGCGCAGCAGGGCCCCGTCCTGCTTTCGTCGATGCAGCGCGCCTGGAAGAGCCGCGAGTTCGGGGCGTTCTACGAGCGGCCCCTCCTGCTCTTCGCGGCGCTGCGCGCGGACGCACTGGCCGACGGGCCCTCGCACCCGCTGCACGCTGCCCTGCGCGACGAGACGCCCGATCCGGACGCGATGAACGCGGCGGCGCTGCGAGAAGCGATCAGTCCTTCGCAGACCGGGCTCTGGACGTCGCTCAGCCTCCGCCGCGTGCAGACGAACGAGACCTCGCGCGCGCTCGCGTGGCTATGGCCCGCGGCGCTCGCGGGCTGCTCGGGCGGCGCGCGGCCCGTGCTGCTCGTCGACGTGGGCTGCAGCGCGGGGCTGAACCTCGTCGGCGATCACTTGCCCCACGTGTGGACCGCGGGCGGCGCCCCGCTGCCCGTCGCCGACCGCCCCAGGGTCGTCGGCCGCTTCGGGCTCGACGAGCGACCGGTCGACGTCGCGCGCGCCGAAGACGCGCGGTGGCTGAGGGCCTGCATCTGGCCGGGCGAGGCGCAGCGCCTCGAGCGGCTCGATGCGGCGCTCGCGGCGCTGCAGTCGGCACGGGCTCGCGGCGAACGCATCGAGGTCGTGCGGCGCGACGCCACGGGGGCGCCGGCGTACACGCGTAACGCGCTCGCGTCCGCGCCGCCGCGTACGCTGACCATCGTGTACCAGACGATGATGTCCGGCTATCTCGACCCAGCGGCGCGCGCGGCGTTCGAGGACGGCATGCACCAGCTGGTCGTCGCGTCGCCTCGAGGGGCCGTCGTATGGGTCGACCTCGAGGTCACGGGCCCTGCAACGTCGCCGCGACCGGCCGAGCTATGGGTCCGCGCGCGACGCGGCGACGATCGGGCCGACCTCATGCTGGGCACGACGGGCTACCATCCCGCCGACGTGAGCGTGCGGCGCGACGCCGTCCACGATTTGACCAAGCTCCTGCAAAGCTGAGTCGCGAGTGGCCGGGCACGCTCGCCCGGCGCCCTGCCCTCTCAGCGTCCCTCGGGCGCTTCGGGATCGACGACGACCGACACGGTGGAAAGCCCCTCGATGATCTCGCGCGTGCGCTGGCGCTCCTTGGCGACGAGGTCGGCCTTGGCATCGCCGAACGCAACGTCGACGACGAGGCTCGACGCCGGCTCGGTGTCGAACGATACGTCGATCGACTCTACGCTGGGGCGGGGCGCCCGGCGCGGCGGCGCGCCGCGACTCGCCTCTTCGTACGCCGCCCGTAACCCTTCGAACATCGCCGCGGCGCTCTGCCATCGGCTCCCCTTGTCGAAGGCGACGGCGCGATCCACGGCGGCCGCGAGCACGGGCCCGACGCTCGGCATCACAGTGGCGATAGGCGCCACCGGCTCACGCATCGCTGCCTGCATCATCTCGATCGGCGACGGGCGCTCGTGAACGCGCCGGCCGCTGAGCGCCCGGTACATCAGGGCCCCCACGGAGAAGAGGTCGCTCCGGGAGTCCACGGCCGCCGTGGCCCCGCGCGCTTGCTCGGGCGCCATGTACCCGGCCGTTCCCATGATGGTCCCGTCGGCCGTCGGCGTGAGCGAGATGAGGCCATCGCGGATCCGCGCGAGCCCGAAGTCGAGCACCTTGGCATGACCGGACCGCGTGACGAACACGTTGCCCGGCTTGATGTCGCGGTGGACGATCCCGTTCTCGTGGGCGGCGCCGAGGACCTCGAGCACTTGCCCGGCGATCGCCAGGACCTCGGTCGGGGCCAGCACCCCACCGACGCGCGCGAGCCACTCGGAGAGCGACTCGCCCTCCAGGCGCTCCATCACCAAGTACGGCGCTCCGTCCTCGGCGATGTCGTCGTCGAGGATCGCGACGGCGCCCGGATGCTCGATCTTGTTGGCGACGTAGCCCTCGCGCATGAAGCGCTTTCGCACCTCCGGGTCCCGGGCAAAGCGCGGGAGCAGCACCTTGATGGCGGCCCTGCGGCCATTGCGATGGACCGCCCCGTACACGGCGCCCATCCCCCCCACCGCGAGCAGACCCTCGACGGTCCACTTGCCGTTGAGGGTCGTGCCGACGCGGTCTTCCGGGCGCGGTACCGGCGCTCGCCTTCCTTCAGTCACAAAGCAAAGGATCGCGGGGATCGCGGGCGAACGTCAAGCGGGCGCGCTCGCGATATGCTGCGCCCCGCGTGGCCAAGCCTCTCACACCTTCCACGCCGGGCCCCCCGGTCGCCCCGGGCGATCGCCACACCGTCCGGGTCTCGCCCCGTCATCGGGTCACCGTCGACGGCGACTATTTCGCGATGATCCAGCGGGCCCCGCAAGAGGATTTCGTGGTCCGGACGCTGGCCAGGACCATGGCCGGCGACGATACGCCGCTGATGACGGGCGAGCTGGTCATCGCGGGCTACGGCACGCGGCAGCGCTTTCCACTGGCCGACACGTATCCCCTGCATTTTCGCAAGACCTACTTCCCCGGACGGCTGCGCGGCGACACTGCGGTCGAGTACGAGCGACACATGCGCGCGAGCACGGTGCTCGACATCCCGCCACCGATCGGTCGGTCCGGCGGGACGTACCGGACGTGCCTCCTGCCCGGTCGTCCGTTCGACCAGGTGATGCCCTTTGGCACCGACCCGGAGGAAAGCAACATCAAGCACGCGGACGCGCTGACGCTCGCCGGGGCCGTCGGCCTGTGGTTGCTCGCCGAGCGAGTGATGCTGGCGCTCACCACGTTGCATCGCGCGGGGCTCACGCACGGCGACGCGCAGCTGCACAACTTCGTGGTGTGCAACGCCCCGATCGACGTCATCCCGATCGACTTCGACATGTCGGTCGAGCGCGCCCATGTGAGCGCCGAGGTCTGGGAGAGCGAATGCGCCCGCGACCTCGAACCGTTGCTCGAGGTCGCGGTGTTCCTGCAGTGCGCGCTCGGCGCTCAGCAGGGAGAGCTGGGCGAGCTCTCCCTGGCTCGCATCGAGACTCTGGTCGAACGCAGCGAGCCCTTCCGGCGCGCCATCGAGGACCGGGCCTCGCTCCTGGCGGCGCCCTTGCGGATCACTTGATGAACAGCATCTCCTGGTAGCTCGGCAGCGGCCAGTCCTCGTCCGCCACCTCGGCCTCCAAGGCGTCGACGGTCTTTCGGACTTCGTCCATCGACGGCTTGATGGTCTTGGCCGTGTGCACCAGGTGCGCATCGGTGGACCCGAAGTCGTGCTTGGCGAGCGCCTCGGCGAGCTTCCCGACGGACGCGGTCAGCGACTTGACGAGGCCAGCGACCTTGGTCGCCGTGTCCGTCGAGGCGTCGATCTTGAGCGCGGCTGCCTTGTTGAGCGTATCCGACAGGCTGGACAGGTACGTCATGGCCGCCGGATAGATCTGGGTCTTCGCGATGCTGATGGTGAGCTTCGCTTCTACCTCGACCGCGTGGATGTATTGTTCCGCGTATACGTCGAAGCGGCTCGCGAGCTCCACGGGCGTCAATACGCCCGAGCGCGAGAACAGCTCTTCGACGTACTTCTCCTTGAAGACCGGGAGAGCCTCGGCGCACGTCGGCAGATTGGGCAGACCACGCTCCTCGGCCAACTTGTGCCACTCCGCCGAGTAGCCGTTGCCGCCAAACACGACTGCACCGTGCTCGTCCATGATGACCTTGAGCACGCCGACGGCAGCCTGGGCCAGGGGCGTCCCGGAGCCCAGCGCCGCCTCGAGCTTGTCGGCCACCCAGGAAAGGGAGTCCGCCAGCATCGTGTTCATCGCCACGAGCGGGCCGGAGACCGACTGGTTCGAGCCCACCGCGCGGAACTCGAAGCGGTTGCCGGTGAACGCGAACGGCGACGTGCGGTTGCGATCGCCCGGGTCCTTGGCGAACTGGGGCAGCGAATCGACGCCCAGGTTCATGACGCTCTTGGCTTTCGAGCCGGTGAGCGCGCCTTTCTGGATCTGCTTGAACACGTCTTCGAGCTGCGTCCCGAGGTACACCGACATGATCGCCGGCGGGGCCTCGTTCGCGCCGAGACGGTGATCGTTGCTCGCGGTGGCGACGACGGCGCGAAGGAGCGCGCCGTACTTGTGCACCATGCGGATGACGGCGCCGCAGAACAGGAGAAATTGCATGTTGTCGTGCGGCGTGTCGCCGGGATCGAGCAGGTTGCCCTGGGTCGCATTGCCGACCGACCAGTTCACGTGCTTGCCCGACCCGTTGATGCCGGCGAACGGCTTCTCGTGGAGGAGGCACACCAGGCCGTGGCGCTTGGCGGTGTTCTTCAGGAGCGTCATCGTGAGCTGCTGGTGGTCGCTCGCGACGTTGGCAGCTTCGAAGAAGGGCGCCAGCTCGAACTGGCCGGGCGCAACCTCGTTGTGACGCGTCTTGGCGGGGATCCCCAGCTTGTACATGCGCTCTTCGACTTCTTGCATGAACATCTGGACGCGCTCGGGGATGGCGCCAAAGTAGTGATCGTCGAACTGCTGTGCCTTGGCCGGCGGCTTGCCGAACAAGGTGCGGCCGGCGAGGAGCAGATCGGGTCGGGCGGCGGCGAAGGCCGCGTCGATCAAGAAGTACTCCTGCTCCGCACCACAGCTCGAGTTCACCTGCGCGATGTCCTTGTTGCCGAGTATGGTCAGTACCCGCTTCGCCGCCTTGTTCATCGCCGCGATCGACCGGAGCAGCGGCGTCTTCTTGTCGAGCGCTTCGCCCGTCCACGAGACGAAGACGGTCGGGATGCACAGCGTGGCCCCGTTGTTCGTCTCCATGACGTACGCGGGGCTCGTCACGTCCCACGCCGTGTAGCCGCGTGCGTGCGACGTCCCACGGATGCCGCCGTTCGGGAACGACGAGCCGTCCGGCTCGCCCTGCACGAGCACCTTGCCGGCAAACTCCGAGATCACCGAGCCGTCGGACTGCACCGAGATGAATCCGTCGTGCTTCTCGGCCGTGGCGTTCGTGAGCGGATAAAAGACGTGCGAGTAGTAGAGCGCGCCCTTTCCGACGGCCCACTCCTTCATCGCCGCCGCGACCACGTCCGCGAGCTTGATGTCGAGCGGCGCGCCGGTCTCGATCGTCTTCTTGAGCGACTTGAAGACGTCCTTCGGCAGATGCTGCTTCATCTTGTCGAGCGTGTAGACATCCGCCGCCCACAAGCTCTCGAGCGTCGGAATCGGCGTCGGCGGCTGCAGCGTCCGCCGGGTGATGTCTTGGATCGCTTGGACGCGGGTCGTGTTGCCAGGCATGGGTCGGCTCCGTTGGGGGGTGGGACTAGGCAGAATCCGCCCTGGCCCACCCGCACCGTGCCCCATCCAAGGTTGCGTGAATGTGTTCTATGCGCTTCCAGAAGGATTCGTGACGCCCGAGCGCGGTCCCCCGACCCCGAGAATCCGCGACCATCGGGAGAACGACCCACGAAGCCCGTCGGCGCGATGGATCCCCAGTGCGCCCGTCGCCGCCGTCATCGCCGTGTTCACGTTGTGCGTGACGAGACCCACCAGGCCCCGGCCGGGGGGGCCCTGGATCACCGCCGCCTTCTCGCCAAAGTTCCGGCTCACGTCGACGTAGTTGCTGGGCATGTGGTCGTCGATCGAATACTTGCCGATCCGGATGTTGGGCGACACGCGCGCCTCGAACGCCGTCACCGAGCTGCTGATCAGCGCCGCGGCCGCGTTCGCCCGTTCGGCGACGTCGCGGCTGGGCACCCAGCCTTCGTTGGGACCGCCGGCGTGGAGCTCCTGCCCCACGTGGACGTAGTCGAAGGCCGATTTGGGCGGCAGGTGCGGGACCACGTCGTCGGCGTACACGTGCCGATAGAGGCGATCGCCGAAGCGCTCTGCGACGTACGAGGCGAAGCCCGCGTCGCCCACCATCGGCTGCCCGAACGTGTAGACGCCGCGCAGGACCTCCGCGGGCCACTCGCCGAAGTCGCCCTTCAAGAGGCGCGCCGCGGCCAGCACGGCCATCGCGCCCCCGAGACTGTGCCCGGTGATGTACAGGGTTTTGAGGTTGCTCTTGAGCTTGACCAGCTTGTGCCGATTGTCTCGAGAGACGCCGTCGAGGAACTGTCCGTCGCGCGCCACCGAGACGGCCTGAGCGACCCCCTCCCAGACGGCCTTCACGTTCCCGTAGAAGCCCGAATGTACATGCCCGCCCAGGAAAGCCCGCTGCTGGACCTGCGCGTCCGTGAGCCACGTGATGAAGCTCGCCGGATCGGTGCCACGGAACGCGACGATCCCCACGCGGCCCGTCTTGCTGAGGATGAAATACCCCGTCGCGACGACGAGGAGGGCGTTGTTGACGACCGTGATCTGCCGGATGTGCGCCCCTTCGAGGCCGTAGTACTGCAGCTTGCTCGCGAGCGTCTCGGCGTCCGAATACGCCCAGGCCGAGATGATCGACGTCAGATACGCGATCTCATGGTTGTAGGCCGGATCGGTACCGGCGAGCTCCTCGACCGGACGCAAGCTGCGCTCGTCGCCGTCGAAGATCCATTGCTTCTTCGTCGCCACCCTGACGGAGGCGACGTGCTTGTGGGGGAGAGCGGCGGTCGACGGATTCATGGGTTCGCATCGTCGACCATTTTCGGCGCAGAAGCGACCCCTCGCGCTGTACTCATTGCGTCGATCGGGGGCCGAGGACCTTCACGACGACACCCCGCTCCGGGCCCATCGTGATGTTGCGGCGTACCGCCCGCTCCGGCACGTCGCTCGCCAGGGCGAGCTCCCACTCCGAGGCGATGGTCCCGAGCACGATCGCGAGCTCGGCCTCGGCGAAGGCGGCCCCCAAGCACCGCCGCGTCCCACCGCCGAAGGGCAGGAACTCTGCGGCGCTGAAGGTTCGCTCGAGAAAGCGCTCCGGACGGAAGCGCTCCGGCTCCGGAAAGAGCCGCGCGTCGGTCAGAATCGCCAGGAGGTTGACGACGGCGACGTCGCCAGCGGGCACCGTCCACCGGCCAATTTTGAGGTCTTTCTTGCAAAGCCGGGCCACGTCGGTCACCACGGGCTCGACGCGCAGCGACTCGGAGACGACCGCTTCGAGATACGGACAGCGCACGAGCGCTTCGACCGCCGGATCCGGGCCGAGCGCGTCGATGTCGCGCCGCAGACGCGCGAGCGTGGCCGGTTCGCGCAGCAGCCAGTAGACGCCCCACGCGACGGCCGTCGCCGTCGTCTCGTATCCCGCGAGCAGGAGCGTCATCAGCTGATCGCGGATCTCGGAGTCGGACATCGCGCTGCCGTCGTCGAAGCGCGACTCGAGCAGCGTCCCGAGGACGTCGCTGCCCGGGCTTTCGCTTGCGCGACGGGCCGCGAGCAAGGTATCGACCCACGCGTCGAACGCCGCGCGGCTCGCGATGAACCTGCGCCACGGCGGGAACCAGTGGCGATGAAGGACCGTACCGCCCACGAGAAGCGGCGACATGCTCCGCATGAGACCCACGAGGACGTCGCGGGCGCGCCGTCGCTCGGCGGCGTCGGTGCCCACGCCGAACACGGTCTCCAGGATCACGTCGAGCGTCATCGTCTGCGACAGGTCGCGAATCGCGACGACTCCCTTGGCCTCGGCCGCGCGCCGGAGCACGCCGCAGTGCTCGCGGATCACCCGGCGCATCGTCTCGAGGTACGATTTGACGCGCGCACCGTGAAAGCGCGGATTGAGCAGTTTGCGTTGTCGCTTGTGCGGCTCGCCCGCGGTGGCCAGCAGCGACGCCGGACCCAAGAGGGAGGGTATCGTCTTGGGCACCTCGAACGTGCTCGGGTCCGCGGCAAAGACCTCGCGCGCCAGCTCGGCGCTGGCGAACGCCACACCGGCGCCGACGAGACCGTGGAAGCGAATGGCGTCTCCGTACCTGGCGACCTGCCAGCGCGTCGTCTCGCGCGGGTGCATCACGAATCGGTACGTCTGCCAGAACGCGGGCGAGCGGGGACCGGGGGGCAACATCAGGGCAGCGTACAGGCTCGCACCAGCAACGTACCTGTCGCGTTGAATACCGGCGTGGTAGCGATCCACGCTCCAGGGGAACGAGCGTGACTGTCCACGTCTTGATCGCCTCGCTGTCGATGACCGCACTGATGGGCGTCGTGTCGCTCGTCTTCTGGTTTCATCGGCGCGACCTGGAGAGCCGCGTCGCCGCGCGCACGCGCGAGCTCGCCGAGGCCAACGAACGGCTCCGCGAAGAGCACGCCCATCGCGAGAGCCTCTACCAGCAGCTCGCGGAGGCCCAGCGGATGGAGGCCCTCGGCCGGCTCGCGGGCGACGTCGCGCATGACTTCAACAATCTGCTGACGGTCATCCTCGGCAACACGACGGTGCTTCGCTCACTGCTCCCCCCCTCGACGGCCGAGGAGTTCCTCTCGGGGATCGAGCACGCCGGGCAAAGCGCGGCCGAGCTGACGCGGCAGCTGCTGGTGCTCGGGCGCAACGCCGGCACGGGGGTCGACGTGAGCGTGCGGAGGCTTGCCAACGCGGAGCCCGCCGCCGTCGACGAGCCGAAGGCCATGCGCCGCACGGCGTGCCGCCACGCCCTCGTCATCGACGACGACCCCATGAATCTCACCGTCGTGGCGCACCTCCTGGAATCGCTGGGCTGCGAGGCTTCGACGAGCACGGACCCGGCCACGATCGCGGCGACCCTCGCACGAGCGGCGACGCAGGGTCGCGCCATCGACCTCGTGCTCCTCGACGTGCACCTCCAGGGCGCCAGCGGCCTCGACACATGCCGGCGGCTGCGAGACGAGGGTATCGACGTGGCCATCCTCTGCATGTCGGGCGACTGGGTGGCCACGCCGGTCTACGTCGAGGCCGGTTTCGACGGGATCGTCGCGAAGCCCATCGATCAGGCCGCCCTTCGAGCGTGTGTCGAGCGTTACGCGGGCTGGAGCCACGCGCGGTCCGCCTCGCTCCTCGACGGCACGCCTCCGGTCGCGGCGGGCGCCTGACCCTGGCGACGGGTCCCTTGCGGCAGGCGTGCCGAGCTGGCTCGGCATAACACCTCGTTGAGGCGTTCCTGCCGACTGGGCCACACCAGGCACCGGGTGCCACGGCGACGGACAGGCGGTGGATCGAGCCCTTTTCCGCGCCGTACTGCCCGTCGGGCCGGCTGGTACGGGTCCTGCTCAGGGCGGGAACCGCTCGACCTTTTACGGTTTTCACAGACCACACCATGTCGAATGATCCCGACGACCTGAAGGCGGTGATCGAAGACCTGCGCGCCCGCAACGAAAAGCTGCAGCGCGTCAACGAAGAGCTTTGTACGGTCAACGCCGAGCATCAGCGCAAGATCGCGGAGCTCACCGCGTGGACCCGCGATGTCACCGAGCCGGGGCGCGCCGACGAGACGATCCACGAGGGCGCGCGCCGTCGCGACGAGTTCCTGGCGATGCTCTCGCACGAGCTACGCAACCCACTCGGAGCGATGGTCACGGCCACCTCGCTGCTCGATGCGCAAGACGAGGCGCAGCGAGCGCGCCTCATCCGGGTCCTCGATCGCCAGACGAAGCAGATGGCCCGCTTGCTCGACGATCTGCTCGAAGTCACCCGCGTGACCGAGAACAAGATCGAGCTCCGCAAGACGGTCGTCGACCTTCGCGAGGTGGCGGCCGACGCCGTCGAATCCGTGCGGACGCACATGGATACGCGACGCGTGGAGTTGAACGTCGACATCGACGACGGCCCCGTCTGGGTCCACGCCGACGCCGCGCGACTGCAGCAGATTCAATCCAATCTGCTCAGCAACGCCGCCAAGTACACGCCGGCCCGGGGGCACGTCCGGTTCATCGCCAGGCGCGAAGGCGACGAGGCAGTCATCCGTGTGCAGGACGACGGCCCAGGCATCGCCCGCACGATGCTCGACAAGGTCTTCGACATGTTCGTGCAGGGCGAGCGCACGCTGGACCGCGCCGAAGGGGGCCTTGGCGTCGGGCTGACGCTCGTTCGATCCCTGGTCGGGATGCATGGAGGGACTGTGGTCGCGGTGAGCGCTGGCGAGGGCGCGGGCTCGGAGTTCGTGGTCCGGCTTCCGCTCGTCGAGGCGCCGCCCGTCGGAGGGCAGGCATCGCCGCCGAGGCGCGACGAGCGCCCGATCCAGGTATCGAAGGTGGCCGTCATCGAGGACAACACCGACAGCCGCGAGATGCTGTGCGAAGTCCTGTTGTCGGCGGGCTTTCAGTGCAGCTCCGCAGACAACGGCCTCGCCGGACTGGACCTCATCGAGAGCATGATGCCCGACGTGGCCCTGGTCGACGTGGGCCTGCCGGGGATCAACGGTTTCGAGCTCGCGCAGCGCTTGCGGGCGGGCGGGCGCCACCCACGTTTGCGCCTCGTGGCGCTCACGGGCTACGGGCAGCAAGAAGACCGACGTCAGGCGGCAGAAGCGGGGTACGACGCCCACTTCGTGAAGCCGATCGATCCGCAGCACCTCGTCGGCTTCTTGAAGAAAGGCGCGCGGGATCCCGACGACATGAACTAGGGCCCCGCGCCCCGCGCCCGCAAGTTTGTTACGCTGGCGAGGATGGCGTCCCGGCGCTTCTTGGTCCTCGCCATCATGGCGCTCGTCGCGTGCGCGTCCACGGTTCCCAAGGCGGAGCTCGATCGCTGCAACCTCGGCGTCGCCGACGGCAACGATGGGTATCGGGTGACGCAGGGGGGGGCGTGCGGCCTCGTCGCACGGCACCTGGCCGACGACGAGCGCCCTCGGGACGCCCGGGCCTACGCGCGCAAGGCGTGTCAGCTCGAAGACGCCCCCGGCTGCACGGAGTACCTCGCCCTCGTCCGAGCGCAGTCGCCCATCGCCCCCGACGAGCTGCTCGATGCGCGAACCGCCGGCGAGCAGGCGTGCGCGGGGATGGTGCTCGCGAGCAGCGGCGCGGACGCGCGACCGGCGCTGTGCGCCAGGACGGCCGCGCTTTATCTCGACGTCGAGCCGAGGAGCCCGAGCGACGGGCAACGCCTGTATCTCCGCGCCTGCCAGCTCGGAGACGACACGAGCTGCGCCCGCCTGCGCTCGCTCGGCATCGAGCCGGACGAGCCCCGCGCAGCCGCTGCGCCCAAGACGACTCCGCCCCCAGTGCAGTCGCCGCGACCCTCCCCCGCCCCGACGCCGCCGCCGACCGCTGCGCCGATGGCTCCGGCGTGCCACGAAATGCGCAGCTGCGTGTCGCTCGATCTCGTCCAGCGAAACGCGGCCGAGGTGGTCGGCACCCTGACCAATCACTGCGAGGGGGCGGTCACCTGCGCGGTCTGCCCTGCCAACGGCAACCAGGTCGACAAGACGGCCTGCCACACCATCAGCCTGGCTCCGAGCGAGTGGCGATCGGGTCGCGAGTCGGGCCTCGCCTTCCCGGGGTTCAGCGCCATGGCCTACGACTGCGCGGCCGCGGGCGACGACCGCAGCTGCCTCGGGCAGTAGCCGGCGGCTCCAGGCGGGCAATACTTGCGGCATGGCGCGAATCGACAGCCTCCTCTCCATCGTGATCGCCCAGGGAGCCAACGAGCTGCGCCTCGGCACAGAGCGCGAACCGAGGATGCTTGCGTCCGGCGTGGCCAAGCGGCTCGCCCTCCCCTCCACGCCCGAGGCCACGCTCCGCGAGCTGCTCGACGGCCTGCTCGATCCGGCGCGCGAGCAAGCGATGCGCGCGGGTCGCATCGAGTTCGCGTACGACGCGCCCGGGCTCGGGTCGTTTCAGGTCACCGCGACGCGTCGGGGCGACGGATTCGACGTCGTCTTCGTGCGCGCGGCCGCGGCCAGGGCCCACGCGACCGCCGAGGTCGCGCCTCCCCCACGCGCGGCGGTCGAGCGTGCGCCGCGCGCGCCCGAGCCACACGCGGTCGAGCCCGAGGGCCTGGCCCAGCTCGTCGCCGCCGCGGCCGCAATGCGCGCGAGCGACCTGCACCTATCGGACGGTCACGCGCCCATCGCCCGGATCGACGGCGCTTTGCAGCGGGTCGGCTCGGCACCGGCGGCGGTCGCCTCGCTCCTCGGCCTGGACCAGGCCCTGGAGCAGCGGCTCGTGGCCGGCCACGCGACCGATCTCGGGATCGACGTGGAGGGGGTGGGCCGGATTCGGGCGCACGTCTTCCGCACGTCGGACGGACTGTCCGCGGCGATCCGCATGCTCCTGGCCGCAGCGCCGTCGCTCGCCTCGCTTCACATGCCGATGCCGCTGGGCGACCTGGTGGATTTCCCCCACGGGCTGGTCATCGTGGGCGGAGCCACCGGCTCGGGCAAGTCGACGACGCTCGCGGCGCTCGCGCAAGAAGCCCTGCGTCGTCAGTCGATCGTGCTGACGACGCTCGAGGACCCCATCGAATACGCCCTCGCCGGCTCCGATGGCTCGATCGTGCGCCGGCGGCAGGTCGGCCGCGACGTCCCCGACTTCGCGACCGGTCTGCGCGACGCCCTGCGCGAAGACCCCGACGTCATTCTCGTCGGCGAGATGCGGGATCCCGCGACGATCGACCTGGTGCTCACGGCGGCCGAGACCGGCCACCTCGTCCTGTCATCGCTGCACTGCCGCTCCGCCGCATCGGCGATCGAACGCATCGTCGATGCGGCCGGCGCGAGGGCGGCCCAGGTCCGGTCCCAGCTCGCAGAGTCGCTTCGCGTCGTCGTCGTCCAGCACCTCTTGCCGCGTGCCCAGGGGCGGGGTCGCCTGCCCGCCATCGAGGTTTTGCGCGTGAACCACGCGGTGGCCTCGATGATTCGCGAGGGCAAGCCGGCGCAGATCGCGACCGCCCTTCAATCGGGCAAGCGCGACGGCATGCTGCCGCTCGAGCGCTGCCTGGCCGACCGCGTCCAGGCCGGCGACGTCGCCCTCGATGACGCACGGGCGATCGCCAACGACGGGGCGACGCTCGAGATGTACCTCGCGCGCAGCTGAGCGGGCGATACCCTGCGGCGAATGGATCGCTTGCGATCGCGACCCTTGCGGCGGCGCTGCGCGTGGATCGTCGCCGCTGCCGTCGGCGCCGGGGGATGCTCGCGTGGCGTCGGCACGACGCACGCTCCCCTCGTGTACGCGACCGACGAAGACGGCGATTCCGTCGTCGCCGTCGATCCTTCGCACGCCGCGATCGTCGCGCGTATCCCCGTGGGGAAACGGCCTCGCGGCATGCGACTGTCGCCCGATGGCGCGCGCCTCTACGCGACCAGCACCGAGGGGATCGCCGTCATCGACGTGGCGAGCCGCGCGGTCGTCGCCAAGCTTCCTGCCGGTCCGAGTCCCGACGGGCTCGACACGTCGCCCGACGGCCGAACGTTGTTCGTCTCCGACGAAGGCGCCTCTCGCGTCCTCGCCCTGGACTTGCCCTCGGGCAAGGCGCGCGCCGCCGCCGCCGTCGCGAGCCCGGGTGGCGTCGCCGCGGGCCCCGGCGGACGGGTCGTCTTCGCGACCTCGGAGCGGGACAGCGACGTGGCCGTCCTCGACGCCGCCACGCTTGTCATCACCGGCCGCGTACCCACGGGGCCGCACCCGCGCGCGGTCGTTTTTTCTCGCGACGGCCGCACCGCCTTCGTCGCCGACGAAGCAGGCGCGCGCGTCACGGTGATCGACGCCGTCGGCCTGACGAGCCTCGGCGACATCCCGCTCCACGAAGATTCGCCGATGCCGAGCGGGCCCCGACCCTCGGGGTTGGCGCTGTCGCCCGACGGCGCGGTCCTCTACGTCGCGTGCGGCCGCGGCGCTTCGGTCGCGGTGGTCGACGTGGCCACGCGCGCCCAGGTGCGCTCGATCGACGGCGCGGGCGATCGGCCCTCGGGCGTCGCCACCAGCCGCGACGGCGCCTTCGTGTACACCGCCAACGGCACGTCGCACGACGTCTCGGTCATCAACGTCGCGACCGGGAACGTCGACCGGCGCGCCGCCATCGGCGGCCTGCCCTGGGACGTCGTCTCCGCCCCCTAGGCGCTCCGATCACATGCCCGCGTCGAGGATCGGGCACGTCGTGATCGAGTCGATCCACGAACCCACGAGGGGCACGGCTTGCGGGTCGACGATGAAGCTGGCAACGGGCGGCATCCTGCCCACGTCGTACTCCTCGTCGGGGTCCGTCGACGGTACGGGGATGTTCATTCGGATCCACAGCGCCGACGCCGCATGGTTGCCCGGATCGAGGTCGAGATAAGTCTCGCTCGTCATCCCCGGGATCCCATTCTGCTCGCTGAGGCCGCAGATCCCCGTCTGCGCCAGCGAGAGCGCGGGGCGCAGGTCGAACCCTTGATCGTTCACGTCGGGCCGGTGGCAAAAGCCGCAGTTGGCACCCAGATACGAGCGCGCTTGCTGGTCGACAGTGGACCCGTCGGGTGGTCCCTGCAATCCGAGCGCGGCGTTGGCATACGGCTCGACGAGCGCCGTGGCGTACGGCTTGGTGGGGGCGGTGTCGTCGAAGAGGCCCTTGGCCTCGAAGGTGTCGATCTGATTGCCGCCATCGACGACGCGGTTCATCTGATCGGTCTCCGGGCCCAGGGTGCCGACGGCCGCGCTGTGGCAGCCGATGCAGTCGAGGAAGCTCGGGTAGTTCCACACCACGGTCGCGGAGCCGGCGTCGAACGTCACCGAGAGCCGCTCATCGGGTACCACCGTGGCCTCGGTCTGCTCTTCGTTCCACGCGTAGTTGTAGCCGACCCAGTCGGTGCCGTTCTGGATGACGGCCGCGGTCGCGGCGTCGACGTGCATGAAGAGCCGCGTCTCGACCAGCTTGCCCGCGACCACGAAGCTCTTGATCATCACCGTGCCGACAGGGAACACCCACTTGCCCGTATCGGCCGGCCCGCTCGCGACCCCGCCGGGCGACACGCACTCGGCGAGCGCCGCGGCGCCCGCGTCGGGCATGCAGTTCTTGACGTGGATCGTGCCGCCGTCGGGCAGCACGAACGCGCGCGACTTGGCGGCGTCGTCGGACCAGAGCGGGCTGTTGACCTCGTAGTAGATCGCGTTCGCCGCGAACTGGGTCGGGCGAGTCGGATTCATGCACCCTGTCTGGCTGAGGGTGCAGATCGGCAGCGCGGTCATCTCGGGCGGAGCGCACGGCTGCGGCGTCGCCAGCGTGATGCACGTGCGCGGCGGCGCGCCATCGCCGCCGTCGTCGGACATCGCGTCGAGGACGGTCGCCGCCTCGACGACCCCCAGGGCCTGGCCGTCGCTCGCGAGGCCGCCGCCCGCCCCGTCGGTGGCGCTCGCGTCCGACGCCCCGGGGCTCGCGCCGTTGGTGTGCGAGCACGCCGCCGCGACGGGCAGGACGAGCCATGCCGCCCAGTGACCTGCAGGGATCAATCGGCGACCGGCGTCACTGACCATTGATCGACCAGGAGCAGAGGTGACCGAGCGCGGCGACGACGATCCGATTCTTCACGGCGATCGGGAAGCTCATGCTCGGCACGTCCGTGCACGGCGCTCCCGTCGTTCGCACCAGGACGCTGCCATCCTGACCATCGACACCGGTGAGCTGATTGCCGCCGGCCACCCCGCCGTCGGCCGGTCCACTGAGAAACCACACGATGGGGTTGCCGCTGACGCCGTCGGTCGTGGTCGAGATGGGAGGGTAGTTCAGGTGACCGCCGCCCGCGGAGTTCACGGCACACCACGCGACCTGGGCGATCGGCGACTGCCCCGGCTGAAGGCTGATCGAGAGGACCACCTCGTTCGTGCCGTTGGGGGGCGCCGTCGGGCAACCGAAGGGGCCGTCGCCCGCGTTGATGGCCGCGTGGAGCCCCGACGACGACGTGTAGATCGTGGGCGCCGTGTACATCGATTCGGCCGTCGTGTTCGCGACCACGATGTCGGCCAGCGCCCCGCCTGCGTTCGGATACGTGCCCGCGCTCAGGTCGGCGCCGTTCAGCACGAAGAGGCGCCCCGCCTTCGCGGGCGCGATGAGGAGCGACGGCGGGTTCGAGCCGGCCGGCAGCGGCACGAAGGCCGGCGTCGAGGCGCCGAAGTCCAGGTCGCCGGTGGGCTTGTCCCATCCGGTCCACTCCGTCGGAAAGAAGACGCTCGCCTCGTCGCGCGTGAACTGCGCGAGCCCCGTGACGCGGACCACCTCTTGCGAGTCGGACACGTTGCGCGGCTCGCTCGTCGTGTCGCCCGTGACGCCGAACACGTACGTCCCGTCCGACGCGAGACCGCCCGATCCCCAGATGCCCGACCGGGGGCTGCGCGTCGCCCACGCGCCGATGCTCGTCGGGTTGGTGGTGTCGATGGCCACGATCCAGCCGAGATACTGCCCGCCGTCGCCGTACTCGCCGCCGAATGGGATGTAGAGGATGTCGTTTAGCAGCAGCAGCGCGCCATGCTGGTTTTGATCCGGCGAGTTGAACGTGCCCGCGTCGCCGTAGCTCACCGTGGTGCTCGCGAGCGTCACGGGCCAGCCGCCGGTCGTGATCTCGACGCCGCTATCCACCGAGAGCGCGTGCACGGTGTGCGGGCCGTTGCCGGTCACGACGAACAGGCGCCGCGTGGTCGGGTCGATGACGGGGGTTCCGCGGATGCCGTCGCCGCCGTTCGTGCCGTTCGTGTTGTTCGTCACGTGGGCGCTCCAGGTCGTCAGGCCCGTGGACTCGTCGAAGGCGACGACGTTGGGGTTCGACGCGAGCGCGGGGAACGCGAAGAACATCCCCGCGCCGGCGACCCGCCCCGTCGCCGTGCAGCCGGCGGCTCCCGAAGGACAGCCCGCCGTCGTGGGGCCTTCTTGCAGGTAGAGCACCGACGCGGTGCCCTGGTTCGTCGTCTGGACGCCATTGGCGGGGAACGTGGCGTTTTCGTTGAACGTCGTGTCGGGCGCCATCATCGCGACGGCGGGCGGCATGAGCGCGGGCTCCACGAACGTCGCGCGGCGGTAGATATCGTTGCCCCGTTGCAGCACCGACTGGGACGAGGTGACCACCGCACCTGCCTCCGCCGATCCACCGGCCTCCGATCCGCCTGCCTCTGCGGATGCGGCGGACCCATCTCCCTCCGCGGATCCATCCGTGTCCACCGTGGTCGTCGCGTCCACGGTCGAGGGCCCGCCGTCGCTTCCCGACGGAGAGCCCTTGTTGGGCGACGATCCGCAGGACGCCACGGCGGCCGCGCACGTGACGAGCAAACCGGGGCCGAGCGCACGCGCGATGATCCGGCCGCTCATGAGCACGAAGGCTACGGGGCCCGCGGACTCGGCGCCAAGGATGTGCGTGTGCCCACGGGTAGGCGACGCGGCGGGCACGACAAGGTACGCTTCATGGGTGAAGAAGCGCGCGCTCGCTGGGTCCTTGTTGCTGCTCGCGTGCGGCGGATGCGGCAACTCGTCTTCGTCGGGCTCAGCCTTCGGCGATCCAGCGTCGACGGACGCCACCGCCGAGACGGCAGAGAGCTCGCAGCCCGACGCGCTTGCTCCCGCCGTCTCGGACGCCGCCAGCGCAGGGTTCGCGTTGCGCGACGGTGCGGGCGTCGCGTCCGGCTGCCAGCCGGGGACGTACTCGGGCCAGTACACGGGCACCTACCAGACCATCATCCCCACGACGGGCCCCGTCACGATCGTCTTGACGAAGTCGACGGTGTCCGTCGGCGAGAACGAGCTCGTGACGAACGGCGGGACATGGGACACGAGCTGGGGCCCCTCGGCAGCGGACGCGACGCTGCCCCTCGAGGAGGGCCACGCGCAGCTCGTCGGCCAGCTCGATTGCACCGCCGACACGTTCACCGCGATGGGCGAGAACGCGTACTTCACCATCCTGGGCCAGGACGCCGGCACCTTCACGCTCAGCCTCACCGGGACGTACGACCCCGCGGCCGAAACGATCTCCGGCATGTTCAGCTACATGTCGAGCGACGGCAGCGGCGGAGGCACCTGGCAGGTGACGCTCACCGAGGGCGGGACCTAGCTCAGGCCCTCGGCCTCGAGCGCGGCCTTCACCGACGGCCGCGCCATGAGCCGCTGGTAATAGCCCGTCAGGCCGTCCGGCAGGTCGCCCTTGGCGAAGCGCTGCCACGCGCGAAGCACGTAAAAGAGGTAGCCGTCGGCGACGCTGAACTGCTTGCCGAACACGTACTCCTTGGAGCCGATCGCCTGCGCCGTGTACGCGAGCCGGGACGCGAGCTTCTCTTTCGCGGCCTTCTTGTATTCGTCGTTCGCGTCGTGCGCCAAGAGCGGCGAGAGGCCCTTGTGCATCTCGGTCGCGATGAAGTTCAGCCACTCTTGCAGCCGGACGCGGTCGAACGTTCCGGGCGGCGGCGCGAGGCACGCCTCGGGTTTCAGATCGGCGATGTACTGCACGATCGCCACGCCCTCGGTGAGCACCTGCCCGTCCGGCAGGCCGAGCGCCGGGATGTAACCCTTGGGGTTCACCTTCAGAAACGAGGTGCCGTCGGCGAGCTTTTTCCCCGACTTGAAATCGACCTTCTCGAGCGAGAACGGCATGCCCGTCTCGCGCAGCGCGATGTGCGGGGAAATCGAGCATCCGCCGGGCGCGTAGTAGAGCTTGAGCATTGGTTCCCTCGCGATCGATCTATCACGACTCGACGCGGACGCGGACTCTCCGCCCGCGCGGGGGACGCGCCTCACCACGCGACGCTGGCTGGCAGGGAGGCGACGCCGGCGAGGGCCACGATGAGCACCGCGAACAGCGCGAAGACACCGCGGTCGCCCTTGGCGTCACGGTCGGCGTGCAGCAGCGGGAACACGGCGAAGGCGCCGACGAGCGCGGGCATCCACTGGTGCGCAACGAGCGCGGTGATCGCGGCGATCGCCACGATCCCGCCGCGCTCGGCGCGCGAGAGCGCCTTCATGCCGCGGGCGCCGTCGAGCTGCCAGACGGGGATCAGGTTGAACACGTTGATCCGCGCCCCCACGGAGGCCACGCTGAGCGCCACCGCCGAGCCCGCGAGCAGCCCGTAGCCGGCCGCGGCGCACGCGGCGACCAGGCCCCAGAGCGGCCCGGCGAGGCCCGTGCGCGCCTCTTCGTGGGCGTCGGTCGGGTATTGCTTCAAGCGAACGAACGCGCCGAAGCCGGGCACGAACATCGGCGCGGACGCCTCGATCCCGTAGCGCCGCAGCGCCGCCACGTGGCCGACCTCGTGCACGTAGATGCACGCGACGAGGCCGATCCCGAACCCCGCTCCCCTGCCGCTCATCCAGTGTGCGTAGATGAGCATCGACAGCAGCGTGGGGATCTTCACGAGCCCGAGCAGCAGCAGCTTGGCGTTGCCCAGAAGAAGCACCAGGATCGCCTTGGCCTTGGCGAGCGCCACCCCGGTGGCGGCGACCGCCGCGCCGACCTTGCCGCCCTTGCCCGACGGCTTGGGTCGTGCCGGCGATTCCGGGCCGCGGCCGTCGATCGCAGCGCTCAGCGTCCGCATGCGCTCGGCGATCCGCGCGCCCTGCGTCGCGCCCGCGGGCAGAAGCTCGGTCGCGCGCCTCCACGACGCGAGCGCCGCGGTGCGATCGCCCTTGGCCTCCGACGCCTCGGCCTCCGACGCCAGGCGCCGCAGCTCGGCCGCGTGGATCAGACGCGCGCAACCGGGGCACGCGAGCAGACCGTCGGCGAGCTCGGCGCCGCACTCGTCGCACACGCGAACCATCGCCATCGACGTCACGGCGACGGCGAGAGCCCCGCCCCGGGCCCGATGCGGAAAGGCCCCTCGAGCGCGATGGGCACTCCTTTGGTGAGCTTCCACGCCTCCCAGAGACCGAATCCGATGATGAGCAATCCGAGCGGCGCGTGCGTCGCCTCGAGAAAAGGCGCTTCGAGTGCCACGCGCAGGACGGTGCCGACATGAGGTTCCTCGAACGCGTTCCAGATCGGCGGCAGGTAGCCCATCGTCGACGCGACGTACGTGAGCGCGACCGCCAGGATCTGAAAGCGCGTTCCGCCGACGCCCCCCGACGCCCTTCGGACGACCTTGGCGACGACGAACCCGATGCCAATGGTGACGAGGGCGAGCTGGATATGGCTCACCGCCGCGAAGACCGCGTACCCGACGCCGCATGCCAGCGCGACGCCCCCGCCCTCGATCGCCGCCCTTCCCAGCGACGCGCCGGACGTCGCATGGGCCACCGCGGCCTCGATCCGATCCCGGCACGACTTGCAGACGGGGCCGCTCCGGAACTTCCAGTAGAGGCCTTCGATCGGGCGCTTGCAGCTCGTGCAGGGGGCGGTGGTGGCCTGGTTCGGCCCGTATTCGGCGCGTTCGAAGTCGATGACGGTTCCCGGTTCCCCCATCGGCAAGGCCTCCAGCAGGCCGGAGGGTAGCCGAGATTGCGACGCACGACCTGCGGCAGGTTCGCGCCCGCGTTCTCGTTTTGTCACCTGACGGTTGCACAAGCGTGGGATCAGGTCTGGGTGACGGCCGCAGCGAAGAAGAAGCACCACCCGCTCCCCCACTACGTGAACCGCGAGCTCTCGTGGCTCGAGTTCAACCGGCGCGTGCTCGACCAGGCCGCCGACCCGACGCGACCGCTGCTCGAGCGGGTGAAGTTCGTGGCCATCTTCGGCTCGAACCTCGACGAATTTTTCATGATCCGCGTCTCGGGGCTGCACGAGCAGCTCGACGACGGATCGGGCGTGCAAGCGCCGGATCAGATGACCACCCAGGAGCAGCTGGCGGCCATCCGCGCCGCCGTGCAGGCCGAGGTGGGCCGCGCCGCCGACCTCCTGCTCCGCGAGCTTTTGCCCGAGCTCGGGCGACAGGGCATCCAGCTCCAGACGTGGGCCTCGCTGTCCGAACCGATGAAGCAGTGGGCGTCCCGGTACTTTCGCGAGTCGGTCTACCCGCTTCTGACGCCCCTGGCGGTCGACCCCGTCCACCCCTTCCCGTTTCTCTCCAATCTTTCGCTCTCGCTCGCCGTCGAGGCGACCGACCCGGTCACCGGCGAGCGGCGCTTCGCGCGCATCAAGGTGCCCGAGAGCTTGCCCCGGTTCGTCACCCTCGGCGGCGCCGACGGGCGCGCCGTGCACCTCTTGCCGCTCGAGGAGCTCATCGCCCACTCGCTGGGCGACCTCTTCCCCGGCGTCGTCGTCGACGACTGCCACTTCTTCCGTGTCACGCGGGACATGGACATCGACATCCTCGAAGAGGAGGCGGCCGACCTCATCTCCGTCATCGATCGCCAGCTGCGGCGCCGGCGCTTCGGGGCGGCCGTACGCCTCGAGGTGGGCCCCGGCCTGCCCGAGCGCGTCCGCAAGCTGCTGCTCGGCAAGCTCGAGCTCGAGGAAGACGACCTTTACGAGACCAAGGGACTGCTCGGGCTCGCGGGCCTCTTCGGCCTGGCGGGGCTGCCGCGGCCGGAGCTCAAAGACCCGACGCTGGTGCCGAAGACGACCGAGTGGTCCGGCCCGGACGACATCTTCGCGGCGATCGCCGAGGGCGACATCCTCTTGCACCATCCGTACGAGAGCTTCGGCACGGTGCTCGAGTTCTTGCGCGCGGCGGCGGATCACCCCGACGTTCTCGCGATCAAGATGACGCTGTACCGCGCCGGCTCCCACTCGGAGACCGCGGCGGCCCTGGTGCGCGCGGCGGAGCGCGGCAAGCAGGTCGCCGTATCCGTCGAGCTCAAGGCGCGCTTCGACGAGGAGAACAACATCCTCTGGGCACGCGCCCTCGAGCGCGCCGGCGCGCACGTGTTCTACGGCGCCGCCGGGCTGAAGACGCACGCCAAGGCGCTGCTCGTCGTCAAGCGCGAGGGCCACGGCCTGCGCCGCTACGTGCACCTGTCGACCGGCAACTACAACGCGAGCACGGCCAAGCTGTACACCGACACGGGCCTGCTCACGTGCGACCCCGACTTTGGCTCGGACGCCACGGAGCTCTTCAACGCGCTGTCGGGCTTCTCGCGAACGCCGGCGTACCGCAAGCTCGCCGTCGCTCCGAAGACCCTGCGCTCCACGCTCCTCGCCAAGATCGAGGCCCAGATCGGCCTCGCCAAGGCGTCCAAGCCGGCCAAGATCTTCGCCAAGCTCAACGCCCTCGTCGACCCGCAGGTGATCGACACGCTGTACCGCGCCTCGGCGGCCGGCGTCGCCGTCGAGCTGGTGGTGCGCGGCGTGTGCTGCTTGCGCCCCGGGGTGTCGGGGCTCTCCGAGAACATCCGCGTCCGGTCGCTCGTCGGCCGGTTCCTCGAGCACGAGCGCGTGCTCGTCTTCGGCGTTGCCCCCGACGCCGAGTACTTTCTGTCGTCGGCCGACTGGATGCCGAGAAACCTCGACCGCCGTGTCGAGCTCCTCTTCCCCGTGCAGAGCGAAGCGATCCGCGAGCGGCTGCGGCGCGAGGTCCTCGAGCCGATCGAGCGGGACAACTGCCGCGTCTACGAGATGCACGCCGACGGCACGTACGCGAGGCGAGAGCCGCCGAGCGGCGCCGCGGCCGTGGACGCGCAGGTGCTCAATCTGCCGCCGCCCGTCGCCGTCTGAATTCGGCTAAGGTGCGCCGATGAAGCACATCGGATGGCTCCTCGGGGCGACATTGCAGCTCGTCGGATGCAGCTCGACGAGCTCGCCGGGGCCCGGGAATCTGCCCGATACCGGCGTGGGCAGCAGCAGCGGGGCCGCGGGGAGTAGCTCCGGAGCGGGAGCCGCCTCGTGCACCGGCAGCCCCGTCGTCTGGGAGGACGACGGCACGACCCACTGCGCCTCGAGCGGCGAGGCCATCTTTGGCTCGGACACGATCTTGAACCCGCTCGACGGCGGCCCCGAGACCGAGCTTTCGCTGGAGCTGGTGGCGACGCAGAACAACACCTCCTACGGGTTCTCGTTCAGCGTCGGCACGTCGGCACCCACCATCAACGGCACGTACAGCTGCAACCCGGTGTCCGCGGCCGTCGCCGAGCTCACCTACAACGAGGTCGGGGTGTTCAGCACGAGCGTCGTCAGCTGCTCCATCACGGTGACCGTGACCCCGACCGACGGCGGCCCCGCCATCGCAACCGGCACGTTCTCCGCGCAGCTGGCCGTCACCGACGGCGGGATGAAGACGCTCTCCGGCACCTTCGACCTGGCCGTGACGACCGACTCGCAGTGAGCGCGCGCTCGCTCAGTGGCATGTGAGCCCCTTGCCCGGCGCCGACTGCACGACGAAAAGCACGAAGAACGTGTCGGGGCCGTTCGGATCGGGCAGCGCCGCGACGCCGAGGCGGGCGGCGCGCGCGTCCTTCGTGGCCGCGGGGGGCTCGAGACGCGTCGCGTCCGCGGACGCAAAAAGGACGACGCACGTCGTCGACGACGGCGCCCGCACGCGAACGGCGGCGGTCCTCGCCGCGTCGAGGGCGCGCGTCGTGGCGGTCGGGTCCGAAGCGAGCACCGCCATCCCCTGCTCGGCCGCGCGCGACAGCGACGCATCGAGGGCCAGGCGCGGCAGCGCATGCGGCAAGCGCGCCATGTCGGTCGCCTCGAGCACGCGCTGCGGCACGTCCTCGGCGACGGCGCCCGTCTCCCGCGCGAAGACGAGCGTCACGTCGACCTGCGGCAGCGCCCCTTGCGCGCTCACGACGGCGCCGATCCCCACGTGCGTGAAGTCGGCGCCGAGCATGGCGTCGCGGTGCGCGGGGCTCGCCATCAGGCTGTCGTGCGCGTGCTCTGCCGAGTCGGACCGGGCCACGTTCTTAAATCGGAAAGTTGGCGACGACCACGGGCCCTGAAGCGCCGTCGCCGAGCAGCTCGACCCGGTGCACGCCCGCCTTCGTGACCGCCCATTCGCTCGTCACGGCGCGCGATGCGGAGCCCCACGTGCGCACCTTGCCGTCCGGCAGCGTGATGGCAAGGCGCGCCGTGACAAAACGGTCGCCCACCTTGCCCGAGAGGCGCAGCGTGTCGTTCACCGCGAACCGCTTGGGAATGGGCCGCAGCGTCACCTCCAGCGAGTTGAGCGCGACGGCGACCACGTCCTGCCCGGCGCCGCGGTGGAGCGTCGCCAGCCCGTACCGCGTCACCGGCACGTTGCTCGGACCGGCCGCGAGCACG
>Ga0302325_10005306_pt1 | contig 29351 bp, 20 predicted proteins | sample Palsa_T0_2_FD_201948 | JGI IMG/M metagenome (GOLD analysis project Ga0302325, IMG submission 201948) | Peat permafrost microbial communities from Stordalen Mire near Abisko, Sweden - Palsa_T0_2 | ecosystem: Environmental > Terrestrial > Soil > Palsa > Peat permafrost | place: Sweden: Abisko...
CATCGAATTGCAAGTCGTTCACGTGTCACCTGCGCCCAAGGCTGCAGACACCTTCACATTCTCTATCGGTTCGCGCGTCCGCGACCGTGAACGTGTTCCAGCCGCGCTCGCGTCGAGCACGGGCATGCCTTTGCGGTGTGGTCGGTGTACGCCGCCGGACGCTTCCCGGCATGAGCGCACGCGCATCCGTTATCCCGCCAGTAGCTCCACCAGCCACTTGCGGAGCGTCACCATCAACTGTGCCCGGTCGATCGGCTTGCCCACATAGTCGTCCATTCCTGCGGCCCGGCAAGCGTCGATCACCTCGCCGATCGCGTGTGCAGTCATCGCGATCACCGGCAGATGCCGCTGACCTGCTTCGCGCCGGCGTAACGCGACGGTCGTTTCGTAGCCGTCCATGCCCGGCATCTGGCAGTCCATCATCACCGCGTCGTACTCGTTCTTAGCGATTGCCGCGAGCGCTTGCTCGCCGCCCTTGACCGCTTCGGCCACGCAGCCGCAACGGTCAAGGGTCCTTACGGCGACGATCTGGTTGACGGGGCTGTCTTCGACGACGAGGATCGAAGGTGGGCGCAACCACAGCGGCGCCGATGCGCGGCGTTCCTCCGGGCCGGCCGGTCGGCTCGTGCCGGCTGCGGCAATGAGCGGCAGTTCGACCCAGAACGTGCTGCCGGTGCCGGGTTCGCTGTCGACGCCGATCGTGCCACCCATTAGCTCGGTGAGCTCGCGTGCGATTGCGAGGCCGAGACCGGTGCCCCCGTATTTGCGCGTCGTCGAGCTGTCGGCTTGGGTGAACGGCTCGAACATCCGCTGCAGCGCTTCCGGTTCGATCCCAATCCCAGTGTCGCTGACCGCGACCCGCACCGCGGCGCCACTCGCTGGTGACGCCACGGTCGCGTGGACCGCGATCTTCCCCTGGCTTGTGAATTTCGCGGCGTTGGAGATCAGATTGAGCAGGATCTGACGCAGGCGCAGCGCGTCCCCGCGAGCTTTCACCGGTACCGACGTGTCGATCCGGACCTCGAATTCGATGCCACGCGCGCGGGCCTGTAGAGCGGCGACGGTGCACGCACCTTCGAGTGTCTCGCGCAGCGGGAAGTCTGCAATCTCGATCTCGACCTTGTCGGCTTCGAGCTTGGAGATGTCGAGGATGCCGTTGATCAGCTCGACCATCAGCTGTCCGGAGCGCAACACCTCGACCGCGAGCGCACGCTGGTCATCGTCGAGTTCGCTGTCGAGCAGCAGTTCTGTGAGCCCGATCACGCCGTTCATCGGCGTGCGGATCTCGTGGCTGACGTTCGCGAGGAACGCCGATTTCACGTTTGAGGCCTCGACCGCGGCGTCCCGTGCGTCGGCGAGCTCGGCCGACACTCGGTTGCGCTCGGTGATGTCCTCGGTCGAGGTGACGCGGCATGCACGCCCGTCGACGGTCACGTCGTTGCTCGTCACCTCGACATCGGCGATCGAGCCGTCCTTGTAGCGCATGCGACCCGACCGGGAGGAATGGAACCCCGCCGTCTCCTTACTGCGCATCGGCGCCAGCCAGATTGGTGATGCCGCGACATCCTCTTCGGGGATCAGGTCTTTCAGCGTCATGCTCAAGAGCTCCGCTCGCGTGTAGCCGTAGATCGCTTCGACCGCTGCGTTGACGGCGATGAATTCGAGCGTTGCCCGGTCGTAGAGGAATGTCGGCTCCGGGTTGTTCTCGAACAGCGTGTGGTGCTGGCGCTCGCTTGCTTCCAAATCCTCGCGGCTCTCCGCAGCCGCCAGCTCGGATTCGATCTCGAGCGTGATGTCGCGGGTCGTTCCCCACGTCCCGACGATGATCCCCTGCTGGTCACGCAGCGGGAGCCGCGTCGTGCGAGCCCAGACGCCTGGGCGGTTGTCGTACGTCTCGTGTTGACGCTGCTCGACGGTCGGGATGCCGGTGTCGATGACGTGCTGTGCGTTCGCCCTCGCCGCGGCGTCATGACGTCTGCTCGAGAAGTCCGCGTCGGTCATTCCGATGATCGTGTGCTGTCCCGGCCGGTTGTGCCGGAGCACCGCCGCCATCCCGGCGCTCACGAGCAGGAACCGTCCCGCGCGATCTTTGAAGTAGATCCGCTCATCCTCGCTCGCAAGCACGTTGCGCCCGCAGAGTCGTTCGAGATCCTCCTGAGAGAGGTTGTTCAATGCCGAATCCGTCCGCAGGTCATGCAACGAGAGGCCCCATAGGGTCGAAACACCGTGCAAGCTTTTATCGACACGCGAGCGAGCGAGCGTTACCAGGGGTACAGCATGGGTACCGGATTTAGACGATGGCTGACGCTTCACTTGACGGTCATTCGTGGCACGCCCTGAGTCGGAGGAATCGATGGAACCAGCACCTGAGACGGTGAGACGCCACCTCGCGCGAATACGAGCGTCCGAGTCCCGCCCGTCGCTCGCATGTCTCGAATGACGGGACTCGAATTCGCCGGCGTGCTTGTCCGCGCAAGTATCGGTCCCGAAACGGGTCCCGAACTCCGCAATTATGGGCTTGCCTGAGGTGATCTGAGAGAAGTTGAGAGCACATGCCAGGCCGGAGATCACTGGCTTCTGTGCATCTCATAACCCGAAGGTCGCGGGTTCGAATCCCGCCCCGCTATGCAGGAGCCCTCTCTCGCCAGGGGGCTTTTGCGCTTAAGGGGTGGGGCGTTGACGTTAGCCCGTGGCACCGACCGCCTCGGCGTCGGGCTCTTGGTCCTGGGCGGGAGCAGGAGCGGGCGGATGTGGTCAACGCGCTCTCGCAAGTCGTCCGCAGCGAGCGTGAGAAGCGAGCCTCGTCAGACGCTCGCATGTCGCGCGATGCAGTAGTCAGCCTTCACAAACGGATACGCCTGCTCTCACGGGACGGACCGCGCGGTATTGCCAACTGATGAGAAGCCACTCCGCGTTGCTGGCGTGCTCAGCGAACTTGGCGGCACCGTCGAGCGCTACCGGGTGCTGTTCCTCGTGGACGGTATGGCTGAGCAGAACTCGCTAGAGGGTGGAGCTCAGTCCTTCTCGCTGATCACGAGCACCGGCGTGCTCGTCGCGGCGATCAGCTTTTGGCTCACGCCGCGCAGCAGTAGTCGACCGGCGCGCTCGGTGTGGTGGTGGCCGCACACAAGAAGATCGAAGCCGTGCTCGCGTGAGTAGTCCGCGAGTGCCTGGGCCGGGGCGCTCGCTTCGATGATCTCGTGGTCGACGACGACGCCGGCACGCTCGGCGCGGTCGCGTACTTCGGCGAACGTCGTCTCGAGGTAGCGTCGCGCGGCGTCCGCTGATTCCTCGCGGTCGGCGGCCGTCTCGGCGGCGGGGGGAGCGCTGGCGATCGAGATTGCGACGAGTTCGGCGTCGTAGCGGCGTGCGAGGTCGATCGCGGCGTCGAAGGCGCGGAGGGCGACGGGTGATCCGTCCCAGGCGATGAGGATTCGCTGGAACATCAGCGCAGGATCGGGACGAGTGCGAGGGCGATGATCACGGCGATCAGCATGTAGAGCAGGTAGGACGAGAGGCGCCCGGACTGGGAGCTTCGCACGCGTTTGGTGATCGCGAGCGCGAGAGCGCTCGCGGGCTGGTAGACGAGGCGCTCGATCGTGTGTGTGATCGCGGTATCGAGCGTCAGCGTGCCGCCGCGACCGGGCAAGAGGCGCGTGCGGAAGCCGAGCGGTCCACGGAGGATGACGCGCATCGGGTTTGAGTAGGCCGATGGCCGGTATTGCACGGCCGCGATGTCGGCGCCGCTGCCGCTGACCCAGACCGGCGCCCGGCGCACCGGCGCTCCACGCACGCTGCGACCGCGCGTCGCGCGCATCACGCCGAGGGCGAGCACGACGTATGCGGGCAGAGCGATCGATAGCCAGGTGGGCGCGAGCACGGAGAAGTTCTGGAACACAGGCCCGAGGACGAGTGGGTGACTGATTGTCATCGTCGCGGCGTTGAAGCCGAGTAGTGGCCGCAGACCGGCACCGAGCAGGTGGATCTCCCAAGGCGCGACTGTTCCCAGGAAAAGAATTAGCGAGCTGAGTCCGAACAGCCCGAGCGGCATTCTCGATGGCTCGCGAAGCCGCTCCAGCCTGCCCCGCGCCGCACCCAGGAAGATGAAGCCGTAGTACTTGGCGAACGCCAGCAGGCCGAGTCCCGCGGTCAAGGCGAGCGCCGCCGCCGCGAGCGCGCAGAGCAGCCGCGACAGCAGCGTCGGCATGCGAAAGCCCTGGAGCAGGGCCTCGAAGGTGAACCACTCGCTGACGAAGCCGCCGAGCGGCGGGATCGCCGCGAGCGTCAGCGACGCGACGCCGAGCGCGCCGGCGCTCATCGGCAGACGGCGCCCGAGGCCGCCGAGCGGGTCGAGCGTGCGTTGTCCGCTGGCCTGCTCGACGCGGTCGACGCCAATCAGCGCGAGCGTCTTCGAGAGGTTGTGGGCGCAGACGTGGAGTGTCGCCGCCAGCAGGCCGGCGGCCGCGAGCATCGGCTGGTGGGCCGCCTGCCCGAGCAGCGCGACGCCGAGGCCGACGAGCACGACGCCGGCGTGCTCGACGGTCGAGTAGCCGAGGAAGCGCCGCAGGTTGTCCTGCCCGAGCGCGTAGATGATCCCAAGTAGAGCGGTGATCCCGCCGACGATCAACAGCGCGTCGCCGCAGCCGGCCGGGAGCGGCCCGAGGATCTGGAACTCGAATCGCCAGAGGCCATAGAAGCCGGCGCACAGCGCGACCGACAGAGCGGCGGCGCCGAGGCGCGGCGCGGCGGCATAGCCGGCCGGGATGCCGCCCTGCAGCGGGACGACTCCGAGCTTCGTCGCGAAGCAGACGAGGAAGAGTGCGAACAGCACGCAGCGTGTCCCGGCGCCGAGCGAGGCGTGCTCCCATACGCTGAGCTCGAAGCTGTGGGTGTGGGCGTAGAGCAGCGCGAACGCGGCGAGCAGCGCGGCCCCGCCGATCTTCGCGAGCACGCCCGTCAGGTAGCCGCCAAGCAGGTCCTCGCGGCTTCCACCTGCGCTTGCGAGCAGGTAGATGCAGACGCTCATCGCCTCCCAGGCGATCAGGAAGAGGAACGCGTTCTCGGCGACGATCGCGAGCGCCACGAAGAAGAGCAGCGCCGTCGCGAGACCGGTCTGCCAGCGGCCGGCGGGAAGCTCGGCGGCCGAGAGCGACACCGCCGCACCGAGGATCCCGGTCAGCCCGAGGAAGATTGCTGCGAGGGGGTCGACGCGCAGGGCGTCGGCGCCGAAGCCGAGCCAGCTGCCGAGCTCGAGCACCGGCTGCGATCCCCCGAGCACGGCGCTCACGCCGACGATCACGAGACCGACGCAGCCGAGCGCTGCGGCGAGCGACGCGGCGCGACTCGACCGCGTCGCGAGGACGCTGGCCAAGACGAGCACTGACAGCGCGAGCGCGAAGAGCACGGTCACGCCGCTACCTCCACAGGCAGGCGTCCCGTGGCGAGCAGCAGCGCGTGCATGATCGCGATCGGCGACGGCGGCGAGCCGGGTACGTAGACGTCAACCGCCAGGACCGCGTCGACGCCGCCTGCGGTCAATGCCCCGGGCGCGCTGAGACCGCCCGAGCAGGCGTCTGTCCCGACGGCGATCAGCGCCTTCGGCGCCGGCATGACCTCCCAGGTGCGCTCGAGCGGCTCGCGCATCGCGCGCGTCACCGGCCCGGTCACGAGCAGGATGTCGGCGTGGCGCGGCGCCGCGGTGAGGAAGAAGCCGAGCCGCTGGATGTCGTAGTAGGGGTTCCAGAGCGCCTGGATCTCCCACTCCTCCGCCCCGTCGGAGCCGCAGTCGATGTGGCGCACGTGGATAGAGCGCCCGAGCGCGCGCGCCTGCTCGGCGAGCGTCCGCGATGGCGGTTCGACCTCGCCCTCCGCGCCGTCGGGCACGATGAGTACCGAGCGCGAGCGCGCCGCCGTCTCATAGCGCGATGCGAACGCGAAGCGATCGGGGGCGGCCTGCACGCAGGCGCCGCAGAGGATGCAGCGGCCGCGATCGACGCTGAGGCGGCCGGCGCCGTCGACCGCGATCGCGCCGGTCGGGCAGAGCGCCGCGAGCTCGCTCGGGGCCTTGCTGCGCTGCTCGAGCACCTCGATGGGCCCGCGATAGCCGGGTGGGGCATGCTCCGCTCGGCGAGGGTAGGAGGTCGTGATCCGGCCTTGGCTGAGACCGCGCAGGATCCACTCGAGCATCAGCGATCGGCTCCCGCGGCCGTGAGGCCGAAGCTGTGCTCGATGAACGCGAAGTCGGTCAGGACGTCCGCGGGAAACGACTGGTCAAAGAGCGCCCAGTTGCGAAGCGACGGCGACGCGATGTGGGCGTTCCTGACGACGCCGCCGCGGATCTCGACCCAGATCAAGAGCTCTCCCTGCGGCGCCTCGACCCAGCCGAACGCCGAGCCGCTGCGCGAGCGCGGCAGCGACGTCCAGAGCTCGCCGTCCCTGCGGCGCAGCTGATCGATCGACCCGCGCAGTAGCCGCAGTGACTCCGACAGCTCGCCGAAGCGCACGTTGACGCGCGCCATCGCATCGCCTTCGGGCCGGGTGACGACCTGCACTCCGAGGCGCTGGTAGTCGCCGTAGGGACGTTCGTGGCGGGCGTCGGTCGAGACGCCCGAGCCGCGCGCAAGCGGCCCGACGGCGGAGTACTCCTCGACGACCGAGCGTGGCAGCTGTCCCGAGCCGATCAGCCGGTCGGTCATCGAGGCCGTGCCGGTGAACAGGCGGCGGTCCCGGCGCAGGTCGCGCTCGAGCGAGTCGACGGCGGCCAGCAGCTCATCGAGCTCGACGGCGCCGTCGAAGCGGACACCGCCGGGGCAGACCACGCCGCGGGCGAAGCGGCTTCCGGTCAGCCGTGCGCGCAGGCGGACGACCTGCTCCTTGAGGATCTGGAAGCGAGCCTGGCCGACGTAGAGGGCGGTCGTCTCGGCCTCTTTCGCGATCACGTCGAGGTGGCAGGCGATCCGCTCGAGCTCGCAGTAGACGGCGCGCCAGCGCTCGGCGCGCGGTGGCGGCGTCAGGCCGAGCGCCCGCTCGACCGCCTGCGAGAAGGCGCAGGCGTACGCGACGCTCGCGATCCCCGCGACCCGCTCGGCAACATAGACCGCGCGATCAGGCTCGAGGCCCGCGAAGCGCGCCTCGAGCCCGCGATGCTTGAAGAACGGGCGCGTCTGGATCGCCGGCACGTCCTCACCGCCGGTCTCGATCTGGAACTGGATCGCCTCGAAAATCCCCGAGCGCACCGGCCCGTAGGAGATCGTGAAGACGTCGAGTCCGCGGACCAGCCCGTCGAGCCGGCTCGCATCCGGCGCGGTCAGAAACGGCTCGCGTGCGGCCTCGGGGGCGTTCCGCTCCACGAGCTCGCGTGCCGCCCAGCTCGCCGCCGGCCAGGAGTCGCCGAGCCGCCTCAGCGCCGCGCCATCAAGCGGCGCGCTCAGCATGATCAGCTCGCCGTGGAGCGCGAACACGCCCGCCATCGTCGCCTCCGGCGCGCCTGTCTTGAACACGCTCACGAATCGAGCGCCGGCTTCCCGCAGAGCGTCAGCCCCGCGTTCAAAGCCACCGGCGCCGATCCGCAGCCGCAGCTCGCCCACGGGCGCCGCTTCGTGCTCGGCGCCGCGCAGCGTGAAGGCGCGCTCGCGTTTGGTCGCCTCGCTCATCGCCCTGCTCCGGTCAGCGTGCGCCCGGCGCTTGTCAGCAGTGCCGATAGGTCACCTGGGACGTGCACGCCGAGCGCTACGACGACGAAGAGGCAGCCGAGCATGCCGGCGATCATCCAGCCGCCGCGCTCCCGCGGAGCGGATAGGTCCGGCACCGTGCCGCCGCTCGCCGCCCCGGCTCCGAGGACCATCCGCCCGGTGTTCCAGATGATCCCGCAGAACGCGAGGTTGGCGAAGACGATCAGGATCACGACGCCCACGTACTGCGCGTGCGCGAAGCCGCCGACTACGATCTCGAACTCGCTGCGAAAGACGCCCGAGAGCGGCAGGCCCGAAAGCGCGAGGGCGGCAGCCAGCACCATCGGCCCGGTCCACGGCATCCGCCGGCCGGCGTCGGTGACGGCGTCGATCTCCTTCGTGTCGTAGCCGCGCAGCAGCGACCCGGCGCCGAAGAACGCAAGGCCCTTCGCCGAAGCGTGCGTGATCACGTGGAGCAGTGCGCCGGCGATCGCGAGCGGCGCCCCAAAGCCGATGCCTAACGCGACGATCCCCATGTGCTCGATCGACGAGTAGGCGAGGAGGCGCTTGTAGTTGCTTTGCCGCAGCACGAAGAAGCTCGCCGCGACCAGCGAGAGGACGCCGAACACGATCAGCGCGTGCTCGGCAAACGCGCGGTCACCGCTCGCCGCGGCGACCTGGAAGAAGCGCAGGATCGCGTAGAAGGCGCCCGCGAGTAGCGATCCGGAGAGCATCGCCGAGACCGGTGCCGGCGCCTCGCTGTGCGCGTCGGGGAGCCAGGTGTGCACGGGCACGAAGCCGACCTTGGTGCCGAAGCCGACGAGCGCGAGCACGAACGAGAGCTGCACCGCGGCGCCGGACAGTCCGTGCGCGTGCGCGATCAGGCGCTCGAAGCGCGGGATGTAGGCGCCGCCGAGGGCGTGCGTCCCCGTCGCGTAGAGGATCACGACCGCGAGCAGCGCGATACCGAGGCCGCTCGAAGCGATCAGCACGTATTTCCACGCCGCTTCGAGCGCTGCGTCGGTGCGGTCGATCGCGACGAGCAACGCCGAGACGATCGTCGTCAGCTCGACCGCGGCCCAGAGCGAGCCGAAGTCGCTCGCGAGCGGCACGAGCAGCATGCTGAGCGCGAACAGGTTGAGCAGCACGTAGTAGCGCTTGGCAAAGCCGGCGAAGCCGTCGCGGCTGCGCTCCACCCCGAGGTAGCCGATCGAGAACGCCGCCGCCATTGCGTAGAGGAGGCCTGTCGCGAGCAGAAAGACGGCGCTGAGCGAGTCGATCCGAAGCCAGCCACCGGCGGCAACCAGCACGCGGCCGTGCTCGACGTCGATCCCGATCGCGATCGTCAGCACGAGCGTCGCGACGCCGCCGGCGAGCGTCACGGCACGACCGATGATCCAACCGTCGAGCAGCGCGAGAAGTGCCGCCAGCAGCGGCAGCGCGGGCAGCACGTAGAGCGCCCAGGTCATCCGCGCAACCTGTCGAGCACGTCAGTGCCAAGGTGAGTGCGCTCGACTGCGAGGTACTGGACGAGGATGACGAACACGAGCACGCCAACCAGCACGTCGAAGAGCAGGAGCAGCGCGAGGACGATTGGGAGGCCCGGCGCGATCACCAGCGCCGCGACCGAGATCGCGTTCTCGAGCGCTAGGAAGCCGAGTAGCTGCGACGGCGCGTGCGGGCGCAGCATCATCAGGAGAAACGCGACGAGGATCCCGCCGACGGCGAGCGGCAGCGCCGACAGCGGCAACGCCGATTCGGCGCCGATCTGGATCGGACGCAGGACGATGAACGCGAGCGCGGCCAGCGCGACCGCGATCAGGATCGCGCTCGGCACGCCGATCAGCGACGGCACCCGCGGCTCGACATCGAGCCGTCTGAGGACGAACCGGATTCCGCGCGGGAATAGGAGCGCCTTCAGGCCTATCGTCACGGCACCGAGCGCGTACAGCGACGAGGACCCCCGCCCGGTCGCCGCCGTGATGAACGCGAGCGCCGCGACGACCGTCGAGGCGAGCGCGTAGAGATGGAGCTGCTCCCAGACCTCCTGCGAGCGCAGCATGTAGAGCTCAAGCAAGAGCACCACGACCGCTGTGCAGGTTGCGGCGGCCCCAAAGACGCTGAGGTGAACGTTCCCGAACGCAGGCTCGAACAGGAAGATCACGACCGCGAGCAGCGCGAGCAGGAAGCTCGCCACCGTGAACTCCGGGATCTTGTACAGGCGGAGCTTCGCGAAGCTCGACTCGATCGCGACCACAACGACGCCCACACCGAGTGCCTTCACGAGCAGCAACCCGATCGCCAAAACCACGCGACCGAGGTTGCCGCTACTTGCCATGCCCCACGGGACGACAAGCACGTTCATGAAGATCGTGAACAGCAACAGCTGCTTGATGCTTGAGCCCCAGCGCAGGAACGCGAGCCCCGGGCCCGAGTGCTCGGCGACGCGCCCTTGCTCGATCTGGCCGAACTCGAGCGTCCCGCCGTGACTCTCGACCGGGATTCGACCCGTTTCGTTCAGCACGAGCATGAAGAACGCGGCGATGATCAAGAGATGGCTCGGGCGCACCACCTGGACCGCACCGGAGCGGATCGTCGCGCCGAACGCGTAGGGCAGGTCGGTGTGCGTCGTCAGCGCGAGCACGAACGTGACGAAGATCACGGTCGGCTCGTTGAAAGCGCCGAACGAGCGCAGGCGACTCGAGCCGAGCTGCGCGTACGGGCTACCGCTGTCGATCGCGGCAAGCGACACGGACCAGCTCGCGAGCGCGAGGATCAGCCCGACGCCGAGAAAGTCGGCCATGTAGCCAAGCGGCAGCGGGAACGTCGTCAACGCCGGGATCAGCAGCGGGATCGTCGCGAGCGCGGCGAAGCTCACGTACGGCGCGGCGCGGAAGACCGGCCCGGCCGGCTCCGGCAGCACCGTCTCCTTGCGCAGCAGCTTGAGGATGTCGTAGTACGGCTGGAGGATCCGCGGCCCGCGACGCTGCTGAACTATCGCCTCGGCGCGCGCGATCAGCCCGCTGACGAGCGGCGCCAGCGAAAGGATCGTGACGACCTGCAAGACCTGGATAGCCCAGTCCGGGAGGATCGGCACGGTCTCTGAGAACTCCTCTCGCGTCGAAGTTGTCTGGCGAGAGGAGCCATCAGCCCTTGTAAAGGTGGGCGGTTCGAAGCGTCCAGCCTACAACGCTCACGTCAGGACTCCATCTGACACACGAAAGATACACGGACGACAGATCCGCCCGGTGCCGATCTCAGTCAATGACTCAAAAGTTGCCGCTGTCCGTCCGATCCACCAACTCCGCGCGTCGTGCTCCACGGAGTGGTGACAGGTCGAGAAGGAGCTGCCAATGACGGACACCGCCGTACATGCTCGCCGCTCGGTAGAGCTTCGCCTTCCCGTCCGCAGCAAAGCGCCGTGACGGCGGCCAGCCGCCAAGCTCGCAGCAGTACGCGCGCAACTCACTCTCGATCTCATCCTCCGTCCAGAGGCGGCGATCCGGCACAGGACCCCGCCGCGGACTCGCTGCGACGCCGAATCGCTGCCGCCACCCTATAACGCCGTCATACCGGTACACCGCCGTCAGCGCCGAGAGAAGTCCCGCGCGGCGGAACTCGGCCTTCGTAGGCCAGCGCCCGAGCTGCTCAACGAGCGGGCCGATCGCCTGCTCCAAGCGTTGCTCGCTCCACACCCGCGTCGATCCGGACGCCCTCGAGCTCCTCCGCAGATCGAACTCGGCAGCCCACACATCGACACCCCCGAGACGATGAACAGCATCCCGCAAACCCTTAAGGCCGGTGGCTTCGAACTCTTTGCGAGAGGGCACACCATGCGCCCCGCCAAGAACAACTCGAGCTCCGCCCGAACACGCTCCACCGTCCACCGAGGAGCGTACCCAGGACGACGCTCAACCCATTCAGCGCCAACACCTCCACCCGCCGACCAAAGCCCGTCGGAAACGGAATCGCCTGCTCGATCAGATACTGGCCACGAGAACCACGGAACAGATCAGAAAACCATGGATGGCCGCCAAGCGCCTGACCAACAACAACCGACGCCCCACCGGGCGTACCCGACGCTAACGCAGGTGCCCCCGGGGCTGGCCGCCAGTACTCGGCCGTCAGGACCGGCAATGTAGGCGTAGGCGAGCCTTGAGCTCCTCGTCAGCGCCGTCAACGTGCGCGGATCCACCGTCGCGCCGCCGTAGGCTTTGCTCGCAGCGGCGACCTCAGGAGCGACCGTGGCGGAGAAGATCGCCTTCGTCAACCCGGCAGCTATCGTCGCTTGGGCCAAGAAGCGCTGCTGGGCCTCATGGCGAGACGTAGTCTGCGAATTCGCGAGCACATAACCGAACACCCCGAGCAACACCGCCGCAATCGCCGCAGCGAAGATAAGGACAACTCGTGGATGCCACGGCGTACGCGATCGCACCCCGCTGGAAACAGCCCTATCGGTGGGAGCGGCTTCCCCGACCCGACCGGCCGGGTCTACGTTCCCGCGACGAGCACCGAGAGGGGACCGAGCCGAATCCGCGACGCCAGCAAGTCTCAACCTGACCGCCGCCCACTCAGCCGCTCAGCGTTCCAACGGACGGATAGCACCGCGGATCTCGAAGCATGACGGATCTCCATCGACAAATAGCGGCTGCTACTTGGCCCGACCGACCAGGCAACCGACGGGTCGGAGGTCGTGATGCCCATGGTCGCAGCGCGCCACAGCCGAAACTCCCGCGAGAAGGAGGCGTCTCGGCGAAGATGCTGGCGGCTCCCGCAAAGGACGACACGCAGTTGTAGGAGGGGACGGAAGCGTCGCTGTCGCTTCGGCGAGCGAAAGCGACAGCCCGTCCGTCCTGACCCACGCGACTGCTCCCGCGGCCGGGCGGGCGTCCGAACCTGGTTTGGCTGACGCTCGCTGCGGACGATGTCTGAGCACGTCGGCTCGAGTTAGGCCCGGCCGTACGCGCGGAGTTGCTCAACTGGATCGGCCGCCGGTGGTAACGCGTTGCGCACTGGTCAGCAGTAGGTCTAAGATGCGTATATCGCGATGTGTATTCGTAAATACGGATGCGCTTGGGGGCGCCTGCCGCTAGGCGCGAGGAGGAGAGATTGAAAATGAGACGCTTCCGCGTACCTGCACGCGTCGTTTTGGGGATTGCCGTCACGGTTGGTGCCGTAGCGGCCGGGCCATCGTTGACGCAGGCTTCAGCGCCACCGGTTGAGTCAGCGCAAACGTTCGTGCTGTTCAATATCACCAAGGGGCAGCTGCCGGAAAACATGGCGCCGGCGCCGCACGGGGCGCTCGACGTGGCTCTGAACGGGGCTGGCGAGGTGGGGCAGGTCTCGGCGGCCGGCAAGCTGAAGGTTCTCGCGACGCTACCGCCGGCGGCCGACGGCGGCGTCAATACGCCGGACATCAAGTCGGCCTTTACCGCGGGCATGGTGCGGGCCGCCAACGGAACGATCTACACGAACTATTCGACCGGCACGGTGGGGCAGACCGGGATCTACAGGATCAAGCCGGGTGGGACGCCGGAGCTGATCGTGGAACTCCCGGCCGCTGCGCTGGCCAACGGACTGGCACTCGATCCGAAGACGCACGAGCTGTACGCCGCCGATTCGTCGGAGGGAATCATCTGGAGTGCCCCAGCAGCGGGCGGCACGGCCGCGATGTGGGCGTCCGGTCCGGCGTTCCAGCCGACCAAATTCCTCGGCGCCAACGGGATCAAATTCCACGACAACGCGATCTGGGTCAGCAACACAGATGCGGGCACGATCCTGCGGATTCCGATCGAGTCCGACGGTAGCGCCGGCACCCCGTCGACCTTCGCGAGCGGGCTGGCAACAATCGACGACTTCAACTTCGTCGGCAAGGGGAACGAGATCGCCGCGGCGCTCGACATCGACGACCAGGTCGACCTGGTCCACCCGAACGGTACTTACAAGACCGTGCTCGACGGCAGCGACGGACTCGAGGGCCCGACCTCGATCGTCGTGCGCGGCGACAAGATGTACGTGGCGAGCGGCGCGTACTTCACGGGCCAGAATCCCAACATACTCGTCGCACGACTAGCTAAATAACCAGACCCCGGGCACCGCGTCCGCCTGCGCCTCCAAGCGCAGGCGGACGCAGCTCGAGCGCAAACAGACCCGTCCAGTAGGCGCACGACCACGCCACCGGCAACCGCAGACCGTCGGCCGCACGCCGATCATCTAATCTGCGCGCTCGCACGCCGGCCGCGCCGAAACGAATCCATGCCAGCTCGCCATCATCGGACCGTTGACCGCGTAATCGCGATCATGGAGGAGGCCTCGCGCGTCACCGGCGGCGTCTCGCTGGCCGAGTTAGCCGAGCGGCTCGATGCGCCGAAGTCCTCGATTCAGGAACTCACGAATGGACTCCTCGCGACCGGGTACCTAGTTGAGCGCGATCGACGCTTCACGCTCGGACCTGGACCGTTTGTGCTGTCGATCCGCACCGTCGGCCTCTCGCTGCGCCAGATCGAGCACGAGCAGCTCGCTCTGGCCGCCGAGCGCGTAGGCCACATTCTCTTCGTCGGCGCCCGCGTGGGCGATGACCATGTGTTCGTTGACCAAGCTGGACAGGATGTGCTGATGGACTTCGTCTCAGCCACGCGACCGCGCCGGCCCCTCTTGATCACGGCGACCGGCAAGATACTCTTGGCGTTCGCGCCGGCCGCGGAGCGCAACAGTTTTCTCGTGCGGATGGAGCGAGAGCAGCCCGAGCGCGTCGCCGCATTCCTGAACGAGCTGCCAGAGATCCGCGCGACCAGGCTCGCGTACAACAGCGGCGAGACCGTTCCCGGGCGTTATGCCGTTGCGACGCCGCTGATCGACCCTGCGGGATCCCTACTCGCGGCAATCTGCGCGGTCGGCGGCCCTGAGACCGCGGACACGCTGCCGGAGCTCGGGCGCACCTTGCTCGGCGCCGTCAGTCAGTGGCAGTGGCCGCGGAAGCGGCGCGCCGGCAAGTCGTAGACGCGCGGCGTCATTTCGGACGCGCCCGACGCCGAGCCGAAGGGCTCGCGACGGGCGTGACGGGGTCTGGCGTTACCCGTTGCAGACCCTCGCGAGACCGTGGTAGCATCCGGATACAGGGTCCGTATTACGTATATACGTATGTAGTGTCGACCTGGGTCACCTTAGCGGCGGCGCAGGATCGGCGGAAGGAGGGTCTGATGGCGGACCCTCGGTCGCACGAGGCTCGGAGAGCGGATGAGGCAGCAGACCGATTGCAAGGAACGCGTATTTCATCGGGCGGCAGCACCGGCTGCCGCCAGGACGGTTCGCTCCGCACCGCCGAAGGGCTTCGCCGTTTGGTCTGGAGCTTCAGCTTGCGCCGCGACGTGCCGCAGCGTGCTTGTCGCGGACGTAGCCTGATCAGGCCACATTATCTATGAGGAGGGAGGATTAATGAGGTATGTACCTCTCAAATCGGCGCGTGCGAGGCTCCTGCTCGCGGCGCTGACGTCATTTGCGCTCGCCGGCGCGTTCACGTCCAGCTCAGGTGCAGCTCAGGCCCACAAGGCCGCCGCCAAGCCGGCCACGTGGGTGATCGGCAACATCGGCACCTACAGCGGTATCAACGACAGCAACTTCGTCGGTGGCGGCCAGACGCTTCAGGCCTGGGCACTCTGGGTGAATGCCCACGGCGGGCTCAACGGCGGCCACCACGTCAGGATCATCTCCTACGACGACGCGGGCAACGCGACGACGTCGGAGAACGACGTCAAGAAGCTCGTCGCCGATCATGTCATCGCGATCGTCGCGATGAACAGCGGCGAGGATTCGACCTGGGACACCTACATCCAGTCAACCGGCGTTCCGGTGATCGGCGGCAGCACGCCGCTCCCGGACTTCGCCTCGAACCCGGACTATTTCCCGGTCGGCGCGACGGCCAACAACTCGGTGCCGGACCTGCTGCTGTACGCGAAGAACGTGCTGAACCAGACGGTCGGTGGCTACCTCGGTTGCGAGGAGGCGCCGGTCTGCGCAGCGCTCGAGGCCGTCTACGCCGGCGCCTACAAGGGGATCGGCGGGAACCTCGCCTACAACACGCTGTACTCGAGCAGCGCGCCGAGCTACGCCGCGCAATGCCTGGCGGCCCAGTCGGCGGGCGTGCAGGATCTGGAGATCATCGGGCCGTCGTTCACCGTTCCGAAGATCGCCGCCAGCTGCGGCTCGCAGGGCTACGAGCCGACGCTGTTGCTCAATGATGTCGTCCTGACGCCGCAGCTCGCCACGCAGCTTGGTTCGCTGACTGGCATCTTCGGCGCCGACGCCTTCCCGTTCACGGCGACATCGGGGGCCCCGGGGGTCACGGCCTTCCGCGCTGCGCTCAAGAAGTACGAGCCGGGCGTGCTGAACGCCAGCACGTTCACGCAGGACGACGCAACGACGTGGGCGTCGGGTCAGCTGTTTGCCGCGGCAGCGAAGGCAGCGAAGCTCGGTAACCACCCGACAGCGGCGGAGGTCAAGACCGGCCTGTACAAGCTCCACAACGACACGCTCGGTGGTCTCGCGCCACCGCTGACGTTCAACAAGGGCAAGCCGAACTCGATCAACTGCATCTACATAATCAAGGTGACGGGCGGTTCCATAACAGAGCCGCAGGGACTCAAGACGTACTGCCCAGCGGTAGGCTAGAAGGCAGCAGCAGCACCAGCACCATGCAGACCGCCGGCACGGCCCCGATAGTGCGTAGGAGCTGAGCAAAATGCTCCTTCCGTTCATCATTATCGGGGTCGTGTCCGGGGCGGTCTACGGCCTTGCCGCCGTCGGCTTGGTCCTCAGCTACCGGACATCCGGCATCTTCAACTTCGCCCACGGCGCCCTCGCGACGCTGTCGGCATACCTCTTCTACGAACTGCACGACTCGGCGCACGTCGCCTGGCCGTTCGCTGCAATCGTCTCGGTGGTCGTGCTCGGGCCGGCGCTCGGGATCGGCTTCGAGCGCTACGCGCGCGTGCTCTCGCGCACGAGCCTGCTGCTCCAGGTCGTTGGCACCGTTGGCGTCCTGCTGATAATCGAAGCGGCCTGCAACCAGTGGTACGGATCGAACGGAACTTTCTACCCGAGCTTCCTGCCCCAGAGCACGGTCAAGGTCGGCGGGGCCTACGTCACGGTCGCCGAATTCATCATCGTCGGCCTCTCGCTCGTGCTCACCGTGCTGCTCTACCTGATGCTGCGCGCGACGCGCGTCGGCAAGGCGATGCGGGCCGTCGTGGACGACCCGGACCTACTCGCTATCGCCGGTACGAGCCCGATCACGATCCGTCGGACCGCCTGGGTGATCGGCTGTTTCTTCGCCACGCTGTCCGGCGTCTTGCTCGCGCCGAACGTCGGCCTTGACGCGTCGGCGCTCACGTTGCTCGTCGTGCAGGCTTTCGGCGCGGCGGCGATCGGGCGCTTCCGGAGCCTGCCGATGACGTGGGTCGGCGGCCTGATAATCGGCGTCGCCGCGAGCGTCGCGACGAAGTACCTCACGTCGCGAACGATCCTCAGCGGACTGCCGACGGCGCTGCCGTTCATCATCCTGTTCGTCTCGCTTCTCCTGGTCCGCCAGCGCGGCGGCCTCGAGAGGGCGAAGCGCCTACTGCGGCAGGAGTACCCCACTCGCCGGCTGCCCGCCACGTTGCAGGCGCCAGGCGCGATCGTCGTGCTCGGCGTTCTGATCGCCGTGCCCTGGCTCTTCAAGTCCGACCTCACGGCGTGGATGGGCGTCCTCACCGATGTCATGCTGTTCCTGTCGCTCGGCCTGCTGGTGCGGTCCTCGCGCCAGATCTCGCTCTGCCAGCTGACGTTCGCAGCGATCGGCGCCGTCGCGTTCTCCAAGCTCGCCGGCGCCGGCGTTCCGTGGCTGCCGGCGCTAGTGATTGCGGGCCTCGTTGTGGTCCCGATCGGAGCGCTGCTCGCGATCCCCGCGGTGCGACTGTCGGGTCTCTATCTGGCGCTCGCGACGTTCGGCTTCGGCCTGCTCGTGCAGGCGATGTTCTACCAGACGTCGATCGGCTTCGGGATCGAGGAGCTGGGATTGCCGATGCCGCGACCGGACACGAGCTGGCTGCGTAGTGACATCGGGTTTTACTTCCTGCTGCTCGCGTTCACGATCCTCATGAGCCTGCTCGTAGTCTGGCTGATACGCGGGCGACTCGGCGGCTTGCTGCGGATCCTCGGCGAGAGCCCGCTGACGCTCGAAGCGTTCGGCGTCAACGTCACCGTGACCCGAATTCTCGTGTTCTGCCTGTCGGCTTTCCTTGCGGCGATCGCGGGCGCGCTCAGCGGCTGCTCACTCGGGTCGGTCACCGGTGGAAGCTTCGATCCGATCCAGTCGCTGACGCTGATGGTGGTCGTCGCGATCGTCGCTGGCGGCGAACCGTGGTACGCGCTGATCGCGGCGCTGCTGGTCGGGCTGCTGCCGGTCTACTTCACCTCGAACACCGCAATGAACGTGCTCCAGATCGCATTCGGCTCGGGCGCGGTCCTCTTCTCGCTCGGCCTGACGCCAAAGGTACCGCCGCCGCTCGAGCGCCTGATCGAGCGCGCGCGAGCGCGCGCGAGTGCGCGGCGGCCGGCACAGCGGGCGGTCGCGAGCGCGACCGCGCAACACGGGGCGGCGAGCACGTTGCGAGCCAACGACGTGACGGTTCGCTTCGGCGGCCTGGTCGCCGTTGACGGCGTTACAGTCACCGCCAGCACCGGGCGGATAACTGGGGTGATCGGGCCCAACGGCGCCGGTAAGACAACGCTCTTCAATGCATGCTCCGGGCTCAATACACCGTCGGCCGGCGAGATCACGCTCGACGGCCGCGACCTCGCACGCCGGCGTCCCTCGGTTCGGGCACGGATGGGTCTCGGCCGGACGTTTCAGCAGGTGACACTGTGCGAGTCGTTGAGCGTTGAAGAGAACGTGCGCGTTGGCGCCGAGGCCGGGATCGTCGGCGCGAGCGCGTTCCGGCACGTGATTCGCCAGCCCGCGGAGAACCGCCTCGTCGACGCCCGCACGGCCGAGGCCTTCGCGCTATGCGGCATCACCGACCTCGCCTCACAGATCGTGAGCACACTGCCAACCGGTCAGCGGCGCCTCGTTGAGCTGGCGCGCTGCCTCGCCGGCGCATTCACCATCCTGCTTCTCGACGAGCCGTCATCCGGACTCGACGCGGCTGAAACCGAGGCGTTTGGCGAGCTGTTGCGGCGCGTGGTCGATGAGCGCGGCATCGGCATCCTCTTGATCGAGCACGACCTGTCGCTGACGATGCGCGTTTGCGATGAGCTCTACGTGCTCGACTTCGGCAAGCTGATCCACGAGGGCACGCCGGCGTCGGCGCGCGAGTCCGCAGCGGTGCAGGCGGCCTACCTCGGCGACGTGGCTCTACAGGCATGACGGCAGCGATAGCCCCAGAGTCAACGACGGTGCTCGAGCTGCGTGACATCTTCGCCGGCTACGGCGAAGGGGACGTGCTTCGGGGCGTCAGCCTCGCCGTGGACAAGGGCTCGATCGTCACGCTGCTCGGCGCAAACGGAGCCGGCAAGACGACGCTGTTGCGGATCGCCTCCGGAATCCTCAAGGCCAAGCGCGGCCAGGTCCTGATCGATCTGACGGATGTGACAGGGAGCTCGGCGCAGCAGCGCGCCAAAGCCGGCATCTGCCTGATCCCGGAGGGGCGCGGGATCTTCCGCTCGCTCTCAGTGCGCGACAACCTGCAGTTGTTTCGCCCGACATGGGCCGAGAAGTCGAGCATCGACAGCATCGCCGAGATCTTCCCGATCCTCGGCGGCCGTCTCAACCAGACCGCGGGAACGTTGTCCGGCGGCGAGCAGCAGATGCTCGCGCTGTCGCGCGCATTCCTGTCCGAGGCCCAGGTCGTGCTCGTCGATGAGGTTTCGATGGGCCTCGCTCCGAAGCTCGTCGACCAGGTCTTCGAGATCCTCGCGAGGATCTCAGCCGAGGGAGTATCGGTACTGCTGGTCGAGCAGTATGTGAGCCGCGCACTGGAGATCGCGGACTACGCTTATGTCCTCAGTCGGGGCCAGATCGTGCTCGCCGGCACCACCGATCAGATCGACCACGCCGACATCGCCGGCACCTACCTGGCATGAGCGCGCCGCTGCCCCGCCCACTCGAAGGGATCACCGTGCTCGACCTTGGCCAGGTCTACGGCGGTCCTTACTGCGGCCTGTTGCTCGGACACCTTGGCGCGCGGGTGTTGAAGATCGAGGCGCCGAGCCGCGGCGAGCCGCTGCGCTCCGGCGCAGGCGCGACCGCGACTGCCGATCCGTACGCCTTCCAGCTGCTGAACGGCGGCAAGGAGTCGGTGACGCTGGACCTCAAGTCGCCGGACGACCGCGCGGCCTTTCTGGCGATCGTCCGCAGCGCCGACGTCCTCGTCGAGAACTTCGCACCGGGAACGACGACGACGCTGGGGATCGACTACGCCGCGGTCTCGGCGATCAACCCGCGGATCGTCTACGCCTCGCTCAAGGCCTACAGCGACGACACTCCGAGGCGCGATGAGCGCGGCATGGACCTGACCGTCCAGGCGAGCTCGGGCGCGATGTCGGTCAACGGCTACCCCGACGGCCCACCGACGCGCTGCGGTCCATCGCTCGCCGACTTCCTCGGCGGAACTCACCTCGCGCTCGGCGTGCTGGCCGCGCTGCGCGAACGCGACCGCACCGGCTTGGGCCAGCTGCTCGACGTCTCACTCCAGGACGCCGTGATCCCTGCGCTGGCGTCCAACATCTCCGGTTGGCTGACAGACCCCGAGCACGCGCCCGAGCGGACCGGCAACCATCACGGCGGAATGCGCGAGGCGCCGTACAACGTTTACCGGACGAGCGACGGCTGGGTCGCGATCCTCGCCATCAGCGAACCGCATTGGCGGAGCGTCTGTGAGCTCACCGGCCGCGAGGACCTGCGCGACGACCCAGACCTCGCAACTTCACCGGGCCGCGTCGCGAGGATCGCAGAGATCGATGAGGTCGTCGGCGCGTGGACCGCGCCGCTGACGAGCGAGGAGGCGGCAGCAGCACTACAGGCCGCGGGCGTTCCCGCGTCGCCGGTAAGGACTGTGGCCCAACTCGTCGCCGAGGAGCTCGAGCGGCCGGCGCCGATGATCCAACACCGCAGCGGCGCCGACGGTGCCGACAGTTACACGCTCGCCTCCCCGGTCCGCCTTGCCAACCATCCGTCGCGCCCGGCCGGGCCGGTCCCGAGCCTCGGCGAGCACACTTCGGCCGTACTCGACGCCCTCAGGACAGCGCACGTGGCCTCCGACCGACAGGACGACAATGGCAATTGACGAAGCACTCATCGAGGCGCTAGAAGCCGAGCGTGGCGTCGAACATGTCGAGGAGCTCGGTGAGATCTCCGCTGTGCTGATCCGCCGCTACGCCGCGGCGATCGGTGAGACGAGCCCGCTGTACAGCGATTCGGCCTACGCGCGTGCCCAAGGACACGCGGACGTCGTGGCGCCGCCGAACTTCATCGCGGCGGTGATCAACTGGGGGCCAGGTGCCCCTTACGAGCGGCTGCGCGAGGACGGCACCGAGGCCGACACGCACCTCCCGGGGGTACCGGCAAAGGGAGTCCGGGTGATGGGCGGCGGCGAGGAGATGAGCTTCAAGCGGCCGGTCGTCGCCGGCACGGTCGTGACACGCACGACGACGCTCGCGGACGTCAGCGAGCGCGAGTCTAGCCAGGGCCCGATGCTCGTCGTGCACTACAGCGACCGGTATCGCGACGCCGCGGGCGAGTCACTCCTGGAGACGGTACGAACCGTGCTGCTGCGATGAGGGTCGGCGAGGAGGCCGAGACGCGGCGGGGGACCTTGCGGACCGGCAGCGTGCTGCCCGCCACGGAGTACCCGACCTCGACGGTGCAGATCTTTCGCTACAGCGCCGCGACCTGGAACACCCATCGGATCCACTACGACAAGGATTACGCCGTCGCGGAGGGCTATCCCGATGTGCTCGTGCAGAGCCACCTGCACGGCGCGCTGCTCGCCCGCTACTGCACCGACTGGATCGGCGCGAATGGGCGACTGCTCGAGCTCGGCCTGCGGGTTCGCCGCTTCGCGATCGCCGGCGAGACGCTGACCGTGCTCGGAACGGTCAAGGCGGTCGAACATCTCGACGACGCTCACGCCGCCATCGCGCTCGAGCTGATCGAGACGCGCGGGTCCGACGGTGAGACCTGCGCAACCGCGACAGCGCGGATCGAGATCCCGCCCGACTGGCTCGCGAGCGCGCCCACTGACGAGACGCCCAACGCGGGGAAGACGGCGGCATGAGCCGCGTCGAGCCACTGCGCGTCGCGAACGTCTCCGGCTACTACGGCGACCGCGCGAGCGCCGCGCGCGAGATGCTCGACGGCGGACCGGTCGACTTCCTGACCGGTGACTACCTCGCCGAGCTGACGATGCTGATCCTCTGGAAGACGCGCCAGCGACGCCCCGACGAGGGCTACGCACGAACGTTTCTGGGGCAGATGGAAGGCGTCCTCGGGACCTGCCTCGATCGCGGTGTCAAGGTTGTTGCAAACGCCGGCGGGCTGAACCCGGCAGGCCTCGCGCAGCAGCTCGAGGAGGTCGCGGACAAGCTTGGACTGAAGCCGAAGATCGCCTACATCGAGGGTGACGACGTCTCCGAGCAGCTCGGCCAGTGGCTCGCCGACGGACTCGAGCTGCGCAACATGGACAGCGGCCGCAAGCTCTCCGACCTCGAATCGGAGCCGATCACCGCGAACGTCTACCTCGGCGCGTGGGGGATCGTCGAGGCTCTCCGCTCGGGGGCGGATGTCGTCATCTGCCCGCGCGTGACGGATGCGTCAGTGGTTGTCGGGCCGGCCGCGTGGGCCTTCGACTGGGCGCGCGAGGACTGGGACGCGCTCGCCGGTGCGGTGCTGGCCGGGCATGCGATCGAATGCGGGCCGCAGGTCTGCGGCGGCAACTACTCCTTCTTCCAGGAGATCGACGATCCGGTACGCCCGGGCTTCCCGCTCGCCGAGATCCACGCCGACGGGTCCTCGATCATCACCAAGCACCCCGGTACGCCAGGCCAGGTTTCGCGCGGCACGGTGACAGCCCAGTTGCTCTATGAGATCGGCAGCCCCGCATACCTGAACCCCGACGTGACCGCGCACTTTGACAGCGTGACGATCGACGATCTCGGGGATGACCGCGTCAGCCTGAGCGGACAGAAGGGCTCGCCGCCGCCGGACACGCTGAAGGTCTGCATCAACTACCACGGCGGCTTTCGCAACAGCTACACATGCATGCTCGCAGGCCTCGACATCGAGGCCAAGGCGCAGTTCGCGGTCGACTCCGTGTTCACTGCGCTCGGCGGCCGCGAGCATTTCGAATCCACTGATGTGCGCTTGATTCGCAGCGACCGCGCGGACGCCGACCGCAACGATGAGGCAACGGCGAGGTTGATCATCACGGTCAAGGATCAGGATGCCGAGGCGGTTGGGCGGCGCTTCGCGGCGGCTGTCAACGGAATCGGGCTTGCGATCTACCCCGGCAACTACAATGACATCGTCAGCCCGCAGGCCTCGGAATACGGCGTGATGTGGCCGACCCTCGTGCCGGCCTCGCTCGTGACACAGCGGATTGTCGTGGCTGGCGAGGAACCGATCGAACTGCCGTGTACGCCCGGCGAGGGCTCGTCGGGCGCCGCCCCGCCCCCGCGGGCGCCGACGAGCGTGCGCGACTGGGCGAGCGTGGCGACGCAGAGTGCTCCGCTCGGCCTGCTGTTCGGTGCACGGTCGGGCGACAAGGGCGGGAACGCCAACGTCGGCGTGTGGGCACGCTCGGATGAGGCCTACGATTGGCTGGCCTACTTCCTGACCAGCGAGCGAATGCAGGAGCTGCTGCCGGAGACCGCGGAGCTGCGGATCGACCGCTACGAGCTGGCGAATCTGCGGGCGCTCAACTTCATCGTCCACGACATCCTCGGGGAGGGTGTCGCGGCGACGACCCGCCCGGACGCCCAGGCCAAGAGTCTCGGTGAATTTCTGCGCTCGCGCAGCGCCGAGCTACCCAGCGTCTTGCTCGCCGACGCACGGGCAGGCGCCGCCGCCGGCGCCCGCTGAGGCGCGCCTCTGCCGATGTACTTCGAGCCCACCGAGGAGCAGCGCGAACTGTGCCTGACGATGCGCCGGTTCGTGACTGAGCGGATCCTCCCGCTCGAGACGACGCTCGACCCCGACGCGAGCGAGCTGAGCAGCGAGCAGCTGGCCCCGCTCGTCGAGACCGCCAAGCAGATCGGCCTCCACAACCTCGGCGTACCCGCAGCGGATGGCGGACCGGATGTGGACACCGTCACCTGGGCGATGCTCGCGATGGAGATGTCCCAGCATCGAGCCGGCCTGTACAGCGCTTGCTACGGCGCGTTCGGAGGCACCGGCATACCGCAGCTCTCCGCCGCGAGTCCCGAGCAGAAGGAGCGATACTACGAGCCGCTCCTACGTGGCGAGAAGCGCGCGTTCTTCGGCCTGACGGAGAGCGCGGGAGGTAGCGACCCCGCGACGACGATCCGGACGAGCGCGGAGCGCGACGGCGATGACTGGATCCTCAACGGCGGCAAGATCTTCATCAGCGACGCGCACAGAGCGGACTTCGGTCTCGTCTTCGCTCGCACCGGCGGGCCGGGCTCGGGACGCTCCGGGATCTCGTGCTTCATCGTCGACACCGACACCCCCGGCTTCGCCGTCGAGCGGGTGATAGCAACGCTGCGCGCCGGCGTCAGCCCGACCGAGCTGAGCTTCACCGACATGCGCGTGCCGGGCGCAAATCTGCTCGGCGAAGTCGGCGGCGGCTTCGCGCTCGCCAACTCGGCCCTCGTGCGGACGCGGATCCCCTACTCGGCCGGCTGCGTCGGTGTGGCGATCAAAGCGCACGCGATGGCCCTCGACTACGTCAAGCAGCGCGAGGTCTTCGGCAAGACCCTTGCCGAGCACGAGGGCGTGCAGTGGATGCTCGTCGACAGCGAGATCGAGATCCGCAACGCGACGTTCCTGGTTCTGCATGCGGCGGCGCGCGCAGACCAGAACCTGCCGTTCCGCACGGAGACGGCGATGGCGAAGATCTACGCGACCGAGGCTGCCGGCCGCGTCGTGGATCGCTCGATGCAGCTGTTCGGCGGCTACGGCGTCGCCAAGGAGCTGCCTTTCGAGCGCTGGTACCGCGAGCTGCGAATCCGCCGGATCGGCGAGGGCACGAACGAGACCCAGCGGATGGTCGTCTCGCGCGACCTCCTGGGTGCGCTGCGCTATAAGGCGGCATGGGAGCGGTGACGAGCGAGACGGTCACGCGCACCCAGGTCGGGATCGTCGGCGCCGGCCCCGCGGGCTTGACGCTCGGCCTGCTGCTGGCGCGCGCCGGTATCGAGTCGGTGATCCTCGAGAGCCGCAGCCGCGAGTACATCGAGCGGCGCGTGCGCGCCGGACTGCTCGAGCAGAACACGGTCGATCTGCTGCGCAGCCTCGGCGTCGCCGAGCGGCTCGATCGCGAAGGCCTGCTGCACAACGGCATCTACCTGCGCCACCAGGGACAGACCCTCCATATCCCGATTTTCGAGCTCACGGGACGCCAGGTCACAATTTATGGACAACAGGAGGTCGTGAAGGATCTCGTGGCGGAGCGCCTGGCTCAGGGCGGGAGGCTCCATTTCGAGGTCTCGGATCTCGCGGTGCACGACCTCGACGCGGATCTCGCCCGGATCACCTACAGCAGCGGCGACGTCCACCACACGCTTGAGTGCGATTTCATCGCGGGCTGCGATGGGTTTCACGGCGTGTGCCGTGCGTCGATTGCGGCGGGGGCGCTGACCGAGCACGAGTACGTCTATCCGTTCAGCTGGCTCGGAATCCTCGCCGAGGCGCCGCCGTCGACAGACGAGTTGATCTACGCCTGGCACGAGCATGGCTTTGCCCTCTACTCGATGCGCTCGCCCAAGGTCAGTCGCCTCTACCTGCAGGTGCCCAACGACGAGCCGCTCGACGCATGGCCCGATGAGCGGATCTGGGCGGAGCTGCAAACGCGCCTGGCGAGCGCCGGCTGGTCGGTGACCGAAGGCCCGATTTTTGAGAAGGGCGTCACACCGATGCGCAGCTACGTCTGCGAGCCGCTACGCCACGGCCGCCTGTTCCTCGCCGGCGACGCCGCGCACATCGTGCCGCCAACCGGAGCCAAGGGCCTGAACCTCGCCGTCAACGACGTGCGCCTGCTCGCCGCCGCGCTCGCCGGCTGGTATCGGAGCGGCTCGACCGACGGTCTCGAGAGCTACTCGGACGCGGCGCTCAGACGCGTCTGGCGCGCCCAGGACTTCTCCAACTACATGACCCAGTTGCTGCACCGCCTTGGGGACGACACTTTCGAGAGCAGACTCCAGCTGGCGCGCCTCGAATATCTCGCGCGCTCGAGCGCCGCGGCAACTAGCCTCGCCGAGAATTACGTTGGACTTCCCGCGACCGAGGAGTTCTGAGAGCGTGCATTCACGTGGCCTGGGACCATGGCTCAACTCCCGCCATGCAGGAGCCCCCTCTCGCCAGGGATGCCGCGACGCCAGAACGTTTAGTAGGTGGCTCGGCCGCCGCTGATGTCATAGACCGCTCCAGTGGAGAAGCTGCAGCGATCCGACGCCAGCCAGGCGACGAGTTCTGCCACCTCCTCAGGCCGCCCAACACGCTTCATCGGTATCAGGCTCGTGATGTGGGCGAGGACGTCGGGCGCCGTCTTCTCGTTCATCTCGGTGGCGATCACGGCCGGAGCGATCGCGTTGACGATCACGCCGGCGGTAGCGAGCTCCTTGCCGAGCGATTTGGTGAGACCGATGACAGCGGCCTTCGACGCCGAGTAGGCGCTCAGATTGGGATTGCCGTCCTTGCCGGCCATGCTCGCGAAGTTGACGATTCGCCCCCAGCCGCGCTCCACCATCCCCGGAATGACGGCGCGGCACATGGCGACGGTTCCGTGGACGTTGACGGCAAAGGTGCTCTCCCACTCCGCGCGCGTGGTCTCCCACAGCGGCTTGCCGGGACCGCCGATGCCGGCGCTATTGAGAAGGATGTCGACCGGCTCGAGCTCGGCGACCAACTGGCTCACGGCCTGCTCGTCGGTGATGTCGAGACGGTGGTCGGCTCCGTCGGCGATGTCGAGCGTGATCACGTCGTGGTGCTCGGAGCGAAGCCGCTCGGCACACGCGCGGCCCAGCCCGCTGGCACCTCCAGTCACGAGTGCGCGTCGTGGCCGATCGCTGCTCATGGCCTTATCCCTTAGTGGGACTCACGTGCGACCTGGTCGCCACTCGCACCGATCAGGAAGTTCAGATCGGCGCCGGTGTTGGCCTGCTGCACCGTGCTCACGTAGAGGCTTTCCCAGCCGCGCGACGGGTTGGCAAATGCCCGTGTCGCTGCTTCGGCCGTCGAGCGGCTCGCGAGATCCTCTTTCGTGGCGTCGATCTCCAGCCGCCGTGCTGGAACATCGAGGATCACGTAGTCCCCGCTGCGCACCAGTCCGAGCGGTCCCCCGGCCGCTGCCTCGGGCGACACATGCAGAACGACGGTTCCATAAGCCGTTCCGCTCATCCGCCCATCGCAGATCCGGACCATGTCGCGAACGCCCTGCTCGAGGAGCTTCTTGGGCAGCGGCATGTTCGCCACCTCCGGCATCCCCGGATAACCCTTCGGCCCGCACCCGCGGAGCACGAGCACCGAGTCTGCGTCGACCTCCAGCTCCGGATCGTCGATCCGGGCGTGGAAGTCCTCAATCGAGTCAAAGACCACAGCCCGGCCGCGATGGCGCAGCAGATGCTCGGATGCCGCGGAGGGCTTGATCACGGCTCCGGTGGGCGCGAGGCTGCCGTAGAGGACGGCGATCCCGGCGTGCGGCTGCAACGGATCAGATCGCGACCTGATCACCTCAGGGTCCCAGATCTGCGCGCCGGCCAGGTACTCGACGAGCGGTCGGCCGGTGACGGTCAGCGCGGTCGGATCGAGCAGGTCCTGGACCTCCCGGAGCACCGCGAGCAGACCGCCGGCACGATGGAAGTCCTCCATCAGGAACCTCCCCGATGGCTGCAGGTCGACGAGCAACGGCACCGATGCGCCGACGCTGTCAAAATCGTCTTGGGTCAAGGGGATACCGAGCCGACCCGCGATGGCAAGCAGGTGGATGACGGCGTTGGTGGAGCCGCCCACTGCCGCCAGCGCGACGATCGCGTTCAGGAACGAGCCGCGGGACAGGAACTCGCTGGGCCGGCGTTCGTCGTGGACCATCGAGACGACCAGAGTCCCCGTTTCGTGAGCCGCCTGAAGCAGCCGGCTGTCCGCCGCCGGCGTCCCGGCGACGCCGGGCATCGTGGTGCCGAGCGCCTCAGCCACCAGCGCCATGGTGGAGGCGGTGCCCATCGTGTTGCAGTGTCCGCGGCTGCGGATCATCGAGGACTCCGACTGCAGGAAGTCCTCCTGGGACAGCGTTCCCGCACGTACTTCCTCCGACAGCCTCCAAACGTCGGTGCCGCACCCCAGCGTCCGCCCGCGGAAGGTGCCGTTGAGCATCGGACCGCCCGGCAGCACCACCGCCGGCAGGTCTACCGACGCCGCCGCCATGAGCAGCGCCGGGATCGTCTTGTCACACCCTCCGAGCAGCACCACGCCGTCGATCGGGTTGGCGCGGAGCATCTCCTCGGCGGCCATGGCCGCCATGTTCCGCCACAGCATCGCGGTCGGGCGGACGTTGGTCTCGCCGAGCGAGACCACGGGGAGATTCATCGGGATGCCACCGGCCTCGTATACCCCCTGCTTGACGCTCTCGGCGACCTCGCTGAGATGCGCGTTGCAAGGCGTCAGGTCTGACGCAGTGTTCGCGATCGCGATGTGCGGACGACCGTCGAAGGCATGCTCGGGCAGGCCCCGCCGCATCCACGCCCGGTGGATATAGGCGTTGCGGTCGCTACCGGCATACCACTGCGAGCTTCGCGGGGTCGGCATCGGCGTCCTCGGGGTGGTCGGGCGAGGCTTAGGATCTGAGGCGTGCCCGAGCCTACCGATTGGCGGCCAGCGGAGCGGACGGACCGACCACGCAGCGGCGCGCCGACGTTGTTCGCCGCCAGCGTCGCGTCGGAGCGGTACTACGGGTTGGCGGAGGGGCCGCTCTGGGACGAGCATCGCGAGCGTGTGCTGTGGGTGGACGTCAATGCCGGACATGTCCACAGCGGCTCCTTGGACGGGTCCGTCATCACGCCTGCCGACCGGCTCGGCTTCGATGAGACAGTCGGCGCCGTGGTCTGCTCCGCCGAGGGACAACTGCTCGTCGCCGGCCGACGCGACCTCTATCGGGTGACGCGGGATTCGCGGCGTGAGATGCTGGCAAACGTCATCCCGGCCGGAAAGAACAGCCGGCTCAACGATGGAGCCTGCGATCCGGTTGGGCGGTTCCTTGTTGGCAGCCTGGCGCTCGACGCGCGCGTGCGCGACGAGTGTTTGTGGCAGATCGGCCCCGGTGGGAGCGTGGCGATCATCGATGACGACGTGACGCTCTCCAATGGCCTCGCCTGGTCCCCGGACGGAGCGGTCCTTTACAGCGTCGACACAGCTCTCGGCATCGTTTGCGCGCGACCCTACGACGCGGCGTCCGGGAACTGGGGTACCCGGGCCGT
>Ga0302325_10005307_pt1 | contig 29350 bp, 24 predicted proteins | sample Palsa_T0_2_FD_201948 | JGI IMG/M metagenome (GOLD analysis project Ga0302325, IMG submission 201948) | Peat permafrost microbial communities from Stordalen Mire near Abisko, Sweden - Palsa_T0_2 | ecosystem: Environmental > Terrestrial > Soil > Palsa > Peat permafrost | place: Sweden: Abisko...
GGAGTGATACAGCTCATAGGAGATGCGAAACGCCACCCGCTGGTAATGCGCGTTCAGCAAAAGCAGGAAATCCTTGTCCTCGGCGCAATTTCCGGCGCTGTCGCGGATTTCCGGCGCGGCGCCGTTCAGGAACATGCCGAGCGTGCGCATCCAGCCGCCGTTTTCCCAGTCCTTGGCGCCCATCCGCTTGCCGTCGGCGCGGAACCAGACGATGTTCTTGTCCGGATGCGAGGCGTCCGGATCGTTGTCGTAGAACGCGTAGCGATGGAAGTTCGGGTGCTGCTTGCGGTACTGGACCACGCGCCGGGCGAAATCGAGAAAGGCCTTGCGCCGATCGTCGAGATCCCAGTGGTACCACGAGATGTCATCGTCCTGGCAGTAGGCGTTGTTATTGCCTTGCTGCGTGCGGCTGAGCTCATCGCCCCCCGATATCATGGGCGAGCCCTGTGCGAGCGTGAGCGCGCACCAGAGGTTGCGCTTCTGCCGCTCGCGCAGCTCGATGATGGCTGGATCCTCGGTCGGACCTTCGACACCGCAGTTCCAGGTGTTGTTGTCGTCCGCGCCGTCGCGATTCTCCTCGCCGTTCGGCTCGTTGTGCTTGTGCTCGTAGCTCACGAGATCCTGGAGCGTGAAGCCGTCGTGCGCGGTGACGAAATTGACGCTCGCCGACGGCGGACGGCGCGTGCTCTCGTACAGGTCCGCGCTCCCGGCAAGGCGCGTCGCGATTTCCGAGTGCAGGCCCATATCGCCTTTCCAGAAGCTGCGCACCGTGTCGCGATACCGGCCGTTCCACTCCATCCAGCCGAGCGGGAAATTGCCGACCTGATAGCCGTTCTCGCCGAGGTCCCAGGGCTCGGCGATGAGCCTCACGGGCGCGAGCGTCGGATCCTGGTAAATGGTGTCGAAGAAGGCCCCGAGCTGATCGACCTCCTTCAGCTCGCGCGCGAGCGCGGAGGCGAGGTCGAAGCGGAAGCCGTCGACGTGCATCTCGGTCACCCAGTAGCGCAGGCTGTCCATGAGCAGCTGGATGGCACTTGGATGCTGCATGTTGAGGGTGTTGCCGCAACCGGTGAAATCCATGTAGTAGCGCGGATCGTTCGGCACGGTGCGGTAATAGGCCAGATTGTCGATGCCGCGGAGCGACAGGGTGGGCCCGGCGTGGTTGCCCTCGGCGGTGTGGTTGTAGACCACGTCGAGGATCACCTCGAAGCCGGCGTTGTGCAGATCCTTGACCATCTGCTTGAACTCGTGCAGCACCTCGATCGGACTCGACGATTTCGAGGCATAGCGCGGCTCGGGCGCGAAGAAGCCGAGCGTGTTGTAGCCCCAGTAGTTGCGCAGGCCCTTGTCGATGAGATGGCGGTCGTCCAGAAAATAATGCACCGGCATCAGCTCGATCGCGGTGATGCCGAGCGAGCGCAGGTGCGCCAGCACCGGCTCGGTGGCGATGCCGGCATAGGTGCCGCGCAACTCCTCGGGCACTTCCGGGTGCAGCTTCGTCATGCCGCGCACGTGCGCCTCGTAGATGAGGGTCTCATGCGCGGGGTGAGCCGGCCGCTTCTCGCCGCTCCAATCGAACGTTGGATCGACCACCGCCGCGAGCGGCGCGAACGGCGCGCTATCCCGATCGTCGACCGTCAGGTCTCCATCCGGGTCGCCCAGCTGGTAAGCGAACAGCTCGTCCGCCCACTGCAAAGGTCGGCCGATCGCCTTCGCGTACGGATCGAGCAACAGCTTCGAGGGGTTGAAGCGCAGCCCCGTATGCGGATCGTACGGTCCGTCCACACGATAGCCGTAGAGCTGCCCGGGCTTGATGTCGGGCAGATACAGGTGCCAGACCCCGCTCGTTCGCTCCCGGATGCGCATGCGGGTTTCGTTCTTGCCCGACGCGTCGAACAGGCACAGCTCCACCGATTCCGCGCCTTCGGAGAACAGCGAGAAATTGACGCCGCGCCCGTCGAAGGTCGCTCCTCTCGGAAAGGGCGAACCGGCGGACTGCTGCGCCCGTTCGCGCTGCGAGGACGGCGGGGTCACTGCGGTTTACGGGCGCAGTCATTGACTGCGCTCCGCGGCGGAGCGCGGCAAGCGACATCCATGGGTGGCATTGGTGTTCTCCTCACCGAGAGCGTGACCGCCGCCAAGGGCTTTCGCTGTCGGCAGCGGGCACTTGGCCTTGTAGGACACTCACGCACCACTGAGGCGCTGCGGCCACACCCAATCCCGGATCTCGGGCATGTCTTGGCCGTAACGATTGATGTAGTGGCGATGCTCGACCAGCTTGTCCGTGAGCTGCTGCTTCAAGTAAGTGCCTTCGCTGCCGGTTTGCGGCAGCCGGTTGGTCGCATCCATCGCGAGGTGAAAGCGATCGAGGTCGTTCAGCACGGTCATGTCGAACGCCGTCGTGATGGTGCCCTCCTCCTTGTAGCCGCGCACGTGGAAGTTGTCATGATTGTGGCGCCGATACGTGAGCCGATGGATCAGCCATGGATAGGCATGGAAAGCAAATATGACCGGCTTGTCCTTGGTGAACAGCGAGTCGAAGTCGTAATCGGAGAGGCCGTGCGGGTGCTCGGAGGGCGGCTGCAGCTTCATGAGATCGACGACGTTGACCACCCGGATCTTGAGCGCGGGCAACTGCTCGCGCAGGATCGAGACGGCGGCGAGCGTTTCCAGCGTAGGAACATCGCCGCAGCACGCCATGACCACATCCGGCTCGCCGTGCTGATCATTGCTGGCCCATTGCCAGATGCCGACTCCCTCGGTGCAATGCTTGATCGCCGCATCCATGGAGAGCCACAGCGGTGCGGGGTGCTTGCCGGCGACGATGACGTTCACATAGTGCCGGCTGCGCAGGCAATGATCGACCACCGACAACAGACAGTTCGCGTCGGGCGGGAGATAGACTCGCACGATCTCGGCTTTCTTGTTGACCACGTGGTCGATGAAACCAGGATCCTGATGCGTGAAGCCATTGTGGTCTTGCCGCCAGACATGCGAGCTCAACAGATAGTTGAGCGATGCGATCTTGTGGCGCCACGGCAGCCCCGCGGTGACCTTCAGCCACTTGGCGTGCTGATTGAACATCGAATCCACGATGTGGATGAAGGCCTCGTAGCAATTGAACAGCCCGTGCCGCCCCGTGAGCAAGTATCCCTCCAGCCACCCTTCGCATTGGTGCTCGCTCAGCATCTCCATCACCCGTCCCTGGGGCGCAAGAAAGTCATCCGTCGCGAGGACCGGCAGCTCCCATTGCCGCTGCGTTGCCTCGAACACCGACTCGAGGCCGTTCGACAGGGTCTCGTCGGGCCCGAATATCCTGAAATTGCGGCTCTCCGCGTTCATCGTCACCACGTCGCGCAAGTAGCGGCCGGCAACGTGGGTCGCGCCGATTCCCGCGATCCCCGGGTTTGCGACATCCAGCGCGTAATCGGCAAAATCCGGCAAGCGCAAGTCGCGCAGCAGCTTCCCCCCGTTCGCGACCGGATTCGCCCCCATGCGCCGCTCGCCCCTGGGCGCGAGCGCCCGGATCTCGGCCTTCAGCCGTCCGCGATCGTCGAAGAGCTCTTGCGGGCGGTAGCTGCGCAGCCATTCCTCGAGGAGCTTGAGGTGCGTGGGATTGGTGGCCGGGTCGGTGATCGGCACCTGGTGCGCGCGAAACGTGCCTTCCACTTGTTTGCCGTCCACCACTTTGGGCCCGGTCCATCCCTTGGGCGAGATGAGCACGATCATCGGCCACCGGGGTCTTTCGATCGCCGCGCCCGAGACGCCGGCCGTGGATCGGGCATCCCGTTGAATCGCGCCGATCCGCTCGACGGCCGTATCGAGCGCCGCCGCCATGGCGGTGTGCATGGGCATGGGCTCGTGTCCCTCGACGTAGTGGGGCTCCCACCCGCATCCGCGCAGGAGCTGATCGAGCTCCTCGCGCGAGATGCGCGCCAAGATGGTCGGGTTCGCGATCTTGTAGCCGTTCAGGTGCAAAATGGGCAATACCGCACCGTCGCTCGCCGGATTCAGGAACTTGTTGGAATGCCACGAGGTTGCGAGCGGTCCCGTTTCCGCCTCGCCGTCGCCGACGACGCAGGCGACGGTGAGCGCGGGATTGTCGAACACCGCGCCGAACGCATGGCTCAACGAGTAGCCGAGCTCGCCGCCCTCGTGGATGGATCCGGGACATTCCGCGGACGCATGGCTCGGGACTCCGCCCGGAAAGGAGAATTGCGTGAACAGGCGCTTCAATCCGGCCTCGTCCTCGCTCACGCTCGAGTAGATCTCGCTGTAGGTGCCTTCCAGATAGGTACCCGCGATCACCGCCGGACCGCCGTGCCCCGGACCCGAGATGTAGATCATGTCGAGGTCGTACTTGTTGATGACCCGGTTCAGGTGGGTGTAGATGAAATTCTGACCCGGCGTCGTGCCCCAGTGGCCGAGCAGCATGCGCTTGATCTGCGCGGGAGCAAGCGGCTCTCGGAGCAGGGGGTTGTCGCAAAGATAGATCTGTCCCACCGATAAGAAATTCGCCGCTCGAAAGTACGCGTCCATCCGCTGCAAGAGCGCGTCGTTCATGGTCCAAGAGTCCTGTGTCATGCCTCTGCTCCTTGGGGAGGTCGCCCGAGCGTCTCCGCCGTCATGCGTGCGATCACCGATTCCTCGTCCGTCTGAATGACGCGCACGGCGACCCGGGCCGCCGAGATGACAGGCGCGTGCTCGCGATTGCGCACCTCGTCGAGATCCACTCCCAAAAATTGCAAGCCCTCGCAAATCCGGGTGCGCACCGGCACCGAGTTCTCGCCGATTCCGCCCGCGAACACCAGCGTGTCCAGTCCGCCGAGCGCGCCGGCGAAAGCCGCGATCCATTTTTTAGCCTGGTAGCAAAAAACGCCGATCGCCTCCGCGGCGCGCATGTCCTCGCGCTCGTGCGAGAGCAGATCGCGCACGTCCGAGCTCGTCTCGGAAATGCCGAGGAGCCCCGACTCGTGGTTCACCATTCTCTGCAGGGAGTCCGCATCCCGACCTTCGGATCTTGCGAGGAAGGTCAATATCCCAGGATCGAGATCTCCCGAGCGCGTGCTCATCGGCAGCCCGGCCGCCGGCGTGAATGCCATGCTGGTGTCGATGCTGCGCCCGTCGCGCACCGCGGCGATGCTCGCGCCGTTGCCGAGGTGCGCGAGAATGACGCGGCCGCGCTCGGCGGCCGGGTCGCCCAAGCGCGCGAGCTCTTGCAGCAGGAAGGTGTACGAGAGGCCGTGGAACCCATAGCGTCGCACGCCCTGTGCCTCGTAGCGCCGTGGAATCGGCAATAAAGTCGCCACTCGCGGCATGGTGCGGTGGAAGGCCGTGTCGAAGCACGCCACCTGGACGAGCCGCGGAAAGCGCCGGCCGAGGGTCTCGATGAGCTCGATCTCCTGCGGCAAGTGCTCAGGGTCGTAGGGAATGGCGGCCTTGAGCTCCTCGAGCAGCTGCGGCGTGACGCGCGCCGGCTGCGCATGCGTCATGCCGTGCACGACCCGGTGACCCACCGCGCTCACGTCGGCGAATCGCGGCTGCGACTCGAGCCACTTCACCAGCGAGTCGACCGCCGATCGGAAGCTTCCCGCATCGAGCGCGATGCGCTGCGCCTCCTTCCCCTTCCCGGCGCTCACCTCGAACGCCGCGCCGGGCTGTCCGATGCGCTCGATTTTTCCGTATTCCAGCTTCGCAGGATCGGAGCCGGGCCCGTAGAACGCGAACCGGATGCTCGATGAACCCGCGTTGATGGTGAGCACCGACATGATGGGCAGTCTGCCACAACCATGATGACAATGATTCGATAGGCCGGGCCGCGTCAGCCCGGGCCGCGTCAGGCGGCCGCGTCAGGCTCGGCCGCGCAGACCATCCGCCGTGCGGTGACGCCCTCCTTGCCCGCGGGGAAGCCCCCCCGTACCATCCATCCACAAGCGCGCCGCGCGGCGCGTAAGGGGAGCAGTCCGTGAGCATAGCCTCCGAGTTCAAAGAATTTGCAATGAAGGGCAACGTCGTCGACCTCGCCGTCGGCGTGATCATCGGCGCCGCTTTCGGAAAGATCGTGTCTTCGCTGGTAGGCGACATACTGATGCCGACGCTCGGCAAGCTCGTCGGCGGTTTCAACTTCTCCGACCTTGCCTTCGGATTGGGCAAGGATCCGACGGGCAAGGACGTCCTGATCAAGTATGGAGCGTTCCTGCAGAACATCTTCGATTTCCTCATCATCGCGTTCGTGCTTTTCTGCACCATCAAGTTCATCAACCGCTTGAAGAAGCCCCCGGCTCCGTCGGCCGCAGCTCCCCCGCCGCGTCAGGAAGTGCTGCTCGAGGAAATTCGCGACTTGCTCGCCAAGCGCGCCTGAACTCGAGAGGCCTCGTGCGGCACCGATTCGGGCGCCGCGCCGTCCTCATCCATAACGAGTTATTTCACGCCGCGCTGCGGCGTTAAGGAGGAATTTTGACTTCGTACCGTCGCCCGTTCGTCACCGTGATTCTCGTCTGCGCGAGCGCCGCCGCGCCGGGCGCCGTTGCGCTCGCCGACGACGCCCCGGCCCCGCCGCCGCCGCAGGACACCTGGATCGGCAAGGGACAAGCCGGGTTCCTGGAGTCCAAGGGCAACAGCAACGCGGAATCCATCAACGGCGACGTCGACCTGTCGCGCTTCGACGGTGCCTGGAAGAACGACATCTATGTCGCCGCTCTCTACGGCAAGAACAACGGCATCGTTTCCGCCGAGCGCTACGAGGCCCACCAGCAGACCAATTACAACTTCGCGCCCCAGATGTTCGCGTTCGGCGGCTTGCGCTACGAGCACGACCTGTTCGATGGCTTTCAGTATCAGGCAGCGCCGCCGCCGGTTTGGGCTACAAGTTCATCGATGGCAAAGACACGACCTTGAGCGCGCAGATCGGCGCGGGCTTTCGGCAGATACGTCCGGAGATCCTCACCACGGCGCCCGACGGCGAAGTGACATCGCGCACGCCGCTGGACTTGACCCGCTCGGGTATCGGCACGGCCGAGGTGGACTTCATGCACAAGTTCTCCTCGAGCACGATCCTGACCGAGAAGTACTACATGGAAGCCGGCGCCGGCAACACGATGCTGCAAAACAACCTGCAGCTCGCGGTGAAGATGACGACCAAACTTGCGCTCACGATCGGCTACCAGGTCATCGACAATACCAATCCGCCCCCCAGCATGCCGCGGTTGAAGAAGGTCGATCAGCTCACGACCGTGAACCTGCAGTTCTCCTTCTAGCGCACGCGGCGCGGCTAGCGCCGCAAGGCGAGGCCCCACGCGAGCGCGACGAGTGCGAGCGCCGCGGTCCCCGCGGCGATCTGCACACCGCGACCGCGGCTCCTCGGCACGCCGAGGCGCGAGTAGAGCCAGCCGGTCGCGACGCCCGCGATGAAACCGAGCGCATGGGCCAGCACGTCCACGTGCTGATCGCCGGCACCGAGGAGGGCGAGCAGCGCCACGCCGCCGAATACCGGACCGTATGCATAATTGAACCGCTCGCGGCGTGTCAGGCCGTGACGCCAAGCGAAGCCCACCAGCAATCCCAGCGCCGCGAATACCGCGGTGGAGGCGCCTACGGCCCGGTGCGTCGACGGCGAGATCAACATGTCCGCGTAATTCGCGGCGGCCGCGGAGGCGAGAATGCTCGCCCACGCGATGCCGGGCCCGAATGCACGGCCTGCGAGCCCGCCGATGGCGACGCCGAACAACAAGTTGCCGAGCAAGTGCGCCTGATCGAGGTGCAGGGTGAGCGCCGTCACGGCGCGCCACCATTCGCGCGCGGCGCCCCGGCGCGCATCGAGCGAGCCTCGCGCGAGCCACTCGGCCCCGAATGCCTGGATTCCCGCGCAATACGCGACCAGCACCAGCAACGCGGCGTATATCCCTGACCCGAATTCCGCACCGGAAAAAGGCACGAAAACCGGCGGCGCGCGCCGCGCGGGTGCGCGCTCGAGCGCATAACGCTCGAGCTCCTCGCGCGCGGCCGCGATCTGCCCGAGGGGGACCATGAGCTCGCACTCGGCGCCGAGTTCCACCGTCTCGTAAGGAATATCTTTCGCCGCCAACACGAGCGCCGCTTCGGCACAAGCCCGCTGTGAGCCCTTGAGGACCGCGACACGCGCGGTGAGATCGTCGGTCTCGCTCAAGGAGTGTTGCTCTCCGCGGAAATCATGGCGACAGCTCCTCTAGGTGCGGGAGCGTAGTGTAAGGCTCGCTCAGGTGCTACGCGGCTCCGCGAGCATGCGATAGACCTTGAGCACCCGCGGCACGTAGGCCATGGTCTCGGAGAAGGGAGGAATTTGCCCGCCGTTGCGATCCACCGCTTCTTCCCCCGCGTTGTAAGCGGCGAGCGCGAGGCGCACGTCGTGGCCGAAACGATCCATCAGGAATTTCAAATAAGCCGCCCCGCCACGGATGTTCTGAATCGGATCGTAGCGGTTCGATACGCCGAAGCGGGTCGCCGTGGCCGGCATCAGCTGCATGAGCCCCACCGCACCTTTCTTCGAGACCGCCCGCGAATTGAATCCCGATTCCACCACGATGACCGCCCGCAGAAGATTCGGCTCCACCGCGGCAGTGACGGCCACTTTCTCGATGATGGAATCGTATTGCGTGGCGCGCGCGAGCACCGCCGGATTGTAATGATCGCCGCTCTGGGTCATGTCGTGAGACGAGAACGCCAAGAGCTTGTAGCGGTTGTCGTCCGGCACGTCGGTGTAATGCCGCACCCCGTCCGCGTCCAGATAAGTGTAGATTTTCGGGTGGGCCCCGACGTTCGTGGCACACAGCATCGCGGCCAGAAAAATGAACGGCTTGAACGACATGGCGGAGCTCCGTCGGGAACAATAGACGAAGGGGCGCCGGCCCGATGAGATGCGCATCACCGTTTGGGGCGCGCTGCCCGGGACGAAAGGCCCGGCACGCGAAGGCGGCCTGCCGCCAGGCAGATAACGGAGATTTAACCTCGATTATTTGCACGTGCACTCACTCCGCCGCGGGCGCACAGCTAGAATTCCAAGCAAGCTTAACGTTGGTTTTAAGGGCGTTCCGGCCCGGCCCAGGTCCCTTGCGAGATCGTTTTCCGCACCGCAGCATCCAGGAATTTCGAGCACCGATGAGCACACCGGAAAGATTGGTATCACAGACCCTGGCTCCCCCTGCCGTCGCCGTTCCGGTTCCCTGGACTCACACCGCGCGGCGCACCGCCGTCGGTGCGCGGACCTGGCTGGTCACGGCCTTCCTGTTCTTTCTGCCCGTGGTCACCTACTGGCCGGCCACCTTTCACGAATATGGACTGCGCGACGACTACTCGAATCTGCGCGAATCGCACGAGGAGATCGGCAAAATCGTGCAATTCTGTGCCTCGCACGCACGCCCGATTTACGGTTGGCTGCTGCAATCGACCTACGGACAGACCACGAGCGTGCACAACCTCGAGTGGATGCGCCTGTTCGCCTCGTTCCTGCTCGGCTCGATATCTCTCGTGATGTACCGGGGCCTCCGCGCCCTGGGCTGGTCGTCGAGCTCGAGTCTGTGCGTCGCCGTCCTCATCTCGTTGGTGCCCGCCTCGCAAGTGATCGCCGGCTGGGCGGTCGGCTGGCCGTACGCCGCCACTGCGCTCCTGGCGCTGCCCGCATTCTTCACCGTCGAGGGCGCGCTGTCGGTCCGGCCGGCCGCGGGCACCGCGCGATTCGTGGGTCAGTGGACGCTCGGAGCCGCCCTCATGGTCGTGTGCGCGCTCACCTATCAGCCGAGCGCGTTGTTCTATGTCGTGCCCATGGCGGGGGCGCTCATCGCCCGGCGCGAGCGGGGACTCACCGCAACCGTGCGCTGGACGCTCGCGCACGCCGCCGTCATCTTCACCTCGCTCGGCGTCGCTTATTGCACCATGACGGCGCTGTACTCGGCGGGTGTCTTCGTCAAATCGGGACGCGTCGCCTTCGAGCATCATTGGGGCGACAAGATCGCGTGGTTCCTGTCGGAGGCACTGCCGAACGCCCTCAGCCTGTTCGTGCTGAACGACAACAACCACCGCGATCACGCCCTGTATCTCTGCTGTGCGGCGGTGGTGGGGCTGATACTGGTCGTGGGCGCCTACCTCGAGTGGAAGCGCCACGGCCGCGAGCGCGGCATCATCTGGATGGGAGGCCTTCTCGGGCTGCCGGTGCTCGCCTTCACTGTGAGCCTGGTGGCTTCCGAGCACTACGCGACCTATCGCACCGTGCTCGCCCTGACCGCCGTGCTGGGGTGTTTTCTCGTCGCGTCGCTCCGTACGCTCACCGCGCGGTGGAATCCGGCCAATGTGCGGCTGTTCGCGGCGCTCGCGTTCACCGTCGCGTTCGTGATCGCGCGCCATCACGTCAACGCCCTCATCGCCGCGCCCCAGGGCAACGAGTGGGGGCTGATTCTCGAGGGAGCAAAGCACGTTCATCTCACGCCGACGGCCAAGCCGCGCGTCTTCGCGATCGCCTCGAGTCCGGCCGACATCTCGACCGCCACCATCTATCACGACGAGTTCGGCTCGCTGTCGTCGAACTCGGAGTGGGTGCCCAAGGAAATGTTCAAGCGCGCCATGCACGATCTGCATCCCGAGATCGCGAACATCAATGCCCGTTACGAGTTTTCCGAAGGCTACAAGTTGCCCGCCGGCCAGCACTACGATTTGATCATCGACATGCGCCGGCTGCGCCAGTTCTACACCGACAATTAACCGAGCCGCCGCGCGCACCCTCCCGCCGCGCTTCAGAGTCCGAGGAAGTCCCGCGCTCGACCGCTGAGAATCGCCGCCTTGACCGCCAGCGGCCAGAAGGCGTGCATCGCTATGGGCTTCAAGGGGGTGAGGGGCATGTCGAAGGCTGCGCTCGGATGCGCCATTCGACCCGCGAGCGCGCGTCCCATGGCGGTTGCCATCGCCACCCCGCGGCCGTTATATCCCAGGCAGATGAGCACGCCGGGCGCGGGCTCGTGCACGTGCGGATAATGATCCCAAGTCATCGCGAGCCGTCCGCCCCAGGCGTGCGTCCACTCGATTCCCTCGAGCACCCGCCAGAGTCTCGCGGCGTACCGAGTCAAATGCGGAATTGCCGCGGGGGCGGCGATCTCGCGCATGGGCCCGCGGCCACCGATCAACAGGCGGTGCTGCGCATCGATCCGGTAGTACACGGTGATGTTGCCGCTCTCGTAGAGCACCGGGCGGTCGGGAAGAATGCTCCGGCGCGCCGCATCGGCAAGCGGTGCGCTCGCCGCAATGGCGCCAAAAAGCGGAACGATCGTGCGGCGCAGCCCGGGCCACAGAGGATCGGTATAACCGTTGCTCGCGAGCACGACCTGCATCGCCGTGACCGCGGCTCTCCCGGTGTCGAGTCGCCAGCCGCCATCCACCCTCTTCATTCCGCACACGCGGGTGTGGGCGTGCACGCGCGCGCCTGCCTCGATCGCGGCCTGCGCGAGACCGCGCGCATAGCTGAGCGGATTCAAGTCCCCGCCACGTCGATCGAGCATCGCGCACGAATAGCGGTCGGTGCCGGTGGCGCGCGCGAGCGCTGCACCTTCGAGCAGCTCGACGGGCGCTCCCCGCCGCTCGAGCTGCGCGCACGTCCTCTGTATCGCGGCCGCGTGCCGCGCGCGCACGGCTGCGCGCAGCGTGCCGTTTTGCCGCGCATGGCAATCGATGCCGTGCTGTCTCACCAGGTCGAAGACCAGCGCGGGAGCCGCGCCCGCCAGAGCATTCATGCGCGCGCCGAGATCGGCGCCGAAATCGTGCTCGACGGTGTCCGGATCGAGCTTGAGGCCGGGGTTGACCTGTCCCCCGTTGCGGCCCGACGCGCCGAATCCGATTTCTTCGGCCTCGAGCAACACCACGGCCGCTCCCGATCGCGCAGCGTGCAGCGCCGTGGACAGTCCGGTGATGCCCCCGCCCACGACCGCGACGTCGGTGCGCACATCGGCCTCGAGCGGCGGCGCCGCGGGGGCGGGCGATGCGGTATCTGCGTACAAGTTGGCCATTGATTAGGCTGGTGCGTGCGGCCTACCATGCGGTAGGCAAATTGTCTTTAACAAGAAGGAAAGACCATGCGATATGGCGGTTTGGGAGGACTCATCGTTCTGATCGCCGATGTCTGGGCGATCGTGAACATTTTTCAAAGCGGCGCGAGCACCGCGGACAAGGTGCTGTGGACGGTGCTCGTGGTCGTGCTGCCGATCTTGGGCTTCATTCTCTGGTTTTTCTTGGGGCCCCGCACCGGCCGAGCGTGAAGGCGACGCGCGCTTCAGGCGCGCAGGCGCACCGGACCGAGCAGCATCGCTGCCTCGTAACAGCTGTCTCGCAACGCCGAGTCGATGGTGCCGAGCAAGCGCTCGCGCGCGCTGCGCGATTCCGCCACCGGCGCCTTCACGGCGGTCCCCAGATGGAACACCGTCGTGTCGAGCGCCTTCTGCAGATTCCCCGCACGATCCGTGTTCGCGGCGCCGGGCTTGGTCGACAGCACGCGCCGATCGAGGAAGCGCAGATCATCGGTCAATGCGGTCAGCTGGCGCTTGCAGCGCTCGACCACCGCGAGCGCCTGCGGATCCTCGAAGCTCGCCAGCGCGCGAACGTCCTCGCGGGCACCATTCAGTACTCGATCGAGACGATCGAGCCACTCAATCCACGATAATGAACTTTGCATACTTCCCTTCCTGAAAGGTCGTGTGCCGGGAAGAACCGCGCTCAACCGGGCGCCGATAAGCGCTATTATTTTGAGCGCACAGAGTACCCATGTTGAGCGCGCATCGCCACTGCCGCCGCGATGAAAAATTCGGGATTGATGTGAGGCGGCTGTAGGAATATTCGGCAATACGTTGAATTGACTAATTATGGTGAACTCCAGCGAGAAGCGGGCGATGGCACGGCGCGGGCACGAGCGTCACAAGCTGAGCGCTTTGTCCTGGCTCCGCGCGAGCGTGCTGGGAGCGAACGACGGCATCGTGTCAATCTCGAGCCTCATCCTGGGCGTGGCCGCGGCACACGCGAGTCATGCGGACATTTTGTTGAGCGGTATTGCGGCCCTCGTCGCGGGCGCAATGTCAATGGCCGTCGGCGAATACGTCTCGGTGCATTCGCAAGCCGACACTGAAGCGGCCGCGCTCGCCCAGGAGCGCGCCGAGCTCGAGGTGGATCCCGTCGGCGAACGCCACGAGCTTACCGACATTTACCGCCGCCGCGGGCTTTCCGCCGCTCTTGCGCGCGAAGTCGCCGAGCAATTGACGGCCCATGATGCGCTCGCGGCCCATGCGCGCGACGAGCTCGGCTTTTCCAGTCTATCTCTGGCGCGTCCCGTGCAGGCCGCACTCGCGTCCGCGGGCAGCTTCACCGCCGGCGCCGCGGTCCCGCTGCTCGTCGCCGTGCTCGCGAACCCCGCTTACGTCATACCCATCACCGTCGCCACTTCGCTCGCATGTCTGTTTTTCTTGGGCGTGCTCTCGGCGCGGGCCGGCGGCGCGCACATCATCACCGCGGCAGTGCGCGTCACGTGCTGGAGCGCGCTCGCGATGGGCGTCACCGCGGGCGTCGGCACGCTGGTCGGAACCCTGACTCGAGGTGCTGCATGACTCGAGGTTCTACATGAACGCCGCGATGAATCGTCGCATCGTGCTCGCTGCCCGACCTCGCGGCACCGCCGATCTCTCCTGCTTTCGCCTCGAGAGCGTACCGCTCCCACCGCTGCGCGAAGGCGAGCTGCTGCTGCGCACCGTGTACCTGTCGCTCGATCCGTACATGCGCGGGCGCATGAGCGATGCGCCCTCGTACGCGCCCCCGGTCGCCGTCGGCGCCGTCATGATCGGGCAGACCGTGTCTGTGGTGGTGGCTTCGCGCCACCCGCGCTGGCACCCGGGCGATCGAGTACTCGCCGGCAGCGGCTGGCAGGAGTACGAGGTGACTACGGGCGGCTCTCTGGTGAAGCTCACCGTGGATATGGAGCCCGCATCCTATGCGCTCGGCGTGCTCGGGATGCCCGGCTTCACCGCGTTCGTGGGATTGCTCGATATCGGCATGCCCCAGCCGGGCGAGACACTGGTGGTCGCTGCGGCCACCGGAGCCGTGGGCTCGGTCGTCGGTCAGATCGGGAAATTGAAGGGCTGCCGCGTCGTCGGCATCGCAGGCGGTGCGGACAAGTGCGCGTGGGCCGTACACGAGCTCGGGTTCGACGACTGCATCGACCATCGCTCCACGGCGCTCGACGCTCAGCTGGCCGCCGCCTGCCCCGGCGGCATCGACATTTACTACGAGAACGTCGGCGGCAAGGTGTTTCGAGCCGTGCTTCCCCTGCTCAACGCACACGCGCGCATCCCGGTCTGCGGCCTGATCTCGCAGTACAACGAGAGTTCGGAGCAATCGACGGGCGATTCGGCGAAGCAGCTCATGCGCGCGATTCTGGTGAAGCGTCTCAGCGTGCGCGGCTTCATCATCAGCGACGGACACGATCATCGTCGGCCCGACTTTCTGGACTCGATGGCCGGATGGCTGCGGGCGCGCCGGATCAAGTACCGGGAGCACGTCGTCCAGGGACTCGAGAGTGCGCCCGAGGCTTTTCTCGGCCTGTTGGCGGGGCGTAACTTCGGCAAGGTCGTGGTCGCGCTTAGTTCCTCCGCGCAGGATGGCCAAGAATGAGGGGCTCGGCCGCCGACGCGACCGCGCTCATGCGCGTCACGCAGATGGAAGAGGCGGACCGCTTGACCGTGCAAGCCGGCACGCCCGGAATCGATCTCATGCAGAACGCAGGCTCGGCCGTCGCGCGTGAGATCCTGCGCCGCTGGTCGCCGCGGCCGACTGCGGTGCTCTGCGGGCCCGGCAATAACGGCGGCGACGGATTCGTCGTCGCGCGCGTGCTTGCCGCTGCAGGCTGGCCCGTCCGGCTTGGCTTAGCAGGATCGATGCAGCAGTTGCGCGGTGATGCGCGCCATCACGCGGCGCTATGGCGGCGTCCGGTCGAGCCGCTCGAGATGGGCGTACTCGAGGAAGCCGCTCTCGTGGTCGACGCCTTGTTCGGATCGGGACTGCGCCGGCCGTTGAGCGGCGAAATCTCGCGCATCCTCGAGCTTGCGGTGAAACGCCGGGTGCCCGTCGTCGCGGTCGATGTGCCGAGCGGACTGCTCGGCGACACGGGCGAGTCGCTCGGCGCTGTGCCCGCCGTGTTGACCGTGACTTTCACGCGCAAAAAGCCCGGGCACGTGCTGTTGCCGGGTCGCGAGCTGTGCGGCGAGACGGTGGTTGCCGACATCGGCACGGCCGCGGCTCTTCTCGAGCGCATCGCAATCGATACATGGGAGAACGATCCGGCGCTCTGGCGCCGCGATCTGCCGCAGCTGCGCGCATCCGGCAACAAATACTCGCGCGGGCACGCCCTGCTCTGGGGCGGCTATCCCACCACGGGAGCCGCACGCATGGCGGCGCGCGCCGCCGCGCGCGCGGGCGCAGGCCTCACCACGATCGCCGTGCCGCTCGAGGCGCTGCCGGTCTACGCGGCCGCGCTCACGAGCATCATGGTGCGCGCGGCCGCTGCGCCCGCGGATCTCGGCAAGCTCCTCGAGGATTCGCGCTTCAATGCGCTGCTCATCGGTCCAGGGGCGGGCGTCGACGCCTCGACGCGGGCCCGCGCGCTCGCGATGCTCGCGACGCAGCGCGCGGTGCTTCTCGACGCCGATGCCATCAGCGCATTCGCACAAGACCGCAGGGCCCTCTTTGCCGCAGTCGCCGGCCCGTGCGTGCTCACGCCTCACGATGGTGAGTTCGCGCGTCTGTTCGACGCCTCCGGGGACAAGCTCGCGCGTGCGCGTGCGGCGGCGCGCACCAGCGGCGCGGTAATCGTGCTCAAGGGCGCGGACACCGTCATTGCCGCGCCCGACGGCCGGGCCGTGGTCAATTCGAATGCGCCCGCGACGCTCGCGACGGCGGGCGCCGGGGATGTACTCGGCGGCATGATCTTGGGATTGCTCGCGCAAGGCATGGAGGCGTTCTGGGCCGCGGCGGCGGGGGTCTGGCTGCACGGGGCCGCGGCGAGCGACTTCGGGCCCGGCCTGCTCGCCGAGGATCTCCCCGATTTATTGCCGGGCGTACTGCGCCGGTTGCTCGCGCCGTGACGCCCTGGTTTCCCCGCATCACTCTCCACACCCTCGCCATCATGGTGGCGCTGTTCACCTACGTGCTCACCACGCGCTTGGAGCGCGAGCGGCGGCCGCCGTCCGTCGCGATTTCCTGGGTGCTCGCGATGATCGCGCTCCCCTACCTCGCGCTCCCCATGTACATCTTGTTCGGACGCCGCAAACTCCGGCGCAAGATCACGCCGTGTCTCGTGGGACCGTCGAGCGCGGCGCACTGGGCGGAGTCCCTGATCGAGAGCTTCGGGCTGCCCGGACCTGCCCCCGCGCGCGTGCGCATGCACGCCGACGGCGCCGAGGCCTCGAGCGCGCTGTTCGAGCTCATGGCCGGTGCCGAGCGGCGCCTGGACCTGTGCACCTACATGCTCGGCGATGACGCGTTCGGCGAGGACGTCACGGCGCGCCTGATCGCGTGCGTCGCGCGTGGCGTGCGGGTGCGATTTCTCATCGACGGCGTGGGGGCGATCTTCCTGCCGAGGCACTGGTTCCAGCGCATGCACGCGGCGGGAGCCGAGACGGCGATATTCTCCCCGCTCCTGGCGCGCGAGACTCAGGGTCCGCGGAACCTGCGCAATCACCGCAAGTGGGTGATCGCCGACGGCGAGCGATTGTGGACGGGCGGCCGCAATCTCGCCGCGGAGTATTTCTGCGGGACGCCGGGCTCAGCGCCCTGGACCGATCTGTCCTTCGATCTCGACGGCCCGGTCGCCGCCTCGGCTGCGAACCAATTCGAAGTCGATTGGGTGGCCGCCGGGGGCAAGCCGGCCGCGCGGGCGGTCGCGCCTCCCGGAGAGGATGTGGGAAGCCGCGCGCAATTTCTGCCGAGCGGGCCCGATCAGACCGAGGACACCGTGCGGGCACTCCTCATCGATGCGTGCTTCCACGCCACCGAGCGCATGCTCGCCGTGACGCCCTACTTCGTCCCGGATTCGAACCTGGAGACCGCGATTCGCCTCGCGGCGCGGCGCGGCGTGAAGGTCGATCTGTGTATCCCCGCTAAATCGAACCATCGCCTCGCGGATTTCGTGCGCAATCGTTCATTGCGGGCGCTCGCGGCCGCCGGCGTGTCGATCCACCTGCTGCGGAACATGAACCACGCCAAGGCCGTGGTGTTCGACCGCGGCCTCGCCCTCTCCGGCTCCCCGAATCTCGACTCGCGGAGCCTGCTTCTCAATTACGAATCGGCCGTGGTGTTCTACGGCAAGCGCGAGATCGAATGGCTGGCGAGCTGGATCACCGACTTGATGCCGGCAGCCGACCCCTTCGACGCCCGCCCGCCCGGTTTGTGGCGCGACCTTGCGGAAGGATTGGTGCTCACCCTCGCCTATCAACTCTGAGGCTGCGGTGCTTCCCGCGAAAGGGGTAGGAAACCGCCTACAGGGCGCGCCGTGGGATGATGCGACCCACCGCGATGTGCGCATAGTATTCTTCGACGTTCTGAAGGCAGGTGCCCGTTAGTGGAATTCAAAGACTATTACAAAGTCATGGGCGTTGCGCGCGACGCGACCGAGGCGCAGATCAAGCAGGCCTATCGCAGACTCGCGCGCAAGTATCACCCCGACGTCAGCAAGGAGCCCGAAGCCGAGGCCCGCTTCAAGGAAGTGGGCGAGGCTTACGAAGTGCTGCGCACTCCCGAGAAACGCGCGGCCTATGATCAGCTAGGATCGGGACCGCGGCCTGGCCAGGACTTTCGTCCGCCTCCGGACTTCGGCACGGGCTTCGAGTTCAGCGGCGCCGGGCCCGGGGAGGGAGCGGGCGACTACAGCGAGTTCTTCGAGTCCCTCTTTGGCAGAGCCGGCGGCGGCGCGGGCCGCGCCGGTCGGCGCGGCTTCGACCCCGGCCACGGAGAGGACCACCACGCCAAGGTACTCCTCGATTTGGATGCCTCGCTCGAAGGCGGATCGAGGAGCCTCACGCTGCGAGTGCCTGAGATCGACTCCGAAGGCCGGATCAGCGCGCGCGAGCGTGTGCTCAACGTGCGCGTGCCGAAGGGCATCCTGCCGGGGCAGACCATTCGGCTCGCCGGTCAGGGGGCGCCGCCGCACGGCGGGGGCCAAGGAGAGAGCAAGCCGGGCGATCTTTACATCGAGGTCGAATTCCAGCCCCATCCGCTGTACCGCGTCGAGGGCCGCGATCTGTATGTCGACCTGCCCGTGGCGCCCTGGGAGGCCGCGCTCGGGGCGACCGTGAAGACCCCGACACCGGGTGGCATCGTCGATCTGAGGATCCCGCCCGGATCGCAGGCCGGCACGAAGCTGCGCCTCAAGGGGCGGGGCATGCCCTCCTCGCCGCCGGGAGATCTCTACGCCGTGCTGCACATCGCCCTGCCGAAAGCAGCCGACGATAAGGGCAAAGCCGCTTACCGCGCGCTCGCGGAAGCACTACCGTTCAATCCCCGCGCAGGTCTCGGAGTGTAATCATGTCGACATCCGATGAATATTTTCTGTCCGGCGATATCCTCGATGACGGGACCGAAGTGAGCGTGGCGGATCTGTGCCGCATGTTCGCGGTGGAGGAACGCCACATCATCGAGCTGGTGGAGGAAGGCGTGCTCGGCACACGCGGCGAGGTCAGTGTGATCGAAATCGACAAGACCGAGTGGCGCTTTCATGGTACCGAGGTGCGACGAGTCCGTATCGCGCTGCGTCTCGAGCGCGATTTGGGAATCAACGTACCCGGCGTCGCGCTCGTACTGGAGCTGCTCGAGGAGCTCGAGCAGTTGCGGCGCGAGCGCAGAGGCCAGCAATGAGCACGCTCGAATCCGATGCCTTCGTGTTCTTCGGCGCGACCGGCGATCTCGCCTTCAAGCAGGTGTTTCCGGCGCTCAACGCCCTGGTGAAGCGCGATGCGCTCAGGGTTCCCATCATCGGCATGGGACGCTCGGGGCTCACTCTCGAGAAGCTTCAAGCCCGCGCGCAAGCGAGCCTCGAGCACGCCGGCAAGTTCGACGCGGCAGCCTTCGCGAAGCTCAAGGCGCAGCTGCGCTTCGTCAACGGCGACTACACCGACCCGGAGACTTACAGCAAGCTGCGCAAGGAGCTCGGGCTCGCCAAGCGCCCCATCCACTACCTCGCCATTCCCCCGAGCATGTTTGGCAGCGTCGTGCAGGGGCTCGCCAATTCGGGCAGCGCCAAGGATGCGCGCGTCATTGTCGAGAAGCCCTTCGGCCGCGATCTCGCGAGCGCCCAGGCGCTCAACGCCACGCTGCTTAAGGTGTTCCCCGAGGAATCCATCTTTCGCATCGACCATTACCTCGGCAAGGAGGCGGTACAAAATCTCCTCTACTTCCGTTTCGCGAACCGCTTCTTGGAGCCCATCTGGAATCGCGACAACGTCAAGGACGTGCAGATCACCATGGCGGAGAAATTCGGTGTCGAGGGCCGCGGCGGTTTCTACGAGGAGGTCGGCGCGGTACGCGACGTGGTGCAGAATCATCTCCTGCAGGTCACCTCGCTGCTCGCCATGGATCCTCCGGCGGGCAACGATCCGCAAGGGCGGCAGGCCGAGAAACTGCGATTGTTCCGCGCGATGCGGCCGCTCGATCCCAAGGCCGTCGTGCGCGGACAATTCCGCGGCTATCGGGACGAGAAAGGCGTCGCCAAGGACTCGCAGGTGGAAACCTTCGCCGCCTTGAGACTGCACATCGACAGCTGGCGATGGAAGGGCGTACCGTTCTACATCCGTACCGGCAAATGTCTGCCCATCACGGCGACGGAGGTTCGCGTCACTCTCAAGAGTCCGCCGCTCGCCGTATTCGATGCAAGCGATACCGTGCCGTGTAACTATTTTCGTTTCCGGCTGAGTCCCGAAGTCGTGATCGGCGCCGGCGCGCTCGTCAAGCGCAGCGGCGAGGAGATGCGCGGCGAGCCGGTCGAGCTCATCGCGCGGCACCAGACCGGGAGCGACAAGTCGCCCTACGAGCGGCTGCTGGGCGATGCAGCGCGCGGCGACGGCTCGCTGTTCACGCACGGCGACGCCGTGGAGGCCGCCTGGCGCGTCGTCGATCCCGTGCTGCAAAATCCCCTGCCGGTCGTGCAGTACGATCCCGGCACGTGGGGCCCGCCGCAGGCGAACGCCGTGATCGAGGACGGGGACGGCTGGCACGATCCGAAGGCCGAGGCATCCTCGCCATGCTGAGCAGCGATACCGTGTTTCTGCTCGATGTCGACGACACCCTGCTCGACAACGACCGCTTCGGCGCCGATCTTGGCAAACGCCTGGAATCGGACTTCGGCGTCGAGGCACGCAAGCGCTACTGGGGCATTTTCGAGGAGCTGCGCACGAAGTTCGGCTTCGCCGACTATCTGGGGAGCCTGCAGCTGTTCCGCGGCGGGCTCGACGATGACCCTCGCTTGCTGGGTATGTCCGACTTCCTGCTCGAATACCAGTTCTCGAATCTGCTCTACCCGCAGGCGCTGCAGGCCATCGGACATCTGCGCACGCTCGGCCGCCCGGTGATATTGTCGGACGGGGACGTGGTGTTCCAGCCGCGTAAGATCAGGCACGCCGGTATCTGGAACGCGGTAGATGGCGCCGTGCTGATCTATATTCACAAGGAAAGGGTGTTGGATCACGTTCAGCGGCGCTACCCGGCCTCGCACTACGTGGTGGTGGACGACAAGCCGAATCTGCTGGCCGCCATGAAGAGTCAGCTGAAGGAGAGGCTGACCACCGTATTCGTCCGCCAGGGGCACTATGCGCTGGCGGCCGAGTCCAACTCGGTTCAACCCCCGCCCGACCGCGTCATCGAGCGCATCGGCGACCTACTCAACCTTCAATCATCGGACTTCGAGGTACGACCATGAGCATGACCCAGAAATTGCACGACCTCGGGCAGAGCCTTTGGCTCGACAACATCACCCGCGGCATCCTCGACAACGGCACTCTGCGCCGCTACATCGACGAGCTGTCCGTCACCGGACTCACCTCCAATCCCACGATCTTCGACGAGGCCATCGGCGGCTCGACGCTCTATGACGACGGCATCCGCAAGAAAGCGCGGGCCGGCGCCAAAGACGAGGGTCTGTTCGTGGACCTGGCGCTCGAGGATCTGAAGCGCGCCGCGGACCTGTTTCGACCGGTATTCGACCGCACCGACGGGGTCGATGGCTGGGTGTCGATGGAGGTGTCCCCGCTCTTGGCAGACGATACACGATCGACCATCGAGGCGGCGCGCAGCATCCACAAGCTGGCCGACCGCCCGAATCTGTACGTGAAGATCCCGGGAACGCCTGCCGGCGTTCCTGCCATCGAGGAAGCCATCTTTGCGGGCGTCCCCGTGAACGTCACCCTGCTGTTCTCGCGTGAGCAGTACCTTGCCGCGGCCGAGGCCTACATGCGCGGTCTCGAGCGCCGCATCGCCGCCAAGCTCGACGTGCGGGCAAGCAGCTCGGTGGCGTCGCTCTTCGTCAGCCGCTGGGACAAGGCGGTTGCGGACAAGGTGCCCGCGGAGCTGCGCAACCGCCTCGGCATCGCGATCGCGGCGCGCACCTACAAGGCGCACTGCGATCTGGTCAAGACCGAGCGCTGGCGCGCGCTCGCCGCGGCGGGCGCGCGGGTGCAGCGCATGCTGTGGGCGAGCACGGGCACCAAAGATCCGAAGGCCTCGCCGACGCTGTACGTCGAGGCGCTGGTGGCGCCGAACACGGTCGACACGATGCCCGAGAAAACGCTCGCCGCCCTTGCCGAAAGCAAGGGGAACATGGCGGCCGCGACCCTCACCGCGGACGGCGGGAATGCGGAAGATGTCCTCGCGCGCTTCGCCAAAGCTGGCGTCGATGTGGTCGCGCTTGCGAAAAAGCTTCAGCTGGAGGGCGCGGAGTCTTTCGTCAAATCCTGGAAAGAGCTCATGCAGAGCATCGCGGACAAGAGCGCGACGCTCGCTACCACGTGAGCGTGCGATCATGAGCGATCGTGTGGACCCGCTCGCCGGGCGGCCGGCGCCGCCGGACCGGCTGGTCGATGTGCCGCGCCTGGTCACGGCTTATTACACCTTGAAGCCCGATCCGGGCATCGCGGCTCAGCGGGTCTCCTTCGGCACGTCGGGACACCGAGGGAGCTCCTTCGCCGTCGGGTTCAACGAGGACCACGTGCTCGCCATCACCCAGGGCATCTGCGAGCACCGCCGCCGGCAGGGCACCGACGGGCCGCTGTTCATCGGTTTCGACACCCACGCTCTGTCGGCACCGGCGTTCGCGAGCGCGCTCGAGGTCCTCGCGGCGAACGGTGTCGAGGTAATGACCGCGGCGGACGATGAGTACACGCCGACGCCCGCCGTTTCCCACGCCATTCTCACTTACAATCGCGGCCGCACGGCCGGACTCGCCGACGGCATCGTCATCACGCCCTCGCACAATCCGCCGGACAGCGGCGGCTTCAAGTACAACCCGCCGGACGGCGGGCCTGCGGACACCGGGGTCACCGGCTGGATCGAGTCGCGCGCGAATGTCTTGCTGGAGGCGCACCTCGAGGGCATCGCGCGCATGGACTACGCCAAGGCACGGCGTGCCGCGCGGCCCCACGACTATGTGGGTAGCTACGTCGCCGATCTCGGCAACGTGATCGATATGGAGGTCATCCGCAGCGCGGGCGTGCGCATGGGCGTCGATCCGCTCGGCGGTGCCGGTGTGCATTACTGGGCACGCATCGCCGCGACGTACCAGCTCGACCTGCGAGTGGTCAACGATGCGGTCGATCCGACCTTTCGCTTCATGACGCTCGATTGGGACGGCAAGATCCGCATGGATCCGTCTTCGCCCTATGCCATGCAGCGTTTGATCGCGCTCAAGGATGCCTACGACATCGCGTTCGCGTGCGATACCGATCACGACCGTCACGGCATCGTCACCGCCAGCGCCGGGCTGATGCCACCCAATCATTACCTGTCGGTGGCCGTGGATTACCTGTTCGCAAACCGTGGGCAGTGGAAGCCGGCCGCCGCGGTCGGCAAGACCGTCGTGAGCAGCGCCATGATCGACCGGGTCGCCTCCCGGCTCGGCCGCCGTCTCTACGAGGTGCCGGTGGGCTTCAAGTGGTTCGTACCGGGCCTCGTATCCGGCGAGCTGGGCTTCGGCGGCGAGGAGAGCGCGGGCGCATCTTTCTTGCGCCGGGACGGCGCCGCCTGGAGCACGGACAAGGACGGCATCATTCCCTCGCTCCTCGCGGCGGAAATCACGGCACGCGTCGGCCGCGATCCGGGCGAGGTCTATCGAGGGCTGACCCGCGAACTGGGCGAGCCGTTCTCCGATCGGGTGGAGGCGCGCGCCACCCCCGAACAGAAGATAAAGCTCTCCAAGCTCGATCGCGCGCAGATCCGCATCTCCGAGCTCGCCGGCGATCCCATCGAGGCCGTGCTTACTCAGGCCCCGGGAAACAACGCGCCGATCGGCGGCGTCAAAGTCGCCTCCAAGAACGGCTGGTTCGCGGCACGGCCCTCCGGAACCGAGGACATCTACAAGATCTACGCCGAGAGCTTTCGCGACGAGCGCCACTTGCGCACGCTTCTCGAAGAGGCCCAGCGCATCGTGGACGCCGCCCTGGCCTGACAGGGGCGATGTCAGCGCCACAGCCGAAGGACCCGGAGACGAGCGCCGCCGCGAAGCGGCTTCTGCCCTGGCTCGTGGCCGTGGGCTTTTTCATGGAAGCCCTCGATACGACGATTCTGAACACGGCGGTGCCGACGATCGCGCACTCGCTGCACGTCCCGCCTCTCGACATGAAGGCGGTGCTGGCGAGCTACACGCTGAGCCTCGCAGTATTCATTCCCATCAGCGGCTGGATGGCCAACCGCTTCGGCACGCGCCGCGTGTTCGCCTCGGCCATCGGCGTCTTCACGCTGGGCTCGCTCCTGTGCGGCATCTGTACCGACATCCATCTCCTGGTCGCGTGCCGCATTCTGCAGGGCTGCGGCGGCGCGATGATGCTGCCCGTCGGGCGGCTCACGCTGGTGCGCACCTTCGCGAAATCGGAGCTCATCCGCGCGATGAGCTTCGTCGCCATTCCCGGACTCGTCGGGCCGATGCTCGGACCCCTGCTCGGCGGCGTGATCATCGCTTATTTCCACTGGAGCGTGATCTTCTTCGTCAACATCCCGATCGGACTTCTGGGCCTCTACCTCGTGCGCAAGCACTTGCCGAACTACAAAGCCGCCCGCAACTACCCGCTGGATTTCGTGGGGCTGGTGCTGTTCGGCTCCGGGATCTCGCTCCTGTCCTACGTGCTCGAGGTGTTCGGCGATCACACCTTGAGCAGCCTGGAGGTCGCAGGATTGCTGGCCATATCGGCCGCGCTGATTGCGGCTTACGGCGCATACGCGGTGCGCACGCCGCATCCCCTGCTGCGCCTGAGCTTGCTCAAGATACGCAGCTTTCGCGTGGCGGTCTCGGGCAATCTCCTCACCCGCTTGGGGATCGGCGGCTTACCCTTCCTGCTGCCGCTCCTCTATCAGATCGGCCTCGGCTACAGCCCGATCCAGTCCGGGCTCATGATCATGCCGCAGGCGCTCGCCGCGATCAGCTTCAAGTTCACGCTCCCCGTCATCCTCAAGCGCTTTGGCTATCGGCAGGTGCTGATTTTCAACACCGTGATGCTCGGCGTGATGCTCATGCTGTTCTCTGCGATCGACACGGGCACGCCGCCCTGGGCCATCGCGCTGCTCGCCTTCGCCTTCGGATTCTTCACCTCGACCCAGTACACCAGCATGAACACGCTGGCCTTCGCCGACGTGAGCAACGAGCAGGCGAGCGGCGCGAGCTCCATCGCGAGCACGGTGCAGCAGATGGCCGTGAGCTTCGGCGTCGCCGCCGCCTCCCTCGCCGCCGCATTGTTCATTCCCGACCACACGCGCGCGACGCAGGGAGAGATGATCCACGGCATCCACCTCGCGCTGCGCACGCTCGGCGCGTGGACGGTGGTGTCCACCCTCGTGTTCGGCGAGCTGAAGGCGGGCGACGGCGCAGCCGTGAGCGCCCACAAGGAAGGCGTTACCGCCGGTTAGCGCGCAGGATGCATTCCCGCCGGTTAGCGCGGCTTCAGCGCGAGCATCATGGCGGGGCTGCCCACGGGCTCGTAGCGGCCGGTGAACGCGAGGGCGCCGTTCGCCGGGTTGATGCGGAAGGACGTGATCGAATCGCTGCGCTGGTTGCAGGAGAACAGCAGCTCGCCGCTCGGATCCATTGCGACGCTGCGCGGAGAGTCGGCGTGCGTCCACGCCTCGAAGGTGCTGCGCAGCTGTCCGTCCTCTGCAATCGCGAAAATGGCGATCGAGCTGTGCAAGCGGTTGCCGACGTAGAGAAAGCGCCCGTCGGGCGCGATCAGGATCTCGGAGGCGAGATTGCTGCCGGCGAAATGCGGCGGCAAAGTCGAGGCGCTCTGCTTGAGACGCATGGCCCCTCGCACGCCGTCGTAGTCGTAGACCGCCACGCGCGCGTCGTGCTCGTACAGATTGTAGAAGAACTTGCCGTTCGGGTGAAAAACGAAGTGGCGGGGCGCCGAGCCGGACGGCGCAATCAGCACGGGAGCCTCCGCGGGCAGGAGCCGCCCTCCCAGAGCATCGAGGCGCCAGATCAGCGTGAGATCCAATCCCGCGTCGTTGGCGATCACGAATTGGCCCGTCGGGTCGGGCGCCACCATGTGCACATGAGGGCCCTCGTGATCGCTGACCGCGAACTGACCGGGCGGATCGTCGATGGCGCGTGCGTGATGACGCGCTCCCACGCTCGGCCGCACGTCCGAGGCCGGGCCGAGCGTGCCGTCGGCCGCCACGGGAAACACGGCGACGTTGCCGCTGCCGTAGTTGGCGACGAACACGAACCTGCCCGAGGAGTGCACGCTCACATGCGCGGGCGAGGCACCGGCGGAGCTCACGGCGGAAAGACGCGTGAGCTGCATGCTGACGGGATCGATCGCGTAAGTGACCACGGCGCCGCTTTTCGCTTCCTGGCCGTCCTTCGCCCCCTGATAATTGTCGGTCTCGCTGATCGCATAAAGCCGCGTCTGTGCGGGATTGACGGCGAGCCAGGACGGATTGCGGATGTCGTCGACGACCTGCATTTGCATGAGTGCCGCGGTGGCACGCTCGATGCGAAACAGATAAATGCCGCCGCCGTTCGGCGTGTAGGTGCCCACGTAGGCGTAGAAGAAGCCGGGCGCGCCCGCGGCAACGGCGCGTGCGGCCGGGGCCGCGTAGGCGAGCGCGGCCGCCGTGCGTCCCAGAAACTCGCGGCGGGTGATGCCTCGGTCGATGGCCATCGCGCCAGTGTAACGCGGCACCCGGGAGGCGCGGCGCGGGCTCATGGGCGGACGCCTAGTTGTCCAGGAAGAGCGTGACGCTCGATGCGCTGAACGTGTAGCTCGAGCTCGCGTATTGCCCGACCGCGGTGATGCCGGTCGCGACCACCGAGCCCGTCAATTCGGTCTGCAGCTGCGTGATAAAGGAAGAGAACGTATTGAAGTTCTCGTAACTGCCGCTCACCGAATGGCCGATGGTGAACACGGTGTTGGTGCCCGTCAAGCTCGGCTCGATGATCGGATCCGTGCCGATGCCGACGATGTTGAAGGTTTGTGCGCCGAGCTGAATCGTGTGACGGGTGCCGATGCCGGCGTTTCGCGCATCGAGCTGGATCTGTGCGGTGTTGTAAGAGGCGAACGGCGCGGACGTACCGGTCCAATCGAGCACGAGCACGGCGTTGATCGTCGTGTAGTCGAGGAAGCCGGACTGCTCGAGGAAATCTCCCGCGGAAGAAGCCGAGCCGAACGGCTCGGGGTAGCCCGTCACCTGCACAGGCTCGCCGGCGCTCGCGTTGGCCAGATCCGCGGTCCCGGTGTTCACGACATACGCGGCCGCGGTCGCGTCGTTGCTCGTGGTCGATCCCGTGCCGGCGAAGTCGAAGGCCGCGGCCGAGCGCCCTCCGAGCTGCGAGAGGTTGAGCGTCAGCGTGGTGCCGCTGGTGCCCTGTGCGGTGACGAGTCCCGAGGCCACTGTCTGACCGACCCGCACGCGACCGGCGCTCGCATCCAGCGTGGCGCTGGTGGAGCCTACGGAGCCGGCGGTGCCGAAGGCATACACCAACGATCCGACGGATATCTGCGCAATGCCCGTCGGGTCGGTGGTGCCCTCGCCGAGCTCCGTGACCTGCGTGTTGGGACCGACGGTCACCGTGGTCGTGCCGAACACGAAACTGTTCGTGCCGCTCTCCGTGAGCAGCGTGGCATCGTCGATGGTGAAGGTATTGCCGCTGCGCCCGGTCACGATACCGGACACCCGATCGAGGCCGCCTCCCTGCACGCTCGAGCCCGCGAGCACCTGGGTTGCGGAGAACGAGACGGTGGTGATCGTGGTGGCCGAGGTCCCCGTATTCGTCGACTCGAGTGTCGAGCCGTCCGTGCAGGTGAGCACGCCGTTGACGGTCTCCGGCGCGGTGCCGTCCGAGCAGGTCTCGCCCGTGCCCGTGGTGGTGCTGGTCGACTCGAGCGTCGAGCCGTCGGTGCAAGTGAGTACGCCGTTGACGGTCGTCGGCGTGGTACCGTCCGAGCAGGTCTCGGTAGGCGTCCCGATGTTGTCGTTGAAGAGCGAGTTCGACGTGCTGGTCGAGGTCGTCATCGTGCCGAAGGCCTCGACCATTGTGCCGGCGCTCAAGGAGGCAAGCTGGGTAAGACCGGTCGTGCCGGATACGGGAGTGCCGTTGATCTCGTAGCTGGTTCCCGTGGTCGGCGTGACCCGTAGCGACCCGCCCTCGGAAGTGCCGAAGTCGAACGGTGTGATGCCGGTGGAGTACCAGGTATCCGTAGCCGTCGTGTTGACGGTACCGATGGGCCCGCGAATGCGCACCGTCTTATCGTCGATAGGAAGCGAGCTGGCCGCCATCATCGGCATCACGGACACCGTCTTCGCGCTCAGATTGACCACATTGGACGCAGCCAGGTTGAAGTTGAGGCTCAGGCGCGTGGTGCTTTTGGCCGCAATGCTCAATTCGTTGGACGGGTCGAGCAACAGAGTGAGGGTCACTCGACCCAAGGCCTGACCACCAGCCCCCATCGGCGTCAACTGCACTCCCTCGGGTGTGCCGTTGTCGTAGATGATCTGCGCCGAGCTGTAGTCGAGCGTGACGACGGCCTGCTTGAACGTGCCGGTCTTCCCCGACGCCGAACCGATCACCTCGCTCAAGTTCACCAGGCGAGCAAGGTCCACGGTGGTTCCGGCCGGCAGCACGTTGACTGACGAACTGCCGCTCGAGGTTCGCAGCTGCACCGATACCAGGCCAACCCGATAGGCAAGGAATGTGTCCGACGACGGCGTCGAGGTCAAAGTGACCACCGCGTTGCCGTTGCAGGCGGCGAGCGCGGCCAGCAGCAGGCCGGCGAGCGGCGCCGCGAGCCAGCGGAGAATCCTCATCGGCTGTAATCCCATCGCAGCATGGTCAGGCCATTCTACCGGCATCGGAAGCGCCGATTGAGCAAAGTTCTGTGAAGTAATACGGGAAAGAGCAGTGCGTCGCATCCTTGCGACAGCCGGCGGGGCGCTCGCCGCGGCGTCGGCATCACCGGGCCTCTCGGCCGACCTCGCCGCACTGCGGCCGCGCGCTAAATCGAGCGCGAGATCAATTCCTTCATGATCTCGTTGGTACCGCCGTAGATGCGCTGCACGCGCGAATCCACGAACATGCGGCACACCAGATACTCGTTCATGTAGCCGTATCCGCCGTGCAGCTGCACACATTCGTCGAGCACTTCCTGCTGAGTATCGGTGACCCAGTACTTGGCCATCGAGGCGGTCACGGTGTCGAGCGTGCCGGCGACGATTCTCGAAATGCAGTCATCGACGAACACACGCGCCACTCGCGTCTTGGTGGCGATCTCCGCGAGCTTGAACTTGGTGTTCTGGAACTCGGCGATGCTCCGGCCGAAGGCCTTGCGCTCCTTCACATAGCGCGCCGTCTCCGCGACTGCGCCTTCCATGGCGCCGACCCCGACCACGGCGATCAGCGCGCGCTCGTACGGCAAGTCACTCATCAGCTGATAAAACCCCTGCCCCTCGGCGCCTCCCAGCAGATTGGCGGCGGGCACGCGCACGTTCTCGAAGAACAGCTCCGCCGTGTCCTGCGCCTTGAGGCCCATCTTGTCGAGGATGCGCCCCACCCGATAGCCCGGCAGGTCCTTGGTCTCCACCATCAGGATCGACGTGCCCTTCGCGCCCTCGC